>VFSW01010689.1_pt1 | contig 12992 bp, 15 predicted proteins | sample 5358111 | NCBI WGS metagenome assembly VFSW01 (sample SAMN11554181, study PRJNA540505) | mine drainage metagenome | isolation source: sediment from site ElyBrook_90M | place: USA: Ely Copper Mine, Vershire, VT | collected 2017 | reverse complement strand
CTGTAAATAGAAGAACAAATAATGTGACACATTCTTTAAAAAGTGGCGATGTTACAGGTGCTGCAATTCAAATTGTTTTTCTCCCTGCCAAAGAAACATTCGGCAATATCCAGAAAGGTTTTCAATGGTTACGAGGTCAATCTCAACCTGAGAAAGTCCCTGCTTGGAAAACAGTCTTGGATCATGAAAAGGGACAAAAAGCCATCACATTACGCTATGTTCAAACAACAGAACAGATGATAAAAGAAAAAACCGCAGAGCTAGAAACTACAATCTCAGCAGAACAAAAGCAAAATATACTAGAATCAATACAGGTTTTAGAAGCGCAAAAAAAAGGCTTTGAAGCCGAACTTAAATCTTAAGAAACAGCTGCAGGCTGCGCCAGTTGTAAGCTCGGGCTATCGGGCGCTAGGCCCATTGCATGCATCCCATTATCCACATACACCGTCGCACCCGTGATCGCAGAGGCGAGAGGGGAGAGTAGGAACGCTGCGGCGTTGCCGACTTCTTCCGACGAAAGCTCTTTGCCTTCCAAGGGAGCATTGGCTTCGGAGTAGGAAATCATTTGATCGATAAACCCAATCGCACGTGCCGCACGGCTGCGGAGCGCTCCAGCAGAGATCACGTTCACACGTATACCCCACTTACGACCGGCTTCCCAGGCGAGTACGCGCGTATCGCTCTCGAGGGCAGCTTTAGCTGAGCTCATGCCCCCGCCATAGCCGGGGATGACACGCTCAGAGGCCATATAGGTAAGGGAGAGGACAGAGCCTCCTTCACGGAGGATGGGGCCAAAATGCTGTACGAGGCTCACAAACGAGTAGGAAGAGGAGCTGAGAGCGGCCAGGTAGCCACTGCGGGAGGTTTCGAGGAGGGGTTTTTTGACTTCGGGGCCATTGGCCAGGCTATGGACGAGGATGTCGATGTGGCCATAGTCATTCGCGACGGCTTGGGCTACTTCTGTGATCGTATAGCCGGCTGCGTCTTGATAGCGCTTATTTTCGCGGATATCGGCGGGAACATCTTCGGGGCGATCAAAGGCGGCATCGAGAGCGTAGACTTTGGCGTATTCCATGAGTTTGCCACTCGCGAGTTTGCGCGATTCATCGAACTTTCCCATGCTCCAGGATTGTGTGAAAATTTTTAGGATGGGTGTCCAGGTGCCGATCAGGATGGTGGCTCCGGCTTCAGCGAGCGCCTTGGCGATGGCCCAGCCATACCCTTGGTCGTCTCCGATACCGGCGATGAAAGCAACTTTCCCTTTGAGATCGATATTGAGCATAACTTCTCCTGTAAAACAGGTAGTTATACCATAGCTTAAGAAGATTTTCTATATTTTTTCATCATGAGACGCTTCCATCCTTCGGCGGATAGAAGCTTGCCCGAGGGAGCTTTTTCCGCCTTAGATGACGGTTTTTTACTCTTCTCCCGGACGGTCGTAAGGCGTTTTAGCGCTCTCTTGAACATATTTTTAGCGTAGCACGTATAGAGGGGCTTGTCAATAAAAATCTTTAATTTGTTGCAGGATGGGAGGCAATGGATTAGACTGGAAGTTATGACGCAAATAGATATGCAATATTTAGGCCAGCTGCGTACGCGCTGTGTTCATAAAGAAAGCGGCAGTATCATCGAGACCGATGCTCCGAAAGACAACCAGGGTAAAGGGGAGCTATTCTCTCCAACCGACCTCGTTGCCGCGGCGCTAGGGTCCTGTGTCCTCACTCTGATGGGGATTGCTTCTAAGCGTCTCAACGCCGATTTGACGGGTCTGCGCCTGACGGTCATCAAAGAGATGGCCTCTGCGCCTTCTCGCAAAGTGGGCAAGCTAAAAGTCGATGTCTATTGTCCACAGGAATTTGACTCAGGCGTAAAAAAGAAGCTCGAAGAAGTCGCGATGACGTGTCCTGTTCATCATTCTCTGCATCCAGATGTGGTGCAAGAGTTTACTTTCCATTGGGGCCAGCCGTGAAACTATCCACGACCGCTGCTTTCGAAAAGCATTTAAGGGAAGCTTTTCCTGACCATTTAGCGCCAGTGTTTATCCTTGCTATTCCTTGCGATTTCGAGCGGCAGCTGATGGCCCAAAAAATTGTCGAGATGATCCATCACAAAGATCCTTCAGCCCATGTGCTCAAGTTTAACTCGGAGTCTCCCATTGAGGCTGCTTTATCGCACCTGAACTCGCCCGGTCTCTTTAGCAAATATGCTGTGGCTATTTACGATCCGGCTCTCAAAGATGATAAGCTTATTCATTATGTTCAGCGCCCTGCGCCGGGCGCTTTTTTAATTCTGGGCAGTCGGGATATGAAAACACTTTCCGATGTGTATCAAAAAGGAAAAAAAGAGATCGTCGTTCTCGATCTGTGCGATGAGAAACCCTGGGACCGTGAGCGTAGGCTCCAAGACTGGGTGCTGCGCCAGGCGCATGCAGAGGGCCGGCGCATGGATCCCTCAGCAGCAGCGTTCCTACTCGAGCTCGCAGGGCCGGATATGCCGAGTCTTTTCCAGGAGCTGGAGAAAATCATCTGTTACTGTGGAGATAAAACGGAGATCACCGAGGCGGATGTTGAGGCTATCTCCGAGGCGCATCATCAGGCTGTCGGTTGGAAGTTGGCGGAAGGAGTCATCTGGGGCAAAGAGGGCGTTCCTCATGAGAAAAGCAGCGATCTTTCCTTTGTTCTTCCCTTCCTCAGCCAGCTCCGTTATCAGCTCGAAATCGGCCACAAAATTGATCAGCTCAAGGCAAAGCGTGACGAGGTGAGTCGTCAGTTGCCCCAGCTGCGGCCAGCCACTTTAGACAAATACTTGAGCCAATTCACCAAGAAACGTCCCAAATATTTTCATGACGGGCTTGTTTCACTCTATGACTTGGAAGTGTCTCTGAAGAGTTCGGGGTTAGACCCCGACCTTCTCCTCGACAGATTTGTGGCTAAGCTTCGTATATGAAAACGCTGCATCTTCTTCCTAATGTTCTCCATGGGGAAGCAAAGTTTGAGTTTCAACCACCTTCCATTGATGCCCTCATCGCTGAGAGCGAAAAAGGCGCACATGCCTACCGTAAGAGATTTTCGCTGCCGCAAATGCCGATCCATCTGCTCAATGAGCATACGACTCATTTAGATGAATTATTGCGCATCGAGCAAGAAGAGGTAGGATTGATTTCAGATGCTGGCATGCCATGCCTGGCAGATCCTGGAGCGCAGCTGGTTTTAGCCGCACGAAAAAAGGGGATTGCCGTGAAGGCTTATCCGGGACCTTCTTCCATTCTGCTGGCACTGATGCTGTCAGGGCTTTCGGCCCAGCGGTTTTTCTTCCATGGATACCTTGAAAGGGAAGAGTCCAAGCTTGCCCAGCAGCTTCAAAAATTAGCTCCTGGTCTTACGCATCTGTTCATTGAGGCTCCTTATCGGAATCAAAAGCTGCTAGAGACGCTCCTTCGAACTCTTCGATCCCAGGATTTATTATCAGTCGCCTGTAATCTGACTGCGCCCGACGAATGGGTTCAAACGAAGACTATTTCTGAGTGGAAAGTGAATGCACTTCCTGACATCCAAAAGAAGCCCACGATCTTCTTAGTTGCCAAGGCTTAAGTGACCACGATTTCTTCTGCGACAGAATCATAAAAATTTAAGCCTTTTTCGGTCAGGCTTGCGCGATTGTCGTTGATGTTGACAAAGCCGCTGTCTTGCAATTTAGAATAGAGCAGGGGAGATACAGGAAAGTCTCTCATGTCCACGCCCTCGAGTAAGCGGAGACGGACTGCGAGCAGCTCATGGAGATGCGCTTCGGGCGAGAGTTGTTCCTCAAAATCGATAGGGGAGGCGCTACTCGATAGAAGGGAATGATATTTTTTGAGATTTTCGATGTTGCGCCACCGCTTGCCATCGCCATAGCTGAACGCCGCAGGACCAAAGCCGAGGAACGGACGCGCTGTCCAGTAGCCGATGTTGTGATTCGAGCGATATCCGGGGCGAGCAAAAGCAGAAATTTCATAGCGAGCAAGGCCGATCTTTTCGAGATGGGAGACGGCAGTTTGCAACATCGTGAAGGAAGTTTCAGGAGAGGGGAGTAAGGGGAGGAGTTTCTTTTGTTGCCGGAAATAAAGCGTTTTAGGCTCGAACGTGAGGTTGTAGAGCGAAAGGTGAGTGATGGGGAGATTCCCGAGTGCTTGGAGCGTTGCTTGCCAACTTTCGAGCGTTTGGCCGGGGATATCGTACATGAGATCGATGGAGATGTTGGGGATATGGCTAGCTGCGGCTTCGATGGCAAGAATGGCTTTTTCTGCAGAGTGAAGGCGGCCCAATGTTTTTAAGAGGGCGTTGTCGAGGGACTGGACGCCGATGCTGAGTCGATTGATGCCAGCTCGGGCAAAGGCTTGGATAAGCTCCGGCGTGATCTCTTGAGGATTGGCTTCGAGGGTGATTTCTGTGCCAGGTGCAGGCTGGATCCAACTGAGGATTTCGCCGATGGCTTTAGGGCCGAGGAGCGAAGGAGTGCCGCCGCCAAAGTAGATAGAGGTAACATTCTCGAAATGATTGGAACGGTCCCATTCCATGCGTAGACCTTCTAGGAGGAGGGCATGGAGCGGGGCCTCATCGGGGGCTACGTAGAAGTGGCAGTAGGGGCAACGTTTTGTGCAGAACGGAATATGCCAGTAATAACTACCAGTTGTCGGCATCGGGATCTTCCATCACGCCGCGTCGCCAACGATTGCGGTCGCTGAAAGGATCTTCTTCTTCCTCTTCTTCTTCGGCTTTTTCTTCTTCTTCTTCGGCAGCTCCGCCTTCGGTTTCCTCAGCAGAGGTTGTTTCATATTCGAAGGCTTCCGTTTCCATATCGAGGCCGGCGTCGGTCATATTTTCTTCACCCAGATCGATATCTGGCATGCTAGCTGTGTCAGGGAAGGCTTGACGCGCATGGGCCGGGCGTCTCGGGGGAGTAAACTCTTCCATAGCGCCGCTTTCTTTCAGGAATCGCAGACGTTCTTTTTCTTCAGAAATTCGTTCTTTTAAGGCGCCGATTTCAACTTTATGTTTCTCGAGATCTTTTTTAGGAACGAGACCGAGCTTTAACCACTGTTCGAGGTCTTGTAGTTCCGTTTCGAGTTTTTTGAGTCGTTCGCTTTTTATGTTCATTCGCCTTTCCTTAATCGAATCCCACTTTATATGCAAGGAGTGCGGATTATCTCTTTCCTTCCGTTTTTGAGACAACAAAATAAATTTTTATGATAAGGGTGGGGATAACTATGATTTCCTTCGATAATCTCGACTTGTTTGATGAGCAGTTTCAAAAATTTTCAACCAATCCAAATGCGGTTGAGCCGACCTGGCGCGCTTTTTTTCAGGGCTGGGAAATGGGTCAGACCGAAGCGGGCCCAAGTCCCGAACTAAAAGTTTACCATTTGATAGAAGCCTACCGGATGTATGGCCACCTTGGCGCCACCCTCAATCCCATTGCCGTTGAAGGACAATCAGAGATTCCAGAGCTCAAGATAGAGAAATACGGCTTTTCGGGCATGGAAGAGATGGTTCCTACGTGCGGTTTTTTAAATGAGAAAGAGGCGCCCTTAAGCCAGGTGGTAGCTGCTTTGCAAAAAACCTATGCGAGCTCGGTCGGCATCGAATACATGGGCCTGGGGATGCCCGAGCTCGAAAAATGGCTGCAAGAGAAGATCGAACCGGGCTTTCCTCTCCCATTTTCTGCGGAAGACAAATTAGAAATTTTGCAGGACCTCAATAAGGCCGAACTGTTCGAGACTTTTTTACACACGAAGTTTGTCGGGCAGAAGCGATTTTCCTTAGAAGGCGGTGAAACCTTGATCCCGATGATTGCCTTCTTGCTAGAGTCGGCCGCAGGCGGAGGCGTATCCGAAGGGGTCGTAGGCATGGCTCATCGGGGCCGGTTGAACGTTCTAGCCAACATCATGAACAAATCCTACGCCTCGATCTTCCATGAGTTTGAAGACCACTACACGCCGGATTTAGAAGAGGGCACAGGAGATGTCAAATACCACAAAGGATTTGCTGGACACCTGACGACCAAAAAAGGAAAAGAAATCCATGTAACTCTCGCCGCGAACCCCAGCCATCTCGAGTCGGTCGACCCCGTAGTTGAGGGTCAGTGTAGGGCCAAGCAAGAAATACAGGGGAGAGAGGCGATCATTCCTATCTTGATCCATGGTGACGCCTCTCTAGCGGGCCAGGGTGTAATTTATGAAACGATGCAGCTGGGCAAACTCACAGGATATCAAACAGGCGGAACGATCCACATCGTCATCAATAACCAAATTGGATTCACGACGCTGCCGAAAGATAGCCGCTCGACGAGGTACTGCACCGATATTGCTCATGCGTTTGGCGCGCCTGTTTTTCATGTGAACTCTGAAAAGCCCGAAGAATGCGTTTATGCGGCAATGCTGGCTCTGGAGATCCGTCAAAAATTTAAGTGCGATGTGTTTCTCGATCTCAATTGCTACCGCAAATATGGCCACAACGAAGGCGATGAGCCGGCTTTTACACAACCACTCGAATATCAGCTCATCCGAAAAAAGCGGTCGATCCGCGAGCTGTACCGCGAAGCTCTTCTCAAAGAGGGCGTTCTTCAACCGGCCCTTGCAGATCAGATGGAAGCGCAGTTCAAAACTTTTTTAGGCGAAGCGCTCGAGAAAGTTGAGCCTTCGCTGCCTGCTAGTGGCCAGCCAGCTAAGGATGATCCATTGAAGAAGTATGAGACAGCCGTGGCAAAGGATCGATTGATCTCCTTGGCGGAAGAGTTTTGCAAAGTGCCTGAGGGGTTTGCGATCAATCCTAAAATTGAACGTCTTCTCAAAGAACGCCTCGAAATGGTCCATGGCAAACCGATCGATTGGGGCATGGGCGAGCATCTGGCTTTTGCCACTCTTCTCTCCGATGGCATTCATGTACGCCTGTCGGGTCAAGATTCGCGCAGAGGAACCTTCTCGCATCGGCATGCGATGTGGGTGGATCAAGCATCCGAGAAAAAGAAATATTTTGCCTTATCGCACCTCAAAGACCAAAAGGCCAAGTTTGATATTTTTAACTCTTCGCTTTCAGAATTTGCCGTGCTCGGCTTTGAATTTGGCTATAGCCTTTCTTCGCCGAACGCTCTGACGATTTGGGAAGCGCAATATGGCGATTTTGCCAATGGCGGGCAGATCATCATCGATCAATACGTGGCCGCCGCTGAGCAAAAATGGGGTGTGAGATCGGCTTTGACGCTGATGCTGCCGCACGGCTATGAAGGACAAGGGCCTGAGCACTCTTCTGCACGTATCGAACGGTATCTACAGCTTGCCGGTCATGAGAATTTCCAGGTGGTGCAGCCGACGACGCCCGCGCAGCTATTCCATGTTCTTCGACGGCAAATGGTGCGAAAGCCCCAAAAGCCGCTCATTCTTTTTACTCCCAAAGCGCTCCTCCGCCACCCCCAATGCGTCAGCGCCTTATCTGATTTTGTTAAAGGCGGTTTTAGCGCCGTGATCGATGATACAACGACGAGCGCAAAACGTCTTCTTCTCTGCTCGGGAAAAGTCTATTATGACCTCCTAGCAGCACGAAAAAATTCTGACATTGCCATTGTTCGCATCGAAGAGCTCTATCCGTTCCCGCGTCAAGAAATCCTGGCTCTTCTTCAAAAATATGCGAGCGCAAAAGAGATTTTTTGGGTACAAGAAGAACATGCCAACATGGGAGCTTGGGAGTTTGTGCAGCTGCAATTAAAAGAAATCCCTCTTCGCTACGTAGGAAGAGATAGGAGCGCATCGCCAGCCGCAGGGTCTTTTGCTCTCCATAAGCAGCAACATGAGCAAATTCTTCGGGAGGCCCTCGAATGAAAGTGGAAATTAAAATTCCGTCACTCGGAGAATCAGTATCCGAAGCGACGATTTCGCAAATCTTAAAACCGAGCGGCTCTGTCGTGCCTCAAGATGCCGAAATCCTCGAACTCGAGACCGATAAAGTGAACCAAGTCCTCTATGCTCCCAAAGCCGGGCAGCTCCAGTTGAATGTGAAAGTGGGCGACAAGGTCAAAATCGGACAGGTGATTGGAACGGTGGAGACTGATGTCGCCGTACCGAAAGAGGCGCCAGCTCCAACGGTGACTCCTACGCCGACTGGCGGGCCCTCCGCCCGCAAAATGGCCGGCGATTTTCTCTCAGAGTTAAAAACACCTCCAGCTCCCAAAGCAGTGCCGGCACCGGCAAAAGAAGGCCGTCGCCGCATGAGCGCCCTGCGCCGAACGATTGCGCAAAAATTGGTCGAAGTCAAAAATCAAACAGCCATGCTCACGACGTTCAATGAAGTCGATATGACGGCCGTCATGGAGATCCGCGCGCGGGAAAAAGACCGCTTCCAACAAAAATATGGTGTCAAACTCGGGTTCATGTCGTTCTTTGTGCAAGCTTCTGTGACTGCGCTCAAAGAATTTCCCGATGTCCACTCCTACATTGAAGGCGACGAATTTGTCCTCTTCCCTAATTTCGACATCGGGGTTGCCGTCTCCACCGATAAAGGCCTCATGGTTCCTGTCCTTCGCAAATGCGACAACCTCTCGCATAGCGACATTGAAAAGCAACTAGAAGTCTTAGCCAAAAAAGCCCGTGAGGGGACCATCGCTGTCGATGACCTGCGCGGCGGATCTTTTACGATCACTAACGGCGGCGTCTTTGGATCTCTCCTTTCGACACCTATTTTAAATCCTCCCCAAAGCGCCATCCTCGGTATGCACTCCATCGTCAAGCGTCCCGTCGTTGTGAATGACCAGATTGTGATTAGGCCTATGATGTATCTCGCCCTTTCTTACGATCATCGCATCATCGACGGGAAAGAAGCCGTCCTCTTTCTGGTTCGTATTAAACAACTATTAGAGTCCCCCTCCTATGCCGACGTTTGATGTCATCGTAATCGGCTCAGGACCTGGCGGCTATGTCGCCGCTATCCGTGCTGCTCAGCTCGGCCTCAAAGTCGCTTGCGCCGACTCCCGCAAAGTCCCCGGCGGAACATGTCTAAATGTTGGCTGCATCCCATCCAAAACGCTTCTCCACGCCTCAGAGCTCTACTGGAAGGCAACCCACGAAGCGCTCTTCAATGGAAAGCTCGGCATCGATTTTAAAAAGATGATGGACCGCAAAGATACTGTCGTACAAGGATTCCAGATAGGAGTTGCGCAGCTCTTCCAAAAAAACAAGGTCACATTCCTTCCCGGCCAGGCCAAAATCCTTTCTTCCACAGAGGTTCAAATTGCCGGTGAATCCTGCCAAGCCACCAAAGGGATCATTCTCGCAACAGGCTCAGAGCCCGTGCCGCTTCCGTTCCTTCCCTTTGATGAACGGCGCATCGTCTCCTCGACAGGAGCGCTCGCTCTCGATCGCATTCCCCAAAAACTCCTCGTCATCGGAGCGGGCGTCATCGGTGTGGAGATCGGATCGGTCTATAGTCGCCTCGGCTCACAAGTCACCTTCGTGGAGTTCATGGATCGGATTTGCCCCACCCTCGACAAGGGCCTCTCTCAAGAACTCGAAGCCGCGCTCAAAAAGCAGGGGATGGCTTTCCATCTCTCCACCAAAGTCACCGGAGCTCAAGTCTCTGCCCAAGAAGTCGTGCTGCGCATGGGTGATAATGAACTGCGTGGCGACGTTGTCCTCGTCTCGATTGGCCGCCGGCCTTATACCCAAAACCTCGGCCTCGAATCGGTCGGTATCAGTTCTCCTATCAAAGTCGATGGACAGTTCCGTACCTCTGTCCCTACGATCTATGCGATTGGAGATCTCATCGACGGTCCCATGCTTGCCCATAAAGCTTCTGAAGAGGGTATCGCCGTCGCCGAGATCATCGCCGGCCAGGCGCCCACCGTCGATTACATGTCGATCCCCAGCGTCGTCTACACGTATCCAGAAGTGGCGTCTGTTGGCTTTACCGAAGAAGAATTAAAAGACATCCCTTATGCGAAGGGGCAATTTCCGATGAAGATCAATTCCCGTGCACAGTGCACAGGGGAGACCGAAGGATTTGTGAAAATTTTGGCAGATCCTGCCACTGACCGCCTTCTCGGCGTGCATATCATTGGAGCGCATGCCTCGGAGCTCATTGCCACTGCAGCGGTGGCAATCCGCAATCGACTCACCGCCATGGACCTGGCCCACACGCCGTTTGCCCATCCCACTCTCTCTGAAGCGATCAAAGAAGCGGCTCTAGGCTTACACCGCCGGGCTATCCACAGATGAATTTTTGTTGCGAATCTTCAATTTCTTAAGGGTATTTGTAAATTCTTTGAATTTGTCAAAGTGATTCTCAGCTTTTGCCCACCGCTCTATTTCTCGAAGGTTGACTTTTTGGCCTTGAAACACCATAGCAGCTTGTTCTAGAGCCTGCCTATCATTCCAGTGGAAAAAACTGGCAAGCCTATCTTTGACGCAATCAGTAGGGGTTAATAACTCTACTTGGCCAAACGGAGTATGTAGAGTTTTGTAATGTTGGACGAGCTCATCTCCCACAGCGACGGGTGGAGAAACAAATTCGAGGAAATAAGGACAATCAGGATGTGAAAAATATTTGCCTTTAAGTTCAAATCCTAGCTCTCGAAGTGCGCTTTTGATTTTCCCTTTGGTTTCATAGGTGACAAAGTCAAGATCGTAGGATAGATATCGATTATCTGAGTAGATAGCAACGCATGCGCCTCCTACTAAAACTATTTTCATATTATATTCGGTAAATTTAGTGTGAACCAGTGCAGCTAGATCAGAGATTGAAATTGTTTTAAAGTTTATGGAAGTCATGGCAAGGGCTTTCCAGTGCGACGTGGACGTTTTCTTATCGGGGTTTCATAATATTTTTTCTTGATTTCTTCTGGGAGGGTTTCATAGGCACGCTGTAAAAAAGAACGTAATTCTTCGAGAAAGAGATATCGAGGGTTAAACTGAAAAATTCTTGTTTTCCCTACGAGATTACTGACAAGGATGCCGCCTTTTTCAAGCCGTAATAGAGCCTGTTGCATGGAGGAAAGGGTGGATTGAAATTGCTTTTTCAGTTGCAAGGCATAACACGTTTTATTTTGGAGCAGATAGAAAAAAACCCGTTCTATGGATTCATTCCCAAAAAGAGCCTCTAACATGGATTACCTCTGTTTAAGGTAATATTACCGCAATTTGCGGTACATGTCAATGAGGTGATTCAGGAGAGCATCATTTGCAAAGCGCTTAAATACCCTAAAAGTGGATCATTCTATGATTCATTTAGGGTTTATTACCCGAGATTTTAGCTGAGTTATCAAATTTGGAAAACGTTTCTCCTCAGCGATAATCAGCTTCGGTTTTATCTCAATTATAGGAGGCAGTGGCAAAACTCCTACTACAGAGCAAAAACTCCCTTTTGCCACTGCCTCATAGGGTTATCAAATTTAGCGAGCTACTAAAGAGGTCAAAAACTTGAGACTATATCGGCGCATCTTGTAAAGTAATCTTTCTATGATAGAAGTCAGCGAGTCTCTAAGTGCAGAAATTTTACCTTCTTCAGACAAAGAACCTTCCATAGCTGTAACATGGAATGGGCATTCGATTGCAAATGTCGGAAACGAACAAGCTCAATTAGGAAATGCTCTAGAAGATATTAGGCGCCAATTGGCGATTCAGGGTCCGGGGCCATTAGAGAATTTTGACAATTGCTTGATCACATTCATCGCATTTGATCCCCATCCTGGCGCACCGCTTACGACGAGGATCGCAGATCTTAAAAAGTTTATGTTAGCAAGTCAGATCGATCCGCGTTTAGTCGATCTTATCAAAATCTAATAACTTTGGGATTTGCCGCAGCCGCAGGAACTCTTCACATTGGGGTTCGTGATTTTGAAGCCTGCGCCATGGAGTCCATCGGTATAATCGATCACAGATCCCATCAGACGGCCTACGACCTTGTTATTCACGTGGATTTCGACGCCCTCTGAGGTAAAGACAGTGTCATCGGCCTTCGCTTTTTCGGAGTAGTCGAGAACATACTCAAAACCACTGCATCCCGCTGCGCGATCTGCGAATCGAAGACCCCAATTCGCTTTTCCTTCTTCGGCGAGAATTTCGCGGAATTTCTCCGCAGCGCGCTTGGTCATCGAAATCGTGGAAAGATCGGATTCCTCGGCCAAGATGGCATTGAGTCTTTCTATGAGTTTTTCAAGATCGTTATCGGTAAATCCATGGCTGAGCACGCCAGCTTCGAGGGTTTCCCATGTCGCAGCGCCGCAACCCACACAATTAAGTCCCGTGCTGGTTAGTTCTTGCGCTAGGCGCTGGCTCTTTTGAGGAAATTTGGTGAAGATCTCTTCGATGGTCATCTCTTTAGTAATCATATTGGTTCCTAAAATTTAATTTTTATGCAGCCGCCCTGAAGCTTGCATTGGCAAGCGAGCCGCTCTTTTCCGGGTTGCCCGAGGAAATCGAACTCTTCTTGGGTGGGTTTATTGAGGTTTTCTTCGCCTTCTATTACTTCGATAATGCAGGTTCCACAGATACCCTCTGTGCAGGCAAAAGGAACGCCTGCTTCTTCACAGGCATCATGGATCGGCCCGCCATCGGCGATCTCGACTTCTTCTCCACTATGTTCGAAAACTAACTTACCCATAAGTTGGATGCTAATTTAGCTGAAAATGGGCAATAAAACAAGAGGGCAGACCCCACAAGGTCCGCCCTCTACTTAAAGATTTGAAAGTGAGATGGTTAAGCAAACTCTGTCAGATCAGGCATGTTGTCATCGCCATCTTCAAGCATCTGCTCGATCGTAATCTTCAGAGTCTGAATGCCATGCGGAAATCCGCAGCGCAAGAGAAGATCATTAATGTAGGTCAGCTCGGTCTCGAGATGATCTACATGTGATTCTAATACAGATACTTTGGCTTGCAATTCTTGTGTATTATTCATAATTGTTCTCCTGCATCTCACATAATTATACTATTATAATTTTTAATTATCAAACTAATATGCAATCATTAGT
>VFSW01010688.1_pt1 | contig 12993 bp, 24 predicted proteins | sample 5358111 | NCBI WGS metagenome assembly VFSW01 (sample SAMN11554181, study PRJNA540505) | mine drainage metagenome | isolation source: sediment from site ElyBrook_90M | place: USA: Ely Copper Mine, Vershire, VT | collected 2017 | reverse complement strand
CTTCTGGCATTATGTGATTGAAGACAATGAAGTACACAATGGATGTTATCTTTTTTTATCTGATACAATGAGAGATGAGTTTGATAAGGACGATTTTAGATATATAATCCTCACTCATTTCTTCAATGAATTTGGTGAATATGTTGACAACGAAGGGTTCTTAAAATTTTGGGTTGAGTTGTGATGAACATAAAATGAAAAGATAAAATAGATATGTAGTGGTTAAAGTAAAAGATGCGGACGCTTGCCTCACAACAGAAGAAATTATATTATTTCAAACTTTACTTGAGAAAGTTGAAGCCTATCGCGAAGACTGCGGAAAGCAACCCCTTGATTGTGTTGTAGTTGAAAGCGACTGGCCGATGTACGAAAGTACTTGGGGTAGTGTAGAAGAGTGGGCTGATCATATGGCAAGGCGAGTAAAATGAATATTAAACAAGTAATCATTCTTCGTAAAGACCTCAATATGAGAAAGGGAAAAATGATCGCCCAAGGTGCGCACGCTTCAATAAAAGCGATCATCGATCGTGGTGCGATCAAACACCCAGAAAGTGATAAGCTAATCATTGACATGACTCCAGAAATGAAAGAGTGGCTTCGTGGCACCTTCACCAAGGTGTGCGTTGGTGTGAATAGTGAAGCAGAGTTATTGAGCCTCTACCAACAAGCAGTTGAGGCCAATTTGGTGTGTAGTCTCATTCAGGATATTGGATTAACAGAGTTTGGTGGTGTCCCAACATATACTGCAGTTGCTATCGGACCAGGTGAAACAGATGAAATTAATAAAATTACTGGGGAGTTAAAATTACTATGAATTACTATTCTGTATATCTTGCTGGCCCAATCACTGGGTGTGGATACCCCGAAGCAACCAATTGGAGAAATGAAGTAACGAACTTGTTGCGCGTTGATGGTCGGCCCAATTCAACGATTCGTTGTTTCTCTCCACTACGAGCAAAACTATATCTTAGTGAAGAAAAATCAATTTCTGATTCATACGAAGGAACAGTACTATCGTCACAGCGTGGAATTTTTGCAAGAGATTCGTTTGATTGTCAACGGTGTGATATTTTGTTTGTTAACCTTCTTGGAGCTGAACGAGTTAGCATTGGAACAGTAATGGAAATTGCGTGGGCATGGGCATATAAAAAACCAATTGTATTGGTAATAGAAGAGAAAGGAAATATCCACGAGCACGCAATGATCAAGGAAGCTTGTCCATTCACAGTACACACTATTAAAGATGGTGTTCGTCTAATTGAAAATATTCTTCTTCCAGATAATCACTAAATACTCTACCAACAGAAGGAGAGTAGTACATGAAACGAATTTTACCAAAACCAGAAGAACTTGGGGTCACGGTTCCTAAACATGTGAAGGAAGACCTGTATCGGAAGGGGTTTGAACATTCAATTGGTGGGGGCCAAATAACAAAACGTGAACACCTTCGTGCATCGTTTCGGGCAGGGTTCAGAGATGGAAGAATTTTTCTTAGAGAAGAACGGCGTCGCCGTGGAATTTTAGAATTTCCAGTAAAGTGGAGATTGGTTTCAAGGTAATAATTGGGGGATTAGTATAACGGGATTATTTCTGCCTTGCACGCAGACGACCGGGGTTCGATTCCCCGATCCTCCACCACCCTAAATGCCCACCTTGTGGGCATTTGCTTTTTACACAGCCATAAATATCTATATGAATAAAACCAAACAACCCGCTGAATTGATTAAAGACCAGGATAAAGATATTGAAACCTTAAAAAAGTATATATCTCATCTCCAGCGTCAAAACAATCAAATCATTGCCATACAAAAACGAGACAACGAAAAAATTAGAGTGTTGCAAAATGAAATACAAAAACTGACCGCGACAGTGAACGGTCTTATAAGGAACCTCAATAGTCGCACTAGTTCTTAACCTAACCAAACAACAAACAGCAGAACAGATGTAACAAACTATAACGACAAAGGAAATAACAAACATGAATCCATTAATCCTCTTCCTTAAAGCTGAATGGAAACCACTTCTTATTTTAGCCATTCTCGTATCCGTCCTTGGATACATTCAATGGCTTAAGCATGACATCACCTCACTTGAAACTAAACTTGCGACAAGTACTGTATCAATTGCTAATCTTCAATCTGGTATTAATACACAGAATACTGCAGTTTTGGCACTTGGAAAGAAGGAAAAAGAAGCAGAAGCTAAACTTGCTGCACTTATAGATGCACAAAAGAAACTTAATAAAACACACCAAGATGATTTAGCAAAAATGAAAGCGAAGCCAACGCCTAAAAATTGTGAAGAAGCACTTGGTTATCTTAAAGATAGGAGTGATTTGACATGGTAAAAACAATCTTATTATCGTTGTTACTTGTTGGATGCGCATCTGGTCCAATTAAAACTCAAATCGTTGATGTTCCGGTTAATGTCTGTTCAAAGAATGTGGCAAAAGTAATTATTCCACAAAAACCTGACCTTATGATTAATCATATCTTACCAACAGATGGAATAGGGGAGATAGCAAAGGACTACAAACTAACAGTCAAGCAGCTACAACAATACAGTGATGAGTTGATGCAAGCAATTGGTGGAATTAAGGACGCATGTCAATGATTGTTATGGAATTAGTTCAACACTATCGTTGCCCAATGGTTCCAACCAGTATTCCAACCAAGTAACATAAATACTTGCTATGAAGCTAACTGAGTTACATGGCATTGATATTCTTGATGAATTCGAACACGAGGGACAAACTATTGCCTTCGTTATTCGTATGGACGAAGGGATATCAACGGCCTCTTTTGCCTCAAGAGCTGGTGGGCTTGTTACAACAGCACTAAATATGACAAAAAATCCATTAGTCGCGGCCGGACTAACAATGATGGCCGTCGGTGCGTATGAAAAATACAAAAAGAATAAAAGAATCACAACACAATTTTTTGCCGTTGATTCAACGGAGCGAACAATGTATAAACGAATTGTGGACGAGCTAATGAGAACTGGACACTATCGAAAAGAAAGAGAAGAGTATGCAGATGGTGGATATCTGTGGGTTCTTAAAAGGATAAGCTAATGAAACTAACATTCAAGGAATTTCTTACCGAAGCAGACAACAAGATTGGTGTTGTCATAATGACTAATAAAGGTAAATTTTATGATGTATCCGTAGTTAACTACGATACACTTGAGGATCTTCCGTCTCCAAGTCATGCTCACAATCTTGGAACCGCCTTAATCAATATCGCAAAGAAGACAAATAGTTTTGCAAAGATTGAGCCACTATTGAAGAGTGTAAGCAAGGCCAAGACACTAGGACCAGACTATACAGATGAAGCAGACAGAGCTGTTGTATATGGTCCATTTACCTCTGATACATTGAACAAAGTTGTAATTGAATTTGAGAATGAGGTCGTAGTTTAATGACATTCGTAGAATTTCTTGTAGAAGATTGGAACTTATTGCTTGAAAGGGCAAAGAGTGAATTTGAGAAACTTAAAGATAATAAGATTCCTCTTGAAGATGAAGAGCGTGCGCTAGTTATGAAAAGCAAAGCTGTGTGGCACTTTGGAAATAAGGGAGAACCATCTCCAGCAGTGTGGAAATCAAAGAATCCAAATACTGGGAAGGTAACGTTTATCACAAACACCCACAGAGCATTTAATACTGCGTCTACAGTCAAAGGTGCAATCAGACGGTATCACACATTTATAAAAGGAACTGCATAATGGACAAGAAACGATTAATGGAATTAGCTGGTATTAAACAATTAAATGAAGGGCACCTATCTCGTTCAACATTAGAAACTCTTAATGATATTGAAAAGGCAATCTCATATGCTCTTGACCGAGTTCTCGCGGATCTTGGTGATTATGTAGATGCAAAAGAGGTAGTGAATGCTACTATTCAGAAATCAATAACCAAACACAACCTATAACAATGAAACTACTTTCATACTTTTTGAGTACAGCAGTACAAGAGGGAGAAGATCTCTCTACGTTGCCACCCATTAAAAATGATGAAATCAAAAAGAATATTCGTAAGGGTGCAAAAGATACAACACAAAAGTGGGCCAATGCACTTGAGCTCGTTCAAAAGGCATATGAAGTTGCATCCGTTGAGAGACCAACACCAGATATGTCTGGGGCATGGAAACAATACGAAGAAAATATTCAATATGCAGTTCAACAATTAGCCAAGATAAGAGGAATAGATGGAGATTGGAGAATGTCTGCCTCCATCTTCCATGAAGCAGACCAATGGAAGGCTCCCGATGGAGGAGAACATTTTAAAATCTTCCTAGACGTTCCTGGTGCCGAAGGAGTTGAAGCTTTTGTAATAGCAGATAGCATAGAGGATGTTATTACCACACTAAAACGAAGGGTAGCTGGTGATCCTCGTTCAAGTGTTTATACTATTAAGGTTGAAAAAACTCGGACCGGGAAAAGGTTGACATTCTGGCTCCATGGCATTCGAAAGAATTACTTTGTCCGTATCACCCCACACAACCCAACTAAAAGTTGACATCCATTTATCCTTGTAGTAAACTATTCCAAATAAAAGGAATACTACAATGGGCAATATATCAAAAGACACACTGCGCGCGTTGCCACTACAAATTCAAGACTTTGTTAACGACGTTCTCTTAACTGCACAAGAACAAGGGGTCCGTGTTGTCCTTAGCGATGATCGTAGTGTTGCTTTATCAGAGGATGTACAATCAAACGGATTTTTTCAAGATGGAGATGAACCAACGTTGGCTTGTGCGTGTGGGCAAGACCCCAACAAGTGGTTGTTAATTCTTTTACATGAATCTTGTCACATGGATCAATGGATTGAACAAAGTCCATTTTGGATAGGTAATAAACTCGAGGACGGCGGCGAGCCTATGGACTTGGTGTTTGATTGGTGCAATGGGAACATTGAACTAACAGACGATCAAATACAGTACGGTATCAAAGTTGGACGAAACGTTGAGTTAGATTGTGAGAAACGTGCCACTCAAAAAATAATAGATTTTGGTCTTGAAGACATTATTAGTGTTAGTGAATACATCCAAAAGTCCAACGCTTACGTCGCATTTTATACTATTATAGGAAAAACACGAAGGTGGTACACAGTTGGAATGGAACCATACAATGTTGAGAGTGTATGGAGATCAATGCCGACAGAATTCATGGAAGATTATGATAATCTCCCCCCACATCTTTACTCACTATTAGCAGCGTTAGTAGGAGTAGTATAATATGCCATGGTGGATGTGGGCGACAGCAGCTTCGTTGATCTGGGGAATACACTACGTGATGATTGGAAGAGTGTTAACAGCTGTTTCTCCAATCACAGTATTTTGGATGCCAATGATTCCATTGGTGTTAACGCTTCCGTTTTTCTATAAGACAATAGTTGGAGATCTCCATACGTTAGTAGGAACAGGAAATGATGTTAAAATTTCTGCTGCCGTTGCAATGTGTACAAGTATATTAGGAGCGTTGTTTTTGTATAAGGGGATCCAAGCAAGCAACGCCACATACGCTAGTTTGATTGAAATTACATATCCTGTTTTTGTTGCCTTCTTTTCCTTTTTAATTTTCCGCGAGAATCATCTTAATTTGACTGTGGTTTCTGGTGGTATTCTTGTCATGCTTGGAACTAGTCTTGTTATCTACGGAAATCAATAAGATATCTCTGTTGACCCCTCTATCATTTTGTAGTACAATAGTAATATCCAATCAAGATATTACTTGAGAATCATAATGAACGAATATCAAACCCAATTGTGGAACGACTTGCAAACGCTCGTTCATACCTCCGAAGCATTTTATTCTGTTGATCAATCCATTGATGGATTGTACTTTCGAATCTTTTCATATCGGCTTGCTAACTACACCGAGTTTATGAAGCCTGGTGGAGTAGAATGTCGTGGACATATGTTCGAAATCACACAAGATGGCAATCCAATTCGCCTTGCCGCCATCCCGATGCAAAAATTCTGGAATCTCAATGAGAACCCTCTCACCATGAATCTTGATCTTTCAAAGATCGACTATATCATGTTGAAAGCGGACGGATCATTGATCTCAACTTATCTACATAACGGTGAATTGCGTGTAAAGTCAAAAACTTCGTTAGCATCTGATCAAGCAGTCGCTGCAATGAACTTATTGCGGTCTGATGAATATAAGGACCTCGCACACGAGCTTCTTGGAATTGAAAAGTTGGGATTTACTATCAACATGGAATATGTTGCACCAACTAACCGAATTGTTATTGGTTATGATAAACCTGCGTTGATCATTCTTAACATTCGCTCTCGTGATGATGGTTCATATGTTGATTCAATCGATCTTGATTCAGATAACTTTCCAACAATTCTATCTAACTGGATCGAATACGTTGATCTCGATGAAACCTTTATCAAAAAGGAAGAATTTGTAGCGGATATTCCCTCAATGCAAGGAGTAGAAGGATATGTTGTTCGGTTAGAATCTGGTCAACTGGTGAAGATCAAGACTGAATGGTATCTCGTTCAGCACCGTGCAAAAGATTCTATCAACTCACCACGTCGTCTATTTGAAGCTGTCCTTGAAGAGGCGTCCGATGACTTGCGTTCGTTGTTCTTTGATGATCCACTTGCACTCAAAATGATTGAAGAAATGGAAGTCAAAGTTGAGAAGATGTACAACCATCTTGTTGCTACGGTCGAGAAGTTCTATGATACCAACAATCACTTAGAGCGCAAGGATTATGCAATTCTTGGACAATCTGAATTAGACCGGATGTATTTCGGACTTGCCATGAACAAATATCTCGGCAAGTCTGTTGAATACAAAACTTTTATGAAATCCAAGTGGAAAGAATTTGGAATTAAAGACATTGAACTTGTTGAGGAGGATGTATGAGCTACACAACTGCAATTCCAAAAGTACCACATTGGGCAATCATAACAACCTCAACAATATACATTCCAGGCGACGAACGCTCGCGAACGAATCCTGGTCACGGATATCCCGCGTCTACTGAAACAGTTATCAACTATCAAGCGTTTACAAATGAGGATGAATGGAAAGAGACAGTCAAGATGTACTCTTTACAAAACAAGACATTTACGGCTATTCGTGCCATTCCTGCTAAAATTAGTACAACTGTTAACGTATCGGTTGAATCGGAGTAATACATGAACAACGTTCATATTAAGATATCAGGGCGAACAGGTAGCGGAAAAACCTCACTTGCCACGTTGCTTAGTGCTGTGTTGAAAGCTCACGGGTTTAATGTATCAGTTTTAGACGATGATGATGTCCTACCAGATGATACTCATTTACTAATGTGCTTGAAAGCATTAGCCGACCACGGAACAGTCGTTGACATTGTAACAGAGCGCGAAAGGCCATCTCGTCCAGAATCCCATAATTACTTTCCTATTCAAATTCAGTATCATGGAGAGGATGAAATCGTAACCATCAACGATCCAGATGATCTTCGCTCTGGCCAAGCATTCATTGTAATCAGCACATCAGAGGACAAATAAATGGAAAGCTATCTCCTTCTACTTGCGTTCCCACTTATCTGGGTATTTGTTGCCAAACGAATTTGGAATACCACAATTACTTGGCAAGAAAGTGCTATCCAGGTAATTGTGATTGTCGTTATTGTTTCTGGTGTGTGGTTTGCAGGCAAATACGGAGCCACCGTTGACCAAGAAGTGTGGAATGGTGCCGTCACCTCCAAAGATCGAGATCAGGGACACTATGTTGAATCATATAGTTGCCACTGTCACAGTGATAGCAAAGGACACCAGCATTGCAGCACATGCTATCGAGACCACTATACTGTAACGTGGACTGGTAGAACAACAGTTGGCAATGTAACATTTGATCATCTTGATAGCACATCATCGTTTGTATATGCATCACCAGACCCATCGTCATATAAACGGTGCACTGTTGGTGAGCCTGCGTCAATTGAGCACAATTTTACAAACTACGTAAAGGCTGTTCCTGAAAGTCTATTCAATACGTTACAAGCTCATAATACCTCATTTGCTGGAAAGATCCCAGCTTATCCACAGGTGTTTGACTTTTATAGATTCAATCGTGTGATCAACATTGACAGCAAGATGGGCGCAGGCGTTAAACCACTCGCTAATCTGTTGGATAACTCACTTAAGTTATTGGGTGCATCAAAACAAGTGAACATTATCGTTCTTCTTACCGAAATACGTGATCCATCATATCGCCAAGCTGTAGAAAATGTTTGGCTAGGTGCGAAGAAAAACGATGTAGTAGTATTTCTTGGATTGAACGGTGATAATATTGTGTGGACAGATGTGATGACTTGGGCACTTAATAGTGGTAACGAGTTGTTTCATGTGAAGGTTAGAGACGACTTGAAAGCACTCGGAACATTTGATCCAACCAAAGTTGCAGCTGTTATTACGGACAACGTCAAAGCGCACTACGATCGTCCTCATATGAAGGATTATGAATATCTTGCTGATGATGTTCAACCTGCGACATGGGTTATCGTTTTGGCAATCATCTTGGCAGTGTTTGGAAGTGTGGGACTAACTTACTTCTTCAACAAGAATGAGGTTGATCTTTTCAATGGAATGAGGTAAAATATATTTGTTGTGGGTTGATATTAATTTTAATGAGGGTGATAAAATGAAACGGTTGATTCTGGCTTTAATATTAATGTTCTCAGTATTTGCTGTGAATGCTGAAACTGTTGTAGTTAATGGGTTAACTCCTGAACAGATTGCACAAGTTCAACTAACGGTCGCTCAACAGAAGGCTGCAAACGATAAAGGCAGCTCAAATGTTGTTGCTTCGGTGACTCCTGATAGTGTTCAGAAGTGGGCTGACCTCGGAAAAGCAGTCGGCGTCGGTTTGGTTGCGACTGCAAAAGAGCTCGGAATGGCAGCTAATGATCTATTGAAGACTGACGTGGGCAAGATTGCGATGGCACTTATTATTTGGAACATTGCAGGAAAGTCTTTGGTTGGTGTTATATTTGGATTTACGTGGTTACTTTTAGTTATCCCAACGTGGGTAGTTATGTTCAGGAAGTATGGTGTTCGTGAAGTTCGACAGGAAGACTTCTACGACAAAGGAAAGCGCGAAGATGGCAAGCGTCGGGTTGTTGTATATACCTCAACTTCTGAACAACGTCAAATGATGTACTGGGTTAGCCTGTTAATTACCATCGCCGTCGGCCTGATTGCAATTTTTTAATTAAATATCACTCTGGAGAACCTTTAAAATGAAGACATTACTTAGTATCGTTGGTATTTTAGTTGTACTGGCTGGTGTGGTGGTTGGATCATATGTAAGCAACTACAACTACGGCAACCAGGCAGAACAAGGAATCAAGGCTCAGTATTCCAACATGGAAAACATTTTGGCCCAGTATTCCTTGAAAGTCGCGGAGGCAGCTCAAGTACCTGGTATGAAGGCGGATGACTTGGCGAAAGTCACAAGGGACGCAATGACTGGTCGGTACGGCAAGGATGGCAGCAAGGCAACGTTCCAGTGGATCAAGGAAAACTATCCTGGTCAAGTAACTGATGCTTTGTACGTTCAAATTCAACAAATTATCGAAGCTGGTCGCGACAAGTTCGAAAATTCACAGACAAAATTCATTGATACTAAGCGAGTGTATGAAACTAATCTTGGCTATCTCTGGAAAGGATTTTGGTTGCGAGTCGCTGGTTATCCTAAAATCAAGCTCGATGATTATAAGATCATTAGCTCGGATCATGCACAAGAATCGTTTAAGACTGGTGTTGATAAAGGCATGAAGCTTCGGTAACAGTCAGTAATAAGCAGAAAAAGGGGCGGCAAGTAATTGTTGCCCCTTTTTGTTTGCAGAGCGCAATGAATACAAAGGATAAATATATGTGCCGCATAAATACACCAAATCTACTGTGTTTATGTTTATATAGGAGCTACTCATGGATTATTTGAACAAACTTCGTCTTGCTGCAGGGTTACCGATCGACGGAAGTCGTGAAAAAACGATTGTTAAGGAAGCTAAGGAAGAAAATGAACAGTCCGTAGCTAACATGCACCTCATTAAAGGTGCTGCTGGTGACATTTTCTATTTGGTTACTGATGCGACTCCTCACTCTCAAGGAATTGATGTAATTTCTAAAGTATCAGGATCTGGATTTGCTAGTATATTCATCGGTGGTGGGTCTGAGTCCGAGAAAGAACATTGGAAACTTTTCAAAGAGCACCAAGTCGCCGCGGCAGTTGACGAAGCTAATAAACGACTTCGTGCTGCAAATGCAAAATATATTGTAACAGAATCAGATGTAATGGAATCTGAAATGATGTCAAACATCGGTCTTGTCGCTGATGGGTTTAAAAAAGTAATATCAATGCTCAAAAACACTCTTAATAAAGAGAAGAGTGACAGCATGAAAAAGATGTATGCACAGGATCTTGAAGACTATGAAAATATTCTTGATCTCGCACAAGCCGGCAAGAAAAAGGCAGTAGGAAAAGCATGGTCTCATCTGGATACAGCTGCTCGTGATTATGTGTTTGGTAAGAACAAAAAAATGAACAAAATAATGGCCGGATATCTTGGTGTCGATCTCTTACACGAGGACGAAGACAATGGGTATGACCGATCAGAAAATACTGATGGAGCTGGATCTCCAATTCCAGTAAAAGTTACTGGGCCAGTGCCACCAGCCGGACCAAATGGACCAGAAAGTTCAACAGATCCGAGTGCAAAAGTCCCATGCCCAATGTGTGGTGCATCGATGTCTAAACTTGATTTTTATGACCATGTTATGGCTACTCACGCTGCTCCAACAAGTGCGGATGGTGACACAGAAAATACCGCAGCCGCGGGAGGCGACGGAAAGGATACTCAGACCACAGACACGTTTGGGTTCCAAGGCGATGGAAGTATAAGCGAAGACAAGAGCACGACCGAGAGTATGCACTACTACGTTGATGTGAATAAATTATCACATGGCCCATCAAACAATCCACTCAACGTTATTGTGAATGACGAAAAGTCTAATATCTGGAAGATGGGGGATACACCTGGTGACCAAGCCGATTATCCAGAGAATCCAATCATGCCCGAACACGGCCAAAAAGTTGCCACTCCAGCAGAAATTCTAACTCTATTGAAAGATGAGATTGCAAAGCTCAAGAAAGATGCTGATGCTGTTGAGTTTCGTGATAGCGATCGTGCAACGTTCTACAGAACTACTTCTGATGCTCTTGAAACAATTCTTAAGGACCTACAACGTGGAGACGTCATGGGAATTAAGTACGCACAGATTGACATGGTTAAACTAATGGGACCAATTGCGCAGCACATTCCTGATAAGGTCCGAGCATTCATTACCAATGGTGGTGCAAAGCGCTCCCTTAAATCATTCTATAAGAAGGTATAACTCCAATGACTATGCTAAATGAAGTGTTAAAAGAAATGGCAAAAGAAGGCGAGAAGCTTAAAACGTTTAACGTCCATGTTCCTGCCAACGTATACGATGGAAAGTATTACGATTACCGAACACTTCCTATTCATGTTATTGCATCAAGTGAAAAAGAAGCAAGTGAAGTTATCAACAAAAATAAAGAAGAAGTGCTTAAAAAAGCAGATACAAGAAGGGTCCGTGTAGGTAGTACAACACGCCGATACGTGGCAATGCCAGTAGCAAAGAATGTTTTCTTTAAGAAGGATGGAGAAACATATTACACAAGAGAGTCACCGATGTCAGGAAAGGCCATGGCTCTTAATATGGCTGGTCAATGGGTAGACGTGAATACGTTTGATGATGAGGCAAGAAAGAAGTACCCAGCAACAGCTGCAACAATCAAAGAATCTGCTCATGATAAAGAAGCAATAGACAATGCTACTATCTTGTTCAAAGTATTCCATAGTGTGTATCTCAAACTTGAAGATGCCCAAGATGCAATAGATAAACCAAGCATACGAGAACGAATGAAGCAAGCAGGATTTGCAAATGAACTTGCAATGCTAATGAAAGAACTTCAACGGATACACAGTGACATGGATGACTTCATGCCTGGCCTTGAAATGATGATGCATGGTGATAAACCATAAATGAAGACTCTACTTCAATATCTTCGTGAAAGTAATGATACTGGCCCAAAGAAAGGCGAAGATCATTTCGTTACAAACATTGAACAAGATTCTATCGAGAATAAAGATTTCCGTAGAGTTCTTTACACCACCAAAGATATGCAGATTGTTGTGATGAGCATATCTCCTGGAGAAGATGTCGGCCTTGAAATCCATAAGAACATTGACCAATTCTTTCGAGTTGAAGAAGGTGAAGGAAGAGTAATATTTAATGGTAAGGAATTTCTCGTAAAGAAGGGATTTGCATTTGTTGTTCCACAAGGAACGAAACATAACATTGTTAATACGTCATTAACAAAAGATTTGAAGATATACACAGTATATGCACCACCAAGACACAAGAAAGATACTGTGCACGTAACCAGGGATGATGCAATGAAAGATGAAAAAGATCAATTTGACGGAAAGACTGACGTATGAAAATAGAAGAGATATTTGAAGGATTACGACCAGTATCAGTTAAAGAAATTACTAATCTTTTTCATGATTGCAGGGTCTTTGCCGACCCCGGAAAAATAGTAAAAGGTGCAACAGTAAAAGAAATTAAAGCCGGGTTGCGGGGCAAAGTTCCACAAAGTCAACCAAAGTTTATGGATATGATGCACGATCTTGGCTTTAAAAGTGAGTGGAGCAACAAGTTAGATGCATTGGTAATATACAAAGGATAATATGAGCATGCTTAAACAATTACTTAATGAAGTAGAAGGTAATAAGGACTATACCGAAGAGTTCTCTAAACATGCTCTTTCTTTGCCGTTAAAACACGACGAAGGAAAACGTTGGGCATTTTTAATGAAGGACAATAAAGTATTTCATATTATGTTTATTTTGGATTATCCAAATACTCCTACTGTTAGAGTAAAT
>VFSW01010687.1_pt1 | contig 12993 bp, 15 predicted proteins | sample 5358111 | NCBI WGS metagenome assembly VFSW01 (sample SAMN11554181, study PRJNA540505) | mine drainage metagenome | isolation source: sediment from site ElyBrook_90M | place: USA: Ely Copper Mine, Vershire, VT | collected 2017 | reverse complement strand
AACCTCGCCCCGCACGGCTGGTTCGCCGCCGAATACCGCACCCTGCTGCGCACCATGCTGGTGCGCGAAGAGGGCGACCAGCTGCATCTGCTCAGCGTGCTTTCACCGGAGTGGATCGGACAGGGCAAAACGATCTCGGTCAGCCAGGCTCCCACTTACTTCGGCATGGCTGCCTTCACGCTGCAGCAGCCCTCGGCAGCCGAAGCCGTGCTGCACCTGGACACGCACTTCACCAGCGCGCCCAAAACTGTCGTCGTGCATCTGCCCTGGTTTGTCGATCTGAAGAGCGCCACCGTCGATGGCAAAGCTGTGACCGCGGCGAACGGAGCGCTCACCGTACCCGCAAATGCGAAGGAAATTGACCTGCACTGGGCACTCAAGCCCGATGCGCCGCAAATGAGCTACCAGCGCACCGTGGATGCTTACAAAGCCGAATACGCACAGCGCTACCAGGTGCTGATGCACGGAGCAGCCGCCCAATAACAGAAATGCGGCATCCACGACCGATGGGTAAGATGCCGCACTTCCTTGCAATCATTCGCAGTTTACTATTCCAATTTCTGCAGCTCTGTGCCCTCGGGCACCTTGATGTGAAACTGGTCTTCGGTCAGCGGCATATTCACAACAACCTTTTCCACCCGCAGGACCGCCTGGTACTCCTCCATCGGACGGCGGATCGTCACCATCGACGGATACTTCTCCAATCCATAGTCCGCATAGCGCGCGTAGATGACTTCAGTCTCCAGGTTTCCGTCTGCATCGTAGAGATCCTGCTTGTAGGGCAGCAGGTCGTCGCGATGAAAAGTGACCACCCGCACCGGCGCCAGTTCCCGGCTGCCCCTCTTGCGGCGCATGATGCTCAGTACGTACTCCGGAATCTGGAGCAAATGCTTCTTCGAGGCATCCACCATCGTGTCCGAGTCGGCTGTCACGGAATAGAGATCGTCAGGCTCCAGCCCGCGCACAACCATCGCGTCAAAAAAGAATCCCGGCCGCAGATTCTCGACCTGATGGATCGACTTCTTCTTCAACTCGTTCGATCCTTCAACAACCTTCTTATGCGAGGGAATGTAGAGCGTAAAGCTCTTGCCATCGCTGGCCATGTCGAACATCGTCATGCCCAGCACCGGAACCTGTCCCAGAACCCGTAACATGCCCGGCTTGCGCATCAGAATATGCCCGCGGAATGTTGTGTAGTCCTTGGCAATGCCTTCTGTGCTCTTCAGCACGCTGGCCTGGATCTCCACCGTCGCGTTCAGCGTATCCATGGAATCCCAGCGCTGGTTCATCCGGTCCACAAGTTGGTCGGGCGTTACCGTCTGCACCACCTCCGGCACCCTGGGAACGGGTAGCTTACGCGTGGTAAAAAGGCAGCCCGATAGCAGCACTACCGGAATCGGAAAGACCATCGTCGCGGCAAATCGAAGGAGGCTCTTCAACGTTCACCCGCCTTCTTCTGAGCGTGCCGGTATCCAGCCACGTCGCGGGCGTGCTGCTCCAGCGTGCTAGAAAACAGCGAGTGGCCCTGCGGATCGTCTCCCGCAGCTACGAAGTAGAGGTAGTCGGAATGCGCCGGCGCCATGGCCGCGCGCAAGGAGTGCAGTCCGGGATTGGCGATTGGCCCCGGCGGCAGCCCCGCGTGCAGATAGGTGTTGTAGGGCGTGTTACGCTTCAGGTCGCTCTGGTAGATTGCGCCCCGCCAAAGTCCTTCCAACTTCAGCCCATAAATCACTGAAGGATCGGTCATCAGCGGCATGTGCTGGGCAAGACGGTTCTCAAAGACACTGGCCACCAGAGGCCTTTCCGTGTCCACCGCCGTCTCCCGCTCCACCAGCGAAGCCATCGTCACCACTTCGTGCACATTCTCCTTCAATCCCAGTTGCGCTGCCTCCTGGTGAAAGCGGCGCACCATCGTCGCGCAAATCTGCGCTGTGGTCGTCTTGCGTGCAAAACGGTAGGTATCGGGGAATAGATACCCTTCAAGACTCTGCGCGCCGGGGTCTAGATCGGCCACCAGCTTCGTTTGCCGAGCCTGCTCGGCCAGAAACTCCTGCCGTGTGCCAAAGCCTGCCTGCTCCAGCCGCTCGGCAATATCAAAGATACTCGCGCCTTCCGGCACGGTCACTGCCTTGGTGTAGACATCCCCCCGCGCGATGCGCGCGTAAACTTCCATCAAAGTGGCAGGGTGCTCAAACCGGTACTCCCCCGCCTTCAGCCTTCCCCTTCTTAGCCATCGCATCAGGTCAAAGGCAAACTGGCTGCGCACCACGCCGGACTGTTCGAGTTGTTGCCCGATGCGCAATGCCGAAGAACCCGGCGCAATCTCGACAAACGTTTCGCTCACCGGTCCGAATGGCATGAAGATCATCCAGGCAGACGCGGCGGCGGCGCCCAGCAAGACGAGGAAAGCCAAGGTCCCCACTGCGCCTGGCCATTTGCTCTTCCTGGTCATTCGTTTTCGGCGCACCATTCCCTGCCTGTGTTTCTTGTCTCAATTCAAGCCGCGGAGCCGACCCCCGCGGATTCGCTACCTTTATGGATTGTATAGGGTTGAAGCAGTGTCGACGCCTTCCCCCGAGGAGTGGGTCCAATGAGTAGATGCAAAGCCGGCGAATCGTCCGGCATGCCGCGCCTGGCACGACTACGGAGTCTCCGTCTTGTGCAAATAAATGTGGGGTATCGGCTCACTAATGAAATCCGCCCCGGTCCCTAAGAGATTGTCGTGTCGGCCTTTACACGCCGGCAGCAGTCCTGCCTTCCCCTGTCAATGTCACCTCCGAGTTAAATTCCCTTGCTGGCCCGCGCTTTTCCTTCCCCGTTGCGGCTTCCTCCAAAGTCGCGCTCTTTGTAGATGCACTGATCGGTACCGACACCTTCCACAACGCGGGCCAGGCCGGATATCTGGGTACATCACTCGCCAGCAGCACCTATGGGGGTCCGGTGAGCCCAGCCACCACCTTTGCCGGACAGGCACGGGTGAGCGGCGGCCTGGTCTTTCGATTTTGAGCGCACAGACTGGCCCCGCAGCATTGCGCAACCACCAAGAGCCGCGCTCGATGCGCCGGGGACTTTGGTCTGGGCTTTGAAGCGTTAAGCTGTTACCAAGGAGCTGAACGCTGGAATCCACGCAGCAACCCCGCTATCTCGGCATCGACTTCGGCACAAAGCGCATTGGCGTAGCTGTTTCGGACGCGCTGGGCCTGGCCGCGCAGCCCGTGCTGACCCTTGAGCGCCGTCGCAGCCCCCGCGAGGATTTGCGCTCCCTGGCTCGCTTGGCGCGGCGCTTCGGCGTAGCCGCCATCGTGGTCGGCAATCCCCTGCATCTCTCTGGCGACCTGAGCCCGCGCGCCGCAAAGACCCATGCCTTCGCCGCCGACCTTGGCGCACTCACCGGCTTGCCCGTTCACCTGTGGGATGAGCGGCTCACCACTCGAGAGGCTCACCAGATTCTGTATGAGGCTGGTCATGTCCGGCAGCAACATCGCCGCATGGTCGATCAGGTGGCGGCCACGCTCATCCTGCAGTCCTTCCTCGATGAACAAAAGAATGCGCGCCCGGACCATCAATCCGGAGGCCTGGGCGGCTGATCGCGCCCGAGCTGGCTTTGCACCGCTCCCGCGTATAATAAAAAAGCTAGCTCGTCTATCTCTCGCGGTTTGAGCCAGAGTGCTCCCCGCCACGGAACATGGATGCCCGATCACATCAAAAAACAGCTTCTCAAAGAGATTCACCTCCTTGAGCATGAGCTTGCCCACGAGTTGCCGGCAGAGATCAAAAAGGCAGTTGCGCTTGGCGATCTTTCGGAAAATGCCGAGTATCACATGGCCAAGCAACGCCAGGACTTTGTGAACGCGCGCCTCGGCCAGCTCAAAAAGCGAATGGCTGAGCTCTCTCTGGTCAACCTGGCCAACATTCCCAGAGACAAGGCGGGCTTCGGCTCCACTGTGGTGGTCTACGACTCCACGAAAGAAGAGGAGATTGTCTACCGGCTTGTCACCAGTGAGGAGTCCGACGTAACCAAAGGTCTCATCTCGACGACTTCGCCGATCGGACGCGGCATTGTGGGTAAACAAGTAGGCGACGTGGCCACTATCGTCACGCCCAACGGCAAGCGCGAGCTGGAAATACTCAAGCTCTCCACCATTCACGACGAAGCCGGCGAAAACGATGACGACGGCCCCGTGCAGTAACTAGGACGATTGGCATGACCTGGACCAGCGCGTTTGGCCGCGGTTGCGGCTGGCTTCTTGACCGCATTGTGCATGGCTTGGCGCTCACCCGCATCTCTCCGAATTTCCTGACCTTCATCGGCCTGGTCATCAACATCGCCGCCGCGTTTCTGTTTGGCCACGCCAACGCGAGCAACGCCGGACGCATGTTCTTCTACGCCGGCATGGTCATTTTCGGCGCGGGTATCTTTGACATGGTGGATGGCCGTGTAGCCCGCCGTAACAACCAGGTGACGGTCTTCGGCTCCTTCTTCGACTCAGTGATTGACCGTTACTCCGACGTGGTGCTCTTCTTCGGCCTGCTGGTCTACTATGGCCGCATCAATCGTTTCAGATATGTGGTGCTGGTGGCTTTTGTGATGGTGACTTCGCTGATGGTCAGCTACACGCGAGCCCGCGCCGAGGCCCTGATCGGCCAGTGCAAGGTCGGTTTCATGGAACGCCCCGAACGCATTGTCCTGGTAATTCTGGGCGCCCTGTTCAACCACTGGGGCGTCATGGCGCCGGTGCTCTGGATCCTGGCTGTATTCTCCACCATCACCGTGATCCACCGCATCACCTACACCTACCAGAACACAAAACACCTGCCGCCGCTAAGCCCGGAAGGGCGCTAGGACCGGTTCCTGGAAGGCGCTTGCTAGCAGCTCATCGCCACCACGGAGCAGCCTGACTTTACCGGCTTCCACTGCGCCAGGAACTTCGTCACCTCAGTTGCATCCACGAGGCCCATCTTCTCGAACTGACCGTTCTTCTGGCTGTAAAGCAGCTTGCCCTTCTCTGTCAGAACGGCCAGCGCAGGCACGCCCAGCTGGAGTGGAATCTCATATTCCTTCGCCATGCCAAGATTCTCATCCATATGACCAATGTTGATATGCACAACGACGAAGTTGGCCTCCAGAATGGGCAGGTTGGTTGCATTGTGCAGGTAGATGTCCAGCACATGGCAGTCGCCACACCAATTGCCGCCAAAGTCCAACAGGATGCGCTTGTGCGTCGTAGCGGCGGTTTTCAGCGCGGCAGCCAGGTCGCCTTTGGCCTGCTCGGGCGCGGGATAGATATCCCGGCTCGCAGATCGCGCCGTCGCAAGGCCGAGCAAAAGCACAGTGGCAAGCACCAAAAACGCCTGATTTCGCATGGGGAAAGCCTCCTGTCAATGCTTTTAGTCTGCCACAACTGCGCTTGGCTGGCCTAAGGATGCACCTCGACCAGCGCCGACGATGTACTCTGTAGATCGATGAGCGATCTGCGCAAACGGCTCGAGTCCCATGCCTTCCCAGACCTTGCGGCCATGATGGAGGGCTACGCGCAGGCGGCTGGCGAGCGCGCTCGCACCGAGTTCCGGCACAAGCTGGACTTCTCTTCGGAGTCGATCGACAATCTGGACGAGATTCTGGTCCTGGTGAGCGAAAGTCCGGAGTTAGACCTGGACTTCGAGGTGCGCTTGTGGGGCAGCTACCTGGGCGAGGTGCTGCGACGGCGCTACGCCGGCACTTGGGAGCTCACGCCTTATCCCGGTGGTGGTGTTGCGGTCCCAGCCGTCGAGGTTCGAGGCTCCAGGTTGTTCCCCCTGATGAAGGTCTACCGGCGACTGACCGCCGGCGAGGAAGAAGATCTGCGCAGCTTTTACGCCATGGTCACCGAGCGGCTTGGTAAGCCGGCCCAGGTAAACTAAGGCTGGGCACTGGGACCCGGTTGGCTCCGCCAGCGCGTATTCCTCCCTTTGTGCGACAATTATCTGTGATCAAGCGCGTCAGCTTTATAGACGCGCGGAGGATAAGACAATGGGCGATCTACTGCAGCCATGGCACCTGATCGTGCTGGCCGTTGTGGCCTTCCTGCTCTTCGGGGCCAAGCGGCTGCCGGAGCTGGGTAAGGGATTGGGCGAGGGACTGAAGGGCTTCAAGGAAGGCCTGAAAGGCATCAACGAGCCAGTGGCGCCTGCGCCGACCGTGCAGCAGAGTGCAGCCCCGCCGCCGCCACCACCAACCTCGACCCCCACTGAGCAGAAGTAACCTCACAGACGCAGCGGCTCCGAGATGGGCGAGGGATGATGTCGCAAGTCATCTTTCTCTTTTGCCGGCATGCAGGGAGGCCGCGACTGAGGGCAGAACACAGAAGGCCTATGCCAATCGGCACAGGCCTTCTGTGGTTTCTCGGTTTTACCCAGTAAGTCGCGCCGCTAATGCATATCCTCTGCGCTCGGGAAATATCCGGTCTTCGTGATCACGTCCAAGCCCGGCCGGTCTACGCGCACGTCGATCTTCCGGAACTTGCCATCGATCACCGGTTGGTGGCTCAGGTAACCCAGCGTGTACTGAGTGCGCGCCTCCTCGGCAATCTTCGCGTAGCTCTTTTCAATCCCGTTCAGTCCGCGCTCCGAGTCCAGCGTGCCGCCAGTGTTAAAGGTGTACTTGGCCAGCAGATTGTCATACATCGAAAACGGCAGATGAATGCGGCTCAGATATCCTTCTCCCCAGCGGGCCGACTCGCCCACCAGCGTGCCGTAGACGGCAATCTGATTGGTCTGAAGATAGCGCAGCACGTCGCGATAGGTGGCCTTGCTGCCGTATTCTTTGCCGTCGGAGACGACATAAATCAAGCGGCGGCGGCCTTTAGGCCGACTTGAAAGCTCCTTCGCCGCGGCCAAAATGGCGTCGTTCAGGGTATGAATCTCCTTGGGAATGGTGATGAATGGGCCGGCGCCGGCCGATCTGCCCGGCTGGATGTTCGGATCCGCGCAGTTCCCGTTCACGTGAACGTTGCAGCCGGCCATGGGGCCGCTGTTGAACGGAATCAGCTCTTCGCTGCCGGTCTCCTTTGTAAGGGCCAGAACGGCCGGCAGGCGGTTGCTTTGTGCTCCGGTGAAGCCAGTGCGCTCCTGAGCACCGTTGCTATAGGAGAAGACGGCCACCTCGTCGTAAGGGGTCAGCGCGCCCTGAATCGCTCCAAGCGAATCGTTGACCTTGGCCATCACATCCGAAGTCAGGCTCTGGTCGATGACAAACGCGATCGAAAGAGGGAAGGGATCCACGGTAAACAGGCGCAACGGCTCACGCACATCATTTTCGTAGACCTTGAAATCACGAAAGGTCAGGCCGGCGACGAGGTTTCCCTTTGCATCCTTGACCGTGACCGGAACTTCAACAAAATTAACGTTCAGGCGAATGATTGTCGTTGTCTTTTCAAAGCCTTCCCCAGCGGCCGGCATCTCCGGAGGGGTGGTCTGCACCTGGTCCTTGGCCGGGTTGGCTGGCGGCTGGACGGTGGATGCAGGCTGCTGGGCGGACGAATTAGACGAAGTGCCGGTTGCAGGCGCAGTCGAGGTGCCGGAAGAGCCCATACCGGGGGTAATCGGGCCACCCACATCCGCCAGGGGGGTAGGGTTTTGGGGCGCAGGAGCATCGGGAACGGCCGGTTGCTGCTGTTGTTGGGCCAGGCCCGCCGTTCCAAAAATCACACCCGATCCCAAGATTGCGGCCAGCACCGATGCTGTCAAACCGAGCTTCACAGGTATATCATCCTCCCCAACACCGCAGCCGACGGTTGATCGGCCCGCTGGATCGTGCACGCCAGCCGGCGAAACCATCTAAAAGGGCTGCACTCGACAGACTATCAGACGCACCACCGCCGCGAGGGTTGCCTATGACTTGCGAATGACTTAAGGTATGCTCTCTTCGGGTCTTCGATTCCGTCTATTGGACTAGAATGCGCATTCGCCCCATCGCCGCTAACCTACTGCTGTGTCTGACGGCTCTTTCCCCCGTGGCCTGGGCGCAGCTTGCTCCCTCTCCAGACGCCCCCCCGGTGAGCACGGCGCCGCCGCCGCCGTCGGATGATCAATCAGTGGCCACCTTCAAGCTCCAGGTCAACCTGGTGGACCTGTTCTTCACCGTCAAGGACAAGAACGGCAACCTCGTTCCCCATCTGAACAAGAGTGACTGCACCGTGACCGAAGACAAGGTGCCGCAGACCCTCAAGAGCTTTGTAGCGGAGAATAACCAGCCCCTCACTCTTGGCCTGCTGCTGGATACCTCAGGCAGCCAGTACCGCGTGCTCCCGCTGGAACAGGAAGCAGGCAGCGAGTTTCTCTCCCGCGTGCTTAAGCCGAAGGATCAGGCATTCTTGCTCTCGTTTGACGTGAATGTGGACCTGCTCCAGGACTTCACCAACAGCGCCCACTTGCTGGCACGCGCCATGAACAAGGCGCAGATCAACACCGCCGGCGGCAACGGTTCGTCCGGCATTCCCGGCCTGGGGGGCGGTACGGTCCCGATCCAGGGCACCCCCAAGGGCACCCTGCTCTATGACGCCGTCTACCTATCTGCCAACGACAAGCTCAACCAGGAAGCCGGCCGCAAAGCCATGATCATCCTCACCGATGGAGAGGATGAGGGCAGCAACACTAAAATCAATGACGCCATCGCCGCCGCGCAGCGTTCCAATGCCATCATTTACGTCATCCTCATCGCCGACACTGGTTTCTATGGCAACTTCGGAATGGGCTACGGCGGCTACTCCGCCGCAAATAAGATGGCCCAGGAGACCGGCGGCCGGGTGATCAATGTGGGCAGCAACGGCAAAAAACTGCAGGACGCCTTTGAGCAGATCGAAGACGAACTGCGCACGCAATACGTGGCCACTTACACGCCGTCGAACACCAAGCTGGACGGCACCTTCCGTCATGTCGCCGTCTCCTGTGGACAGGGCATGAAGGTACAGGTGCGCCGCGGCTACTTTGCTCCTTCACCGGAGAACTGAGCGGCACGATGGAACTTCCATCAAAACGGTCGTGATCGAGTCTGTGAGGTCAACCACCCGGCGGAGAATACCCGAAAGCTCGCCAAGGAAACCACACCGGAGAACGTCCATGAAAGCGCAAGCCACCCTCCCAAAGCACATCCTTCGGACAGCCTTCGCCGTCCTTGCACTGGTTACAGTTCTGGCCGCAGGCTGCAGAAACAAGGCTACACAGCCTCCCGAGCGCTCGGACCAGCAGATCGCCAATGATATTCAGGCCAAGATCCAAGGCGAGACGGCCCTGGCCAAGCAGGAGATCCAGGTCAGCGTTGCGGACGGCGTAGCCACCCTCAGCGGCATCGTTGACAATGACGCCTCGCGCGCCCTGGCGGGGATTGACAGCGGTACCGTTCCCGGCGTCAAAACCGTGGTCAACAATCTCACCGTACACCCAGAGGAATACACCGCCGCGCCTCTCTCCACGCCGCAGCAGCAACCGCAACCCAGGCAGCCCCGGCGCACCCGCCAACAGCAAGGCTCAGTGACACCGCCACAGCCGCCGACGCAGATGGCGCCATACTCTCCGGTACAGGCACAGGCACCCACGCCGCCCCCTCAACCGCCCCAACCGGTTGTTCGGCAAATCGTCATCCCCGCAGGCACTGTGGTGCCGATCAGAATGGCCGAGACATTGGACAGCAAGACCACGCAAACCAATGATGTGTTTCACGCTACCCTTGCGAGTGACCTTCTCTCCGAGGGATTGGTTGCGATTCCGCGCGGAACACCCGTGCTTGGACGCGTTGTGGATGCCAAGGAGGCCGCTCACTTCAAGGGCAACGCGCTGCTTACCATTGAACTGACTCAACTTACCGCGCACGGCCATAAGATTAGCCTGACCACAGACAGCTATAGCACGCAGGGCGCTGCCCGCGGCAAAGACACGGCAGTGAAAACCGGCGGAGGAGCGGTTGTTGGAGCGCTCATTGGGGCCCTGGCCGGCGGTGGGGAAGGCGCAGCCATTGGCGCCTTGGCCGGCGGCGGAGCGGGCGCGGGCGTCAACGCCGTCACGCGCGGCAAGCAGGTGCAGATTCCCACCGAATCCATCGTGAACTTCCACCTGCAATCGCCACTGACGGTTACCGTCACCCTCACCCCTTCCGGCGCCGTTCAGAATGAACAGAATCCGGAACCGCAATTGCTGCGCCGCCAAGGGGCACCGTAGACCAGAAAGCCGCAAGGCCCGCACTGCATTACAACCTCCAGCCAAGTGGGCGGTGCTTGCCGCCCACTTCACCATTCTCACAATCCATGCAACCTGTCTAACCGCAAAAGTTTCCCTACACGTTCGCTCCGTACTTGCAACAAGCATGTCCGGAGTCAGGACACTCCATGACCAAAGTTCGCTTTGGCGGTAATCTAGCGCGCGCAGCCTGTTGGGATTACTATCGGCATTGAAAAGAAGAACTTGAGGCATCAAAGAGAAGAAGTTACCTTCTCGCTTCCGAGGTGTTCGCCATGCTACCTGGTTCCCGTGAGCAGGATGGCTTCGAGATCAGTCCCAGGTTTCGTCACACTCTCGAAGAGCGCGTCCTCCGCCTCGAACGCGACGCCGACAGCGACGAAGCCCAGATCGATCAGCTCGTAGACGACGGCCATATCCGCCGGCAAATCCGCTTGGTCGCTACCCAACGCGCCGAGGCACTGCGCATCCGGCTTTTCCTTGACCGCACAAAAACGCGAACGCCTCGACCATTGATTTACCTCTAGCGTCGTCTGGCCAGAACAGTCCGCATTCTCAACAAAATAGCCGCAGCCTCCAGGTGAGGCGCGGCCCTGTCTGCATTTCGCGATTCGCCTTTCCCTTGACTGAATCTGGAGCACCGGGCGGGGGTCGAACCCGCGTGTACAGGTTTTGCAGACCTGCGCGTTAGCCACTTCGCCACCGGTGCATGTCAAAACCGGGCTCCGCCGGGATCGCGAGTAACCGTAGCCTAGATTCCGACTCCTCGGCTGTCAAGCAATCCACTAGGCCAGTGATGGGTCAGTTGCAAAGGTAGGGGCCTTATCCCATTCCTAATGTCCAAAGATTCAGCCGTACTGGGCACCGGGGGTATGTCCTCCAAATTGACTTTCGGCCGCACTGTCTCCTTGGCTCAATCTCCCCAGCATTCTCCACCGCATACCGTTCCATCGCAGATGCGGTAACTCCGCATTTTGCAGCAAAACGTGCCCTTGAACACAGCCCCCCGTGATTGCGGTCACCGAGCGGAAGAATTCTGCGGTCTACACTTGGCCTAGTTGCGGAATTACGCAAGTACTAGAGTAAGGCCGCAGGGAGAGATCCACGATGAAACAGGCAATGAGCGATGCATCGTGCGAACTGCTGGGCGACTTCTTCGCTACTTTCGCGCACACCACCCGCATGCGCATCTTCTGTGCCCTGCAGCGCGAGCCAAAAACAGTGACGGAGATCGCCGCCGAGGCCGGCGTCTCCATTACCAACGCCTCGCAACATCTGCGCCTGATGCGTGACCGCGGCGCGGTGATCGCCGAAAAGCACGCCCAAAGCGTCCACTACCACATTGCCGATCCGCGATTTGTGGAGGCGGCCATCTTGATTCGCCAGGCACTACTGGAGCGATTGCGCGAGAATGCGGAACGAGCCGCCGCGCGTCCCTCTCACCGAAAGCCCCACGCAGTTTTTCAACCCGCGTGACATCGGAGTTTCGAAGTCGCGCATGCATTCTGGAGTGATTTATGAGCGAAGCACTTGCAACAGTCCCTGCTGAAATTACTGCGGACAAAGTTATAGACGCGCGGGGAACCGCCTGCCCCGGCCCGCTGCTTGAAGCCAAGAAAGGCATCGGGGCGGTCAAGGTTGGCCAGATCATCGAAATCAAATCTAACGACAAGGGCTCGCGGAAAGATATCGCAGCATGGGCCGGCAAAGTGGGCCATGAGTTTCTCGGCATCATCGAAGCCGAAGGCCACGACCGCCTGATGGTGCGTCGCAAAAAGTAATCCTCTTCGCAAATCTGAATGAGGATACAACGGCTCAACAGGGCCGGCGGGAGATCCTCGCCCCGCGATGGAAGCGATGGATGTATGAGGTGCTGTATGAGCGAGCCCTTCGTTCCAAAGATTCTGGTACTGGCAACGGAGAAATGCGCCTATCCGGGGGCTGATGCGGTCGGCAAGGCCCATCTGGAGTATCCCTCCAACGTTTACATTCTGCGCGTGATGTCGCCCGTGCTCTTCCCCGAGGACTTTTATCTGCGCAGCTACAGCCAGGGCGTCGATGGCATACTCATCGCGGCCTGCGGCTCCGACTGTCCCTACCATGGCGCCTATGACCGGTTGGCGGCGCGCATCGATCAGCTCACCTCGCGCATGAACGCGGGCGGGTTGCAGATTGAGCGCATCCGCCTCACCGCCATCTGCACTGTGTGCATCAAGGCGTTTCTCAAGGAAATCGCTCTTATGAGTGATCACCTCTACCGCCTTGGCCCGGTGGACCGTCAACTGGCCGAGCGGCTGCGGCGCGCATCCGTGGAGCGTCTTAAGGCGTCAGCTCGCTCTCTTCAGATGGTTCCGGCCCTACAGGGAGGCTTGCGATGAACACCCAAATCGATTCCAGCTACGCACCGGACGCGCTGATTGTCGGAGGCGGCATTGCGGGCCTGCAATCCGCGCTTGATCTGGCCGACCAGGGATTGCAGGTACTTGTCGTCGAGCGTCAATCCAGCATCGGCGGCCACATGATTGCGCTCAGCAAGGTCTATCCCACGCTGGATTGCGCCAGCTGCATCACCACTCCCAAGATGTCCGCGGCCGCGCATCATCCAAACATCCGGATTCTCACCAACACCGAGGTCGAGGCCATCGAATCCAAGGACGGCGAGCATCGCGTGCGTCTGCTGCAAAAGCCAACCTATGTCAACTTCGACAAATGCATTGGCTGCCGGCTCTGCGAGTACGCCTGCGACACCGAATACCCTGATCCCTTTGAAGAGGGCCTCGGCGC
>VFSW01010686.1_pt1 | contig 12994 bp, 10 predicted proteins | sample 5358111 | NCBI WGS metagenome assembly VFSW01 (sample SAMN11554181, study PRJNA540505) | mine drainage metagenome | isolation source: sediment from site ElyBrook_90M | place: USA: Ely Copper Mine, Vershire, VT | collected 2017 | reverse complement strand
TCTTCCCGCAATCAGAAGCCTGCACAATTCACGGGGAGCTCACGTGCTCACTTCACATCGTTTGTAGATCGATCACGCTGCAAACGCAGGCTCAACCGGGCCGCACTGTCACCAACCACTCTGGATAGGAGACTTCCCCATGAAAATACTCGTCGTACCGCCGATGATGCTTCTCATTTCGGCACTGGCAACTTCCGCCACCGCGCAGACGGCGCCAAAAGGCGTGAACGGTTATTCAGTCAGCGTTTTTTCTAAAGGCGTGAAAGGTAAATACACTGCCCCGGATTCGATTGCGGTGCTCGATGATCATGTATTCATTGGGTACGGAGACGGCAACGATCCTGCCGGACTAGACGGCAAGTCGAACCAGATTGTGGAGTACGACAGAAACGGCAACATAGTGTTCATTTACTACGTGGTCGGGCACAATGATGGGCTGAAGGTGAATCCGTATAACCACACCATCTGGGCCATGCAGAACGAGGATGCCAATCCCAACCTCGTAGTGATCGACCCGGTTGACCGGGACGAAAGGATCTACACCTTTGCTGCGCCTCCTGCTCATGGCGGAGGCTACGACGACATCGTGTTTCGGAACGGCAAAACGTACTTCAGCGCCTCGAATCCTGCCATGAACCCGAACAAGGCGCCGGCCATCGTGGAAGCAAAACTCGTCGGAGACTTGATTTACGTGTCGCCGGCCCTCGAAGCGGACGCAAGCGCTGTCAATGTCGTAACGGGCGCAACCGTACAACTCAACCTTCAGGATCCGGACTCGATGACCACCACACCGGCCAACGACATTCTGCTCGATAGCCAGGCAGATTCAGAGCTGGTTCTGATCCACCCAACCGGAGTCAATTCCAAGAAGGTGATGGTAATTCCGTTGTCGTCGCCCTTCGGTACTCCCCAGGCCGATGACACCCTGTTTATCCCGTCCGACGACGGCTTCATCCTGGTGAGCGACACGCCGGCCAACACGGTCTACAAAATCAGCAGAAGCGAATACGTCACCGGCACCGCGTACACCGCAGCGGTGGGCGCTCCGAATCAGTCTGGAAATTCAGTCGGCTTTGTCGGAGGGCTCGATCTGAACTTCGGATCGATCACACCGGTCGTGACCGGATTAATGAACCCGCACGGCATGGCGTTTGTAAAAACCGGAACGGACGACGACGATCCCAAGGGCGGTAAGTGCGACGCTAAGTGAACGGTGACTGAAAGTCGTGTTTCGAGGTCAACGGCGGTCCATCTTGAGGAAGCGAGAAGCTTCACGGTGGGCCGCCTGACTTAAAGGCCTTACAGGAGGGCTCCAGACTGGGGGGTTCCAGACTGGAGGGAACCAGACTGGAGGGAACCAGCCTCTTCGTGACGATGACAGCTTACCGTCAGCCCGGTAAGGTTCAGGAACGAACCTGTCCCGCACTACTCCACTGACGATTGGATTCTACAATCGAGTGGAATGCTCGCCTTTACTGTCTCTCCCCCATCGATCGATTGGCACTGGATCTGGCTGATCGCTGCCGCATTCCTGGCCGGCGTATTGAACGCCGTAGCGGGGGGTGGCTCTTTTCTGCTGTTTCCCGCCATGCTCGGAACGGGGATGCTGCCGATAAAGGCGAATGCCACCAACACCGTGGCGCTTTGGCCCGGGCAGCTCACCTCGATTGCCGCCTATCGAGACGACATTCGCAAAAACCTGCGGCTGGCGCTGCCCATGGGGGTGGCGGGGCTGATTGGTGGAACCGCCGGCGCCCTGGTGCTGCTGCACACGCCGCAGACTACCTTCATGCACCTGGTACCGTGGCTGCTGCTGGTCGCGGCGACGATCTTTGCGGTGAGCCGGCCCGTGTCACGCTGGATCGAACGCAGAAGGCGGACCCTTGTGCGCTCGGAGCGGCCGCCGCGCCGCACCGCGATTTTCCTGGGGACAATGATGGTGTGCTTTTACATCGGCTATTTCGGCGCCGGGGCCGGATTTCTGATCATCACGCTGCTCTCCCTCTTCGGCTTCGAAGACTTGAACGAGATCAATGCGCTCAAGGTCGTCTCCACAACGATGGCCAACGGCATCGCTTTCCTCATATTTGTGCTGGGCGGGGAAGTGGAGTGGCGCTACTGCCTGCTGGCGATGGTGGCCTGTGCCATCGGTGGCTACACCTCGGCTCGCTTTGCGCGCATGGTCCCGCAATCGGTCTTGCGCGGAATCGTGATCTTCATCGGTTTTTCGATGGCGGCGTGGTTCTTCTGGAAGACCAGGTGATTGGGTTGAAGGTCAAGGGGAATCCAAACTCCCTTGTTCGTCTACACTAGCTTCTGGGATGCCGCACGCGTTGGCACAGGCCGTGGAGGTTGTCACCACGGCATTGACCGTGGCGGGCATGGGCTATTTTCTGGCCGCCATCGTTGCAGCACGTGTCTTTGTGGCCACGCGTCGTTCCGCGCCGCGGGGTTTCGCTCCCGGCGTAACCATCCTCAAATCCCTCAAGGGTCTCGACCCCGGCATGCTGGACGCGTTTCGCAGCCATTGCCGGCAGACCTATGCCGGCGAGTTTGAACTGCTCTTCGGGGTGTCCTCGCTTGACGACCCTGCCGTGGCCGCGGTCCGGCAGTTGCAGGGCGAATTCTCTGAGCGAGCGATCGCGCTTGTCGAGTGCCCGCAGCGGCTGGGAAGCAACGGCAAAGTAAGCACCCTGGTCCAGCTCGTTCCCCACGCCCGCTATGAGTATCTGCTGATCAACGATTCCGATATTACGGTTTCGCCGCACTATCTTGATCGGATCATGAGCCATTTTGCGCCTGTTCCGGGTGAAAAGAAGACCGTCGGACTGGTTAGCGCGCTCTACCGCGGCCGGGCTCATCACACCCTGCCGTCGCTGCTTGAGGCACTTGGGATCGCCACTGATTTTCAACCCAGCGTGCTGCTGGCGCGATGGATGGAGGGCGGTTTGCGCTACGGACTGGGGTCGACGCTCGCTGTCAGCCGCACTGCTTTGGACACGATAGGGGGCCTCTCCGTGCTCGTTGATCATCTCGCCGACGACTACGAACTGGGGGCGCGTATTTACGCTTCGGGATATGCGGTGGCTCTGAGTGCCGAGCCCGTAGAAACCAGCGTCCCGGCTTACACATGGAGAAGCTTCTTTGACCATCAGCTGCGGTGGTATCGGACGGTGCGCGATGCCAGGCCCGGCGGGTATGTCGGGTTGATCGTCACCTACGGCCTGGTTTGGGCGCTGATCAACGTCGTAGCGAGCGGCCTGAGCCTGTTGAGTTTCTGGCTCCTGGCGATGAGTTTCTTCCTTCGGCTTACGGTTGCCATGACGGTCGGCGCGGCAGTGCTCGGCGACCGCCAGGTGCTGCCTGCTCTCTGGCTGCTCCCGCTGCGGGACGTTGTGGCGATGGGATTGTGGGTGGCGGGATTTGCGGGCGATACCATCACGTGGCGCGGCGAGAAATTCAAGGTCAGCGGCGGGAGATTGTTGCCGACCGACATCCGCTGAGCGACCGGCAGCGGCGCGGGACCTGCGGCCTTGGCATTTTGCGGCAGATTGGCCTCGGAACCGGCCAGAATGCTATGTTGAGTGCCAAATGCCCTTTGTCACAACTACCGAGGCGGGCGTGCCCATCCAGGGGCCAACCGCGACGCTGATCTACGACGATTGGTACCCGGCGCTGCGCACCGATACGCTGCGACGGGGCAAGCTGGCTACGGCGATGCTGCTCGATATTCCGCTGGTGCTGGGCCGGCGAAGCGATGGGCGTGTCTTTGCCATGCGCGATAGCTGTCCCCATCGGGGCATTCCACTCAGTGTGGGCTGGTTCGACGGTCAGCGCGTCACGTGCAGGTATCACGGCTGGGAATTCGAGCCGTGCAGCGGTCAGTGCGCGCGGATCCCGTCGCTCTCCAGCCATGACCGGCTCGACGCGACGCGCATCTATGCGACCGCCTACCCGTGCGAAGAACGGGATGGTCATGCCTGGGTCTATATCCCGGGCCCCGGAACCGGGAAGAGATCGCCTGGGGCGCAGGCCCGGGTGCCCGAACTGGCAAAATTTGGCTCGCGCTACCGCACGGCGTTTCTGAGTGCCGATCTGCCCTGCAATGTGGATCACGGCATCATCGGGCTCATGGACCCCGCGCACGGACCGTTTGTGCACCAGGCGTGGTGGTGGCGATCGCGCGCCAGCATTCGCGAAAAGACCAAGCGCTTCGAGCCGATTCCGGATGGCTTTCGCATGAGCGCGCACGCCCCCAGCGGTAATTCGGCCCCCTATAAGCTGCTGGGCGTTTATGGCGAGCCGGTGGAAACGACCATTGACTTTGTACTGCCCAACCGGCGCACGGAGACGATACGCTGCGGCGACAAGTGGTTCTCAAGCCTGACCACGGTGACCCCGGTGACGGGGTCCACCTGCCGCATCGACGTGGTCGCGGCCTGGAACGTGTTTTATTACGTGCCGTTCGTCACCCCCATCGCCAAGTTCTTCGGGGCGAAGTTCGTCCGCCAGGACCAGTTGACGATGATTCAGCAGGCGCAAGGGCTGAAGCACAATCCCAGCCTTATGCTGATCGACGATGCCGACAAGCCGGCCAAGTGGTATTTCGCACTCAAACAGGCGCGGCTGGAGGGAACGGCCAGGCACCCCATGGACAGCCCGGTCGAGCTGCACTGGCGAAGCTGAGGCATTTCTTCTCGAAATGTCGCCCGGCAAACCCGGGCAGCGAAGCGATTTTCTGAAGAAAGTGCCACGCCGCCTCGATCGCTTCGGAATATCGCAGGCGGCAAGCGGTTTAGTCGCCGGTCACCGAGGCAGTCAGCTCCTGGACGCTCATCGCGGTGGGATCGATGGAGAGGCACACCGCCAGTTCGCTGAAGGCCTTGTCCCAAAGAGGCCTATCCTCCGCAATCAGGGACGTGAGAGCGTAGTTTGAAGTGCGCAGAATCTCATACCAGATATTCTGAGCCTGCCAGAGGTTCAGCTCAAACGGTAGTTCGGTCAGCGTGCGCGCCAGCGAGAGCGCGCGGTCGAGCATTTCGAGCGATCCCGATGACATTTGCAACTCGATCATCCCGCGCTTCATGCGTTGGTCGGAGATATAGGACAGAGTCGTTGTTTCCAGCGGGACCTGGTCGGCCTTGGCCAGCGACAGAAAAGACCGCAACTGGGCTTCGTCTATCGGGTCCCCTTCCAGCGCGCGCCGCAGGCCGGCGTTGACGGCGAATCCGGCGGCCAGCGTCAGCGCGGGCGGCTTGGGCAATCCCGCCTGAGACAGGAAGTGCAACAGGCTGGCATGGTCCTCATAAATTGTCTTCAGCGAGTTCTCGATGTTCCACAGCGTCGAGTTGAGAATGAGTTGCACAATGCGCCGCTGCTCATCGGTAAACAGCGAAGTCAGCGAGTAGTCGACCCGCCCATAGTAGCGGTCGAGCAGACGAATCACTTCAGGGAAGTTGGCGCGCAGCACCTGGTCGGAGGCTTCCATGGCGAATGTGTAAAATCCTGCCGCTTCGGTCTCGTCGTAGGCTTTCACGGCGGCGGTAATATTCTGGTCGCCGAAGTGAAGAACCGCAAAGGAAAAGTCCTTCTGCTGCCCGGTGATGGCGCTCGCGATGTGAACCTGTCCCAGCGCCAGGCGTCCGCGGCCCGAGGTGTAGATGTCATACGAATTGCGGCGAACGGTGTAGCAGAAGAGCTCTGTCTCTTCGGTAAACGCCGAAAAGATCGAACTGATCGCATAGTGAGCCACGACCTGCTCCAGGCCCACCTGCATGCTCAAAATTTTTTCCTTATAGATCTTGGCCCCATCTCCGGCCGACGGCACGTTGGAGTGGGCCTGGGCGAGGCGCTCGAGGAACGCTGGCTCCAGCGAGGTAGCTTCGATGCCGAACAGTGTCAGCGCCAACTGCAGAACCCGCGCGGCGTAAGCAATGATCTGCACGGTCTCAATGCCGGAGATGTCGTCGAAGAACCAGCCGCAACTGGTGTACATCAGTTGGGCGTGGCGTTGCATCTCCATCAGTTCCAGCGCACGTACGCGCTCCGGCTCCGTGAGGGGGTGGTGCTGATGTTCAGCGAAGAAACGGTCTGCTGATTCGGTACTGCGGTCGAGTACGACCTTGATATATCCGTCGCGCGCTGCCCAAACGTCTTTGAAAAGCAGATTGCCGGCTTCTTCTGTAAGTGGAACCAATGCATCGCGCAGCATATCAAGGGCGCCCCGGAGGGGAGCGCGCCACGCCTGGTTCCATCCGGGCTTTCCTCCGTTGCAGCCGCAGTCGGAGCGCCACCTTTCTACGCCATGGGCGCAGCTCCACGACGTGTTGTCGTTGATCTCGCACTCAAACTCGGGGGGATACTGGGCGAGGAAGCTTCCATAGTTCGCGAGCCTGACACTCTTGTCCTGTTCCAACAGGCGCAGGGCATAGGCCAGCGCCATCTCGCCGTGTTTGTGATGATGTCCGTACGATTCGCCATCGGTTGCAACGTGAACCAGCTGCGCCTGGGGAATGTCCCGGAAGCAACTCTTGAGGCGCGAAGAAAAATTCTCTCCCGAATTGAGCAGTCCTTCAAAGGCGATGGCGCGCGAAGTCGGACCGTCGTAGAAGAAGATCGCCATGGAGACGCCGGATTTAAATCGAATCAGGTAAGGATGAGTGGTGTCGACACTGGCGTTGGGAGTTTCGTTCCAGTACTCACCATCGCGCAGCGCGCGAACCCGCCGGCACTGGTGGGGAGCCAGCACGGTGAACTTTATGCCATGTTGCGCCAACAATTCAAGCGTGCCGGTGTCGGCCGCAGTCTCTGCCAGCCACATGCCTTCAGGCGGAATTCCGTAGTGATGTTCATAGTCGGCGATGCCCCAGCGGATCTGAGTGACCTTGTCGCGGTCGTTGGCCAGCGGCATGATGACGTGGTTGTAGACCTGCGCCATCGCGGAACTGTGCCCCTTGAAGTGCTTGCGGCTGCGGCGCTCGCCGTCCAAGATCATGCGATAGGTGCGCGGCGCGTTTTCCTTGAGCCAGCTAAGCAGCGTCGGCCCGAAGTTGAAACTGATGCGCGCATAGTTATTCACGATGCGCGTGATCTGATTTTTGACATTGACGACACGGGCCGCGCCGTTGGTGGCGTAGCTTTCGGCACAGATGCGTTCATTCCAGTCGTGGTAGGGTGCCGCGGAGTCCTGTGTTTCTACAGTTTCAAGCCACGGATTTTCACGCGGCGGCTGGTAGAAGTGTCCGTGGATGCAGACATAGCGCTTGCTTGTGGCCATGAGCCTTCCCATCGCGGGCCGGCGCTGCGGAGACAAGCGCGGCCGCCTTGACCATTTTAGAGCGGTGAACCCGGGTAACGTTTACAGAATCGCAGTGCAGGCGATTCGAATTTTCAGCCTTCAAATGGCTTCTTTATTCTCGCGAACAGATGGCGTGACGGGCCGGGCAAGATCGCAGGCCCTCCACAGGTACCAACTGGCTACCGATCGAAACGGCGCCCAACGCATGCCGCGCTTGAAAACGACATCCGGCTTTGGTAAGTCTTTGGATGCGACAGGCCGCGACTTAGGAAGTCGCGCGAATGTGAGCGCGTAGCCCTTGCGAACTCCGTAGTCCGTCACGGGGAGCACGTCCGGCCGCCCCATGCGGAAGATCAGCAGCATCTCCACGGTCCAGGGACCGATGCCGCGGACCTCTGTCAGCCGTTCGACAATGTCCGCGTCCGACATCTTGTTGATCGCAGAGTGAGAAGGCACGGTTCCGTCCAGGGTTTTGGCGGCCAGGTCCTTCAGCGCCCTCGTCTTGTTGCCTGAAACTCCGGCCGCGCGCAGTACTTCGTCGGGGGTATCCATGAGCGCCTTGGGAGAGGGATCGCCGCCGTAAAATTCCCGCACTCGCCGGTGGATCGTGGCGGCAGCCTTACCGTGCAATTGCTGGTAAAGGATTGATTCGAGAAGCGACTCGAAGGGAGAGGGAGCCGAATCGAGCTTCAGAGTGAACGGGCCGACGCGTTCGATCAGTGCAGCCAGCTTTTTGTCTCGGGCGCGAAGATGGGCGAGTGCTTCGTCCGGATCGAAGGGAAGTTTGCGGCTGCGGCCGTCGTGGAACATAGCAAGGAGTTTATCCCAGGCCCGGCACCTGCCATGGCGATCCCGTCGCAGGGGCGGACAATGGTACACTCCCTCCGAATCGGAGACATGCCAATGCTTCGCATGAAGCGCCGTGATTTTGTAAAAAACTTGTCCGTTGCGGGAACCGCCGTTCTCTTAAACCCCTTGAAGTCATTCTCCGCGCAGGTCGACAAGCCGGTTGAGAAGCCGAAGCCCGACCCCGCCGTGCGCCGCGTCCTGGTCATGTTCAAATGCCATTTCGATGCGGGCTTCATTGATACCCAGGCCAACGTCATCCACCGCTATTTCACCGAGTACTTTCCCCGCGCAATCGAGGTTGCGCGTGCGGCCAACAGCGGAGGCAATCGCAAATACGTCTGGACGACAGGCTCCTGGCTGCTCTACGAGTACCTCGAACAGGCATCGCCGTCGGACCGCGAAACCATGAAGCAGGCCATCGCCCGCGGCGATATCGCGTGGCACGCTCTTCCCTTCACCTGGCAGTCGGAGATGCTCAGCCAATCAATGATTGAGGGAAGCCTGGCGCTGTCACAGGACCTGGACCGCCGCTTCGGCGCCGTCACCACGGGCGCCAAGATGACCGACGTGCCCGGACACACGCGCGGCCTCATTGCGCCGTTGGCGAAACATGGCGTCGGGTTTCTTGAAATTGGAGTCAACGGCGGCTCGACCGTGGCACAACTGCCGCCGGTCTTCCTCTGGAAATCTCCTTCCGGCGCAAGCCTGCCCGTCATGTACCACTGGGATTACAGCGGGATCGCCCGGGTTCCCGTTTCTGACCTGGCGCTCGTCACTCAGGTTCGCAACGACAATAGCGGTCCGCACACAGTCGAGGAGATTGCGGAAATCCATGCTGACCTTGCCTATCACTTTCCCAACGCCGAGGTAACGGCGTGCAATTTGTCGGACATGGCGAAGGCCATCGCGCCGCACCGGTCGGCGCTGCCGGTCGTAACGGATGAGATCGGCGATACGTGGATCTACGGAGTTGCCAGCGACCCGCTCAAGGTGGCGCGGTATCGCGAAGTGGCGAGGTTGCGGGAACGCTGGATCTCCGCCGGCAGCTTCAAAGTCGGCGACTCGACGGACGTGGCGCTCCTGCGTCGCCTATTGCTTGAACCGGAACATACATGGGGTACAGACACCAAGACCTGGCTGGACTTCGACAATTACGAGCCCGCCGATCTGGAACGCATGCTGGACACGAAGAATTACAAGGTTGTGCAATTTAGCTGGCACGAGAAGCGGCAGGACCTGCTGGACGCTGTTGCCTCTCTGCCCGAGCAACTGCGTGCGGAAGGGCAACGAGCCATCGAAAGCCTGAAACCAGTCACGCCGGAGATGCCAGGCGCCGCGCTTCCCGCCGGGAAGAGTATTGAAACGACCCACTTTATTCTGGGTTTCGACCCAAAGACCGGCGCCATCATCCAACTGCGCAATAAGGCGACCGGCAGGGAATGGGCGGCGGCCGAGAATCCCATCGCTCTGCTGGCCTACCAGACGCTCTCCAAAGAGGACTACGAGCGCTTTATCAAGAGCTATCTCACCACTACGGCAGACTGGGCATTCAAGGACTTCGGCAAACCAAATATCGAACGTTTTGGAGCGGCGAGCCAGACATGGTATCCGGCGTCAGCCACTATCTCAATGGAAGAGACCGCTACGGCTCATCGCATCCTGGTGCGGCCGCAATTTGAGGATCAGGAGGCGTTCACGTCAGGGCGGGCTTAGTTCCCGCGTTCGACATTCGTCGAATTGATATTGCCCAAAGCCCAGCCAGTGCTCAACGTCAGCGTGTGGTGGTTCGAGAAGCCGCCGACACGACTCCCCGAAGCCCTTTGGCTGACCTTCAATCCCAAGGCCGCCGACCCCAAGCGCTGGAGTCTTGATAAGACCGGGGAGGCGGTATCGCCCTTCGAAGTGGTGGCGTCGGGCAATCGCCACATGCATGCTCTCCAGCGCGGATTCGGATATCGCGAGGGGGAACATCTCTTCGAGGTCGAGACCATGGACGCGCCTGTGGTTGCCGTCGGCGAGCGGACGCCGCTCAAGTTTTCAAACGCGCAACCTGATCCTGGAAAGGGTCTTCATTCGTGCCTGTACAACAATGCGTGGGGTACCAACTACATCATGTGGTACGGCGAAGATGCGCGCTTCCGCTACGTAATCAGGGGCTGAAGGCGTGCGCACCCCCGCAAGTTGCGCTGGACATGCGGGGGAGAAAATGAGGGCCTGCCGAAGGTCGGCGCGCCCTTGTAACATCAGTAGCAAAGCAGGTGAAAGTCATGAAGATGCGGCCGGGTACGCAAACGGGATTTCTGATGTGCGGCAAGGAGTGGAGCGAAGGCGAGGCGCTGGAGGTGCGCTCTCCGTGGGACCACGGCCTCGTCGGGCGCGTCACCGTCGCCACGCGCGCCGATGCCCGCCAGGCCGTAAATCATGCGGTCGCCAGCCTTCGCCGCACACGCGCGCTGCCGCGCTGGAAGCGCCGCGAGATTCTTGAAGACGTGACTGCGGCTCTGATCGAACAGAAGGAACGCTTCGCCCAACTCATTGTGGCCGAGGCCGGCAAGCCCCTGCGCCTGGCGCGCGCCGAGGTGGACCGGGCGGTGCTGACCTTCAAGACAGCGGCGGAAGAAGTATCGCGGCTGGGTGGCGAGACCATTCCTCTGGATCTGACGGAAGGAAATGAGGGCCGGTGGGGGCTCGTCCAGCGCTTTCCGGTGGGGCCGATCCTGGCGATCACCCCGTTCAACTTTCCTTTGAACCTGGTGGCGCACAAGCTGGCGCCGGCGATTGCCGCGGGGTGCCCCTTCGTGCTGAAGCCGGCGCCACAGACGCCCTTTACGGCGCTGGCGCTGGGAGAGGTCATCCTCAAGGCCGATTGGCCGGAGGAAGCTCTGGCCATCCTGCCGCTTTCCAATCCCGACACCGCGTGGCTGGCCGAGAACGAGGACCGCTTCAAGCTGGTGACCTTCACCGGATCGGCCAAGGTTGGCTGGGAGTTGAAGGCACGCTCCGGACGCAAGCGAGTGCTGCTGGAGTTGGGCGGCAACTCCGGCATGATTGTTCACGGCGACTGGCCCGATCTCCAGGACGCAGCCGTTCGCGCGGCGCACGCGGCTTTTGGCTATGCGGGCCAGTCCTGCATCAGCCTGCAGCGCGTGTTTGTGGAGAGGAGCGTTTTTCAGACCTTTCTGTGGAAGGTGGTTGAGGAAACGGCGAAGCTCATTCATGGCAATCCCTCGGACGAGGCCACCGACGTGGGTCCGATGGTACGCGTCAGCGAAGCCGAACGCGTCGAGACATGGGTCAAGGAGGCAGTAGCCGCCGGCGCCAAGCTGATCTCCGGCGGTGAGCGCAACGACTCGGTGGTTAGTCCCGTGATTCTGACGGGCACGAAGCCGGGAATGAAAGTGCGCGATGAAGAGGTCTTCGGCCCGGTGATGATCATTGAACCCTATGACGATTTCGAAGACGCCCTGGCGCAGGTCAACCACTCCCGGTTCGGATTGCAGGCGGGGCTGCTGACCCGCGATGCGGGCAGGATCCTGACGGCATTCCGCGAACTTGAGGTGGGCGGGTTGATTGTGGGCGACACGCCGAGCTGGCGGCTTGACCCCATGCCATACGGGGGCGTGAAGGACTCCGGCCTGGGGCGCGAGGGCATCCGCTCCGCGATCCAAGAGATGACCGAGCCGCGCATGCTGGTGATGGCGGGATTGAACTGAGTTTTAGCGGCAGCCACGGAACGGCATTGAGGATGAGGAGAGGAATTCGATGGATCTGGGTTTGACCGATAAGGTCATTATCGTTACGGGGGGCGGAGCGGGCATCGGCGGCGGAATCACGCGCGCGTGCCTGGCGGAAGGCGCCCGCGTCGTGGTGCTGGGCAGGCCGTCGGACAACGTGAAGGAGTTCATGGCGGAGATGGCCTTGGCAGAAGCGAAGTGCTCTCTGATCGAGGCCCATCTTGAAGACACCGAGCGCTGCAAAAGTGCCATTGCCGAGGCCGAAGAGCGCTACGGCGCGATTGACGGGCTGGTGAACAACGCCGGGGTGAACGATGGCGTGGGCCTCGAGTCCGGCGACGTTGAGCGCTTCGTGCAAAGTCTGAACAAGAATCTCATCCACTACTACGCACTGGCTCACTACGCCCTTCCCGCCCGGAAGCGGTCAAAAGGCTCGATCGTGAATATCAGCTCCAAGGTGGCGCTGACCGGGCAGGGCAACACGTCGGGCTATGCGGCCTCAAAGGGTGCGCAACTGGCGCTCACCCGCGAGTGGGCGGCGGAACTGCTGCCCTACAATATCCGCGTGAACGCCGTGCTGCCCGCCGAAGTCATGACGCCCCTTTACCGGCGCTGGCTCGATACACTCGGCGATCCCGACGCGGAGCTGAAGCGCATCACCGACAAGATTCCGCTGGGGCGCAGGATGCCTTTTTCCGCCGAGATCGCGTCAGCGCCTGTTTTCCTGCTGTCGCCCACGCAGTCAGGCCACACGACCGGGCAGCATCTGATCGTGGACGGTGGTTACGTCCCCCTGGACCGGGCCCTGACCTAATCGAAACGCTGAGAGGTGAAAACGCCTGGCCTCCATAAGAAGGTCCGGCATTTGTTTTGACCCGGCGGGGTGGGAGCCGCGTTTAGGAAATCGCGCGGAAGGCCCAGTAGAGAAGTCCGGAGAGAAGCGCCGCGGCGGGCAGGGTGAAAACCCATCCCGCAGCGATGTTGCGCACCGTTTTCAGACGCAGGCCGCTGCCATTCGCGGCCATGGTGCCAGCAACGCCGGAGCTGAGTATGTGCGTGGTGCTTACGGGCAGAACGTAGTTGTTGGCCAGGAAGATGGTGCCCATGGCGACAA
>VFSW01010685.1_pt1 | contig 12995 bp, 17 predicted proteins | sample 5358111 | NCBI WGS metagenome assembly VFSW01 (sample SAMN11554181, study PRJNA540505) | mine drainage metagenome | isolation source: sediment from site ElyBrook_90M | place: USA: Ely Copper Mine, Vershire, VT | collected 2017 | reverse complement strand
ATTCTCAATTTCGATTCTTTGTTGTTAATATTATGATTGTGTGTTTTTTTGGAATTTTTTGGTATTTTGGTATGTTTAATAACGTTTTTATTAACGAACCAAAAGAACTTATTATGATGTTTTCTTTGTTTCTATATGCAACTATAGGTTTTGTTGCATGTTTTAAGGAAAAATATCATATTGCCCGTCACATAGCAAATTCCCTCCCGATGTGGGCTTTAGGTTTCACCGTTTTGGGTATGTTGATCGCAGTCTCTCACATAAAAGCGTTAGATTCAAATGCGCTAATCTTTGTATTCAAAAATCTTGTCTTTTCCATCACACCAAATATGATCGGTGTGTTGTTGATGGCTTGGATTAAAGAATTGGTGTGGTGGGGCGGAAATGAAGAAATCTAACGGAGAACCAAAAGGATTTGGTTGGGCCTATCGTGATTTTTTAACTGCTTTGGTTATTATTTTCATGACATTGGCGCTCCTCGGAATAGTATTTCATAATAAAAACAAATCTGGGATTACTCCTGGTTCTTTAATGGTTGAATTATATTGGCCTGTCCAATCAATGGACGATATTGATCTATGGATAGAAGCACCAAATGACACACCGGTAGGTTATATAAGACCACGAGGATTGTCGTGTGATTTGCTGCGAGATGACCTTGGTCCTCTACATACCAGAGATAGTAGGAATTATGAATTGGTGGTTTGTCCAAAAATAATTCCGAATCAAGAATATATTGTTAACGTTATGCTATATGACATCAACGGAATACCCACAGGTGTTCCGGTCAAAGCTAAGATACGCATTAGTGAAACACGAAACGGTATCAATAAAACTTTGTTACGAAAATCAACAATTTTCACATATCAAGGACAAGAAACTACTATGGTCAGATTTAAGATAAGAAAACGTGGCGGAATTGTTCCAGGTAGCATCAATACACTCTTCAAAAGACTGTTTTTGGGGAAGAAGTAATTGTTTTTCGTTGCACCAGTACTTTTCGTTGTAATTACCGCAATCATTGGCGGAATTTTACTGTTTGGTGAAAAAAATCTTTTGATAAAACTAGGTGTCTATATTAGTTTGTTACTTTTTATTGTTGTAATATGGTTTTCTAGTTTGGGGCTTCCGAAGCCGACAACAATAGAAAACTTTCAAGGAAAAATCATTTCTTACGAATTCAGAGAACCAAAAGCAATTTATTTATGGATTTTGGTGGATGGTATGAAATATCCTTTATCTTATAGACTTCCATGGAACGAAAAAAATGCGGCTGATATCAGACATCAAATGAAAAAGGCAAAACAGAATCACGAAACAACAGAAATAGTGGTGCGGAATGGGAATATAGGTCCGACTGGTACCCAAAGGCGTGGAACAAATCAAGGTTACATCGTTAGGATTAAACCAAACTTTATTCCGAACAAATCCTAAATATAAGAATGAAATCATCCGAACTACTCCTCGAAAACACTCCACGAACGTTATATCATGGTACGTTGCGAAAATTCGTACCAAGCATCATGGCTATTGGATTAATGCCATCACTCGGAGAGTTTACAAAATGGGCATATCAAGAATATGAGGAAGCTGATATCTATTTGCCAGAGCTTGTCTTTGCGGCAGATAAAGAAGATTTATCTCATTGTGTAAGCGCAATTCTTGGTGCGATGGAACAGGAAAAGATCGAGGATACCATAGAAAACTTCTTTCGATATGGCGCTATAGTCGTTTTAAAACACGCTTCAGAAGACTTTTCACACCACGATTATGACGAAGAACATCCTGTTACCGTGGAACCCGGAGATTATTATAGAGAATTCGGTATTAAACCAGATTTTGCGATCATGGGAAACAGATTGCGAAATTTCCTAAGACGCAATGGAGTTATTGTTGATAGACATTTTTTTATTGATAGAATCAGCGCAACAACAAAAATTTTCCAAATTGCTTCGAAACAATATCCAGAAAAATCTAAACAAGAAATTCTTAACAAGATAGCAAGTCTAACTGATAAACAGATGCGATCAATCATCCGTCTACAGGTTAAAATCGGGTAGACTTCTTTCTCTCTCTTTGATATAACACTCGTATGAAAAGAAAAATACCGCTTTCTGGAAATGTTTTAGCCCACAAAATAGCTCTTGATCCGACACCGGATCAAGAACTCTATTTTCATAAAGCGGCAGGTGTGGCAAGATTTGCATGGAATTGGGCACTCCGAAAATGGAATGAAGAATATGCTCTTAAACGAGAATATAAATGTGGTCCCTCGCCATCTGCTTTCGATTTATCCAAGAAACTTAATGCCATCAAGGACGAACAATTTCCTAGGTTGACGGATGTAGCTTCTGTTACTCGGGAACGAGCTATTATTCATCTAGGAGACGCATGGTCAAGATTCTTTGAAGAAAGAAAAAAAGGAAATCTTAAATATGGTCGTCCATGTTTCAAAAACAAAAGTTCAAAAAAATCATTTGTAGCCGGTAATGTCACTAAAGATTTTGTTATCGTTGGCAAGAAAATAAAAATAACGTCGCCAAAGAGAAAACCACTTGGCTGGATTAAAATGAGAGAGGAATTGCGTTTTGAAGGAACACCATTGTCTGCTACCATATCTCTAGAAGCAGGACGTTGGTTTGTTTCTATAAACGTTGATGTTCCTAAAGTTGAATGCAATCTCCCTGACAATGAAGTCGGTGTTGATCTAGGTGTCAAAGCATTGGCGACACTAAGCGACGGGACTGTATTCGAAAATCCAAAAGCTTTCTCTAAGAATCTTAAAAGACTGCGAAGGTTAAATAGAGCGCACTCTCGGAAACAAAATGGTTCAAATAATAAACGAAAATCTGCCTTGAAATTGGCTAAACAACATGCTAGGATAGCCAATATTCGTGCAAATACATTGCACAATACCACAACATTTATTTCGCATAACTATGCTTCTATTGGAATTGAAGATTTGAACGTGAAGGGTATGATGAAAAATCCCAAACTTGCGAGAAGCATAGCCGATGTTGGAATGTATGAATTTCGTCGTCAGATTGCTTATAAAGCCAATATAAATGGATCGAAGGTAGTGGTTGCAGATAGATGGTATCCTTCGACCAAGAAGTGTTCCACTTGTGGTCATCTTAATGATGATCTTACATTAGAAGATCGAGATTGGACATGTTCCAATTGTGGTACATTCCATTACCGAGATAAAAATGCTGCGTTGAATTTGAGACCTTCTCAGATTGAACGGCATATCGCCGCCACACAGGCGGTGACAGCCTGTGGAGAGAAAAGCTCTGACAAAAGGAAAAATCCTTCTGTGAAACTGGTTTCTGAGAAGCAGGAATTACAACATTTTGTTTTTAGTATCAATGTGTTAGTTAATATTCCCCGTGGAAGCCTTACAAATGGAGTGTAAACGTGGGGTGCCATGCTTCATAACGCCAATCGCCAAAATCCCGGACCATAGAAGGTATCTATCGACATGAGCCAATCAACACCGTTCCATAAAAGCTGGCGTCCTGTATAAAGGTTCAAAACATATTGCTGTAATGGATTTGCGCTACTGTTAAAGCTGACCTGCCATTGAGTTCCATTATATTCTATTATATCACTAGTGAAAGCATTTATGTTTCCCCAAGCTACAGAGTTTCCAATATCTTCGATTAATAAGTATCTTGTACCTATGCTAGGGGATGGTAATTGATGTCCAGGAAATGTTGAAAGAGGATTGATAACAGCGTCAACAGGAGAAAGTGTGTTTGACGGTAAGGTATCTTGATTAAGCGTCCATATCAATTCATTTTGTGCTGATCCAAAAACAATAGTTCCAGATACAAATGGGCCATTTGGATCAGAGGTAAGAAGTAATCTCAACTCACTTGTTCCGGGATAAAAAATACCATAAAGAGTAAAAAGATCAGACCATGATGGAATAGAACCATCGCTCAAAATATCTGACGCTTTGCTGCCAAGCAAAGTAATAACGTTGCCGTCAACCCGAATGAAATGATCACCAGGAGTAACAATAACCTGTTGATAGATAGCGCCTATTTCTTCGGAACCATTCTGTGATGTTGTTAAATCACCGACATTGGCTATTACTTCCTCGATACGAGATATACGTTTGATCTTCGCTGGAGGAGTCAGATAGATGGGAATTCGAAGTTTCAATGAAAATACATCGATATCTTCGGTCGTGCCAACTGGGATTGGTTTTGATGAAAAAACAATATCATCATCAATAAAGCAGATAGTATTGGCGGTCCAATCTAGAGCATTATCAGAATTTTGCAACTGAAAATCTGGATACATCGCAATTAGAATCTGCTCGATCAGTTGATATTTTTGTTCCAGGTTTGAAGTCCACACATCAACTTGCAAATCCATATTGAACGGAAGTGGCATCAATCTATCAACGCTATAGGCGTTGCCACGATTTGGACCATATTTTCCATCCGATATATCACGCTCGAAAACTTGTCTGTGATCTATAAAGGTACGATTTTGTAAATCGTCCCTGCGACCACGCAAACCGGTCTGATATATGACAATATGCGGCACGACATTCAAAATATTCTCGGTATTATTTGCTGCTATATTTGCAACCTGTCTATTGGTATAAGCCATCGTACAAGGCACGAGGACAGTCTGTGGTGCTTGACCATTCACCATACCTGTTTGATATGAAAAACCCGAAAACGCTCTAACAATTTGTTCTAAAAAACGTCGTTGCTGAGAATCATAGAAAAATTCATACGGCGTAATACTACTGCTCATCAAGCCGCCTTATGCAAATTGAAAATAGAATTGAAAAAATCATCTGAAGGCATTGCAGATGCCTTCGTCGCAACAGGATAAGAAGTCTGAACCATAGGAACAACATTGTTTGTTAACTGTAATGCAGCCGCATGTCTTGCGTTAACTCTATTAAGCCAACCATTCCCAAAATACTGAAAGTCACTCAATGATCTATAATAAGCAGCCTGATGTTGCGCAAGACGATTAATAAGGTCGATTGCGTTCATTGAATTTGCAGCCGATAAAGTTTCTGGACCAATATCACCATCAACAGAAACACCTAGAGAAGCCTGTAGTAATTTAGCACTGCCATGTGTTCCAGCATTCACGCCCATATCAAATACCATTAAATCAACACCATTCATTAACGAATCTCCTTCAATTGGAGTCCAATAATTTTGCTGATAGATAGAGGATACTTCGTCTGATGATATATTTTGTAGATCGCTGCACGTAAGAGTCTGATCGTTTTTCCAGTTTTGGTACGTTGATAAAATAATACCTTCCATCGTGCATCCGCCCGGATCGTTTGGATTATCAGACCATCCTCCTTCCATCTGCAATGTAAACGTAAGACATGCTGGAAAGTTATTCATGTGGTTATCTCCAAATATATATTTAGCGAAATTTACCATTCAAAAAAGTTTTATAGTAAGGAGCAGAATATTTTGGATCAGCGGAAATTGCTTTTTCTCCTTCTGGAAATCTTCCATGCAATACATCTTTGGCATACCAATAAGAGGTTACTGCATTTGTAGCAATTGCTTTCTCGCCTTCTATAAATCTTCCTATCATTACATTTTGTGCATACCAATAGGAATACTCTGCATTTGTAGCAATCGTTTTTTCTCCTTCTATAAATCTGTCTTTCAATATAAGATATGCATAGTAATAAGAATATTCTGCATTTGTAGCAATTGCTTTTTCTCCTTCTGGAAATCTGTCTTTCAATATAAGATATGCATATTCATAAGCATATATTGGATTAGACGCCATAAATTCTCTGGCTTCTTGTGATGTATCCATTGTCGTCATGATATAGTTGTGTTTTCGTTTGTTCCGATCAATGGCCATTCATAAACCTCATGTCCATATTTATGTGATCAATATAAATAAGAAAAAGGATTTTTTTATGAATGATTTGAACACAATTCTTAAAAACGCCGGTCTAAAACTTTGCGAATCATACGAAGCAGAATGTCAGCGAGTAATAAATTTGCCATACTTCAAGTCATTATTATTGAGTGAGAAAGATGTGGATATATATGAGACCAGACAGGAAATGTACATTACCATATCGGTTCCACGAGAAAACTGGGGCATTTGGGATATCTATCCACATGATCTAACAAAAGCTTCTATACAAATGAGCTTGGCGTTAGCTCGAAAGATGTCATTTAATCGATTGACACTTTCATCACATGACGGTAAAGTCAGTTTTGTGTTTAGTGGCCGATAAATACGGCAGCAGGAGATTGGCGGTAATGCGCTTTTTGCGACAACTTAGACCACTCAAAAAAACAGATTGTGCAAAACGCCCTATCTTCCTGGCGCCTCCCATTCAACCAAATCTAAAGAGGGATACATTGTATCCAGCAGAGAAGCAAACTGGTTTCCGTATTCGAAAAATCGTTACCCAGGATCGATAACATGAAACTTGAAATCAGTCATTCTGACTTCACCGAAGACGAATTGAAGCTCATCGAGCGAGCAAGAATCGCTCTCGCTAAACGCAATAGCGATATTTATTTCATTGTAGAAAGAACATCTTACGGGTGGATTAATCAAAGAATTGACGCATTAGTTTATTCTAATCCTTTGCGACTTGATTTCAAAGCACACACGCCAGAACAGGTCGGTCAGGCTTTCATAGGTCCAATGGTTCCGCTTACCGAAGACCTATTCAAGGATCAACACACCTTCACCAATGATTTCATCATGAAGATAACAGACTGTATCGTTGACTATAAGAAATATATAAGAATTGAAGATTAACTTTTCTGAGTTAATTCTTTCTCGAATTCCTCGACCCATTGTTTTACACGAGGACGACAGCTATCCATTGAAGCACGATGATCTTTATTTTTCCAAAAACGCTTATCATGCTGGTAAAGATAAAACGGCATAGACAAGGATAATTTACGAACGTCGGCTGCATCATCATTCAAATCTATCACTTTGTTATTCAATACTACATGTTGATGATGTTCGTTTCCTCTTATTTCCCCGCCAAATACTTGTTGCGCAAACAACGATGTAAATTTGCACGAGCTACTTAAATCATTAACAGAATATCCATTTTCTTTTGCCCGTTCTTGCCATTTTCTAAAGACAAATTCCTTTGCTTTAGCGATGTTTTCCGGCGTGGCTGGAATCGGGAAAATAGATGCCGCTTCTATAATTTGACAATACCGCATGAATTATTTAGCCTCTGACGGGAGGAGATTGTAACATGACACCAGAAGAACTTCTTTCAAAGGCCGTGGCCTTTGAGATTTTGTCATACGATCCTTCAAACGATCGAGAACGGATTCGAGAATTGAGGATCGTGTGCCGTACCACTCTAGCTGATCCTCATAAAGCATGGGCGATCACAAATGGTTTTTCGGAATGCCTCAACCATGATGGCGAGTGGGAATACGAAATGCGACCATCAAGCAGAGATGAAGGTTTTTTGCAACGTTGTCGCTGGGCCGATCTAAACGAGGCGGTCGCATTTGCGGAGGATCATATGAAGAAATATCCAACCGGATATAAACCAGAATGAGCATGTTCTGGGTTGTCCAAGATAATCTGTTCCAGCAAAATGAACGGGCGGTGGTGCTGGAAACTCTTCGTCGCTTTGATATTCCACATCAACTCGTTAACGTAACTAATAAATCTGAAGTGATTCCGGATATCGATCACGATGGAGCGATCATCACCAATGGCTCGGTCATGTTGTCTAAAATAGCAAACCAACGTGGCTGGAAACCCGGAAGCTTGTTTAACGAAAATTTTTCGTACGATGTTTGGCATCCGCATTACAGAAATTATCTCCTCAACAGAGACGCCATATTCACAACTATTGCAAATGCCGATCCAAATCTCGAAACGTTTTTTGTTAGACCGGTAGCTGACAATAAAAGTTTCACTGGACAGGTTATGACGAAAGACGCATTCAAATCCTGGCAATCTGACATAATTGAGCATCATGGAACGATGCCAATACTTTATGCTTCTGTTAAGGCAATCGGACAAGAACACCGCCACTTCATCGTTGATGGTAAGGTCGTGTCCAGCAGCCGCTATAAATTAGGAAGCGAGGCTAACCAGAACCGAACGATCGATCCATACGTTATCGAATTTGCATCCCATATGGCGAGCATTTGGCAGCCTGCCAGAGCCTTTGTGCTTGATACTTATATAGCCGGCGATGAAATCGGTGTTATCGAGATAGGCTGTATTTGTCATGCTGGTTTCTATGATGCGGATGTTCAAAAAATCATCATGGCGTTGGATGGATTATGACACGTCTGCATATCTTGTCCGATCTGCATCTTGAATTTGGCACATTCGAATGCCCGATTGTTGACGCAGACGTAACAATATTAGCAGGAGATATCTATACCAAAGGTAGATGTGGCTACGATATTTTCGACAGACCAACTATCATGGTTGCCGGAAATCATGAATTTTATAGTGGTTGTATTGAAACAACGATACCCAAATTGAAACAAATTTCAAGTGCCACGATTCTAGACAACGAAGAATGCTTTGTTGAAAACGTACGTTTTCTTGGTTGCACGCTTTGGACAGATTTCAATCTATTTGCCAATAATAGTTTAGATGGTATTAAGCAAGATGCTAGTTTTTGTGTGAACGCTGGGATGAATGATTTTCGAAAAATTCGTATAGCGAAAGATGGGTATCGCAAATTTAATCCAAAATATGCCAGTCGTTTACATGCCAATTCTGTCAATTGGCTTAAGCAACGTTTAAGCGAACCATTCAGTCCTACGGTTGTTGTGACACATCATGCGCCCTCTCTACGATGCATTCCCATAGAGAATCAAGCAGATAGAATTAATTGTGCTTATGCATCTCATTTGGATTGGCTGATTGAAGAATTCCAACCTGATCTGTGGATATGGGGTCACGTTCATGAGAGTGTGCCGCAATTCAAAATCGGAAACACGAAAATGATATCCAATCCACGAGGTTACGCACCAAAATATTTGAATTCGGTGTTCGATCCTTCATTGGTTGTCGATATTTGACTACGGAAGACATTTCGTCTATCATTACGAATCTCTTGGAGAACGACAAATGGAATTACTACCAGAAGAACTTAATGAACGCCTAAAGGAAGCATACGCTCAACCGGGCGGTTGTCGGGAAATAAAATTCCGTGACATTATGGCTGCGGCACCATTGAACGATATTCGTGACGCTATCAGTTACCTCGACGAGTGTTCTCCTGAAAAATACGACAAAATTAGGACTAACGTGCATCATGAATTGGATGAACTCTATCCGAAGGCGATGGCAAATAAAATTTCAGAAGCAGAAATATTAAACTTGGCAAACGATATTACAATATGGTTTGTATTCGAAGTGATTGAAGGCAGAGAAACAATCGAAGTTAAAGTAAATTAGTGACGCACTTTGCGTGAGAAACTAAATATATAATGGTTTACGTATTTCCGATTACACAAACATTGGAAGAAGATTTCATGTATCCGATCGGTGGAGAAATGCCGGATACCGTTATTGATTATCGTAAGCCCGAATCTGGAGTAGCTGGCTTTAGACCGTACAACGATCAGCAGCTTGCATATTTCAAAAGCGATGATTATACAAAACGTTTTGGCAAAAACGATCGCCTTGGATATGATCACAAAGTACCAGATACGCATATCGTGCTTACCAATGATGGAAAAGTTATTGTTTTATTTTGGGGAAGCAATGATAATACGATACCATGGAATGAATTGCTTGCGCTCATACATTCCAAAATGGATACAACCATTCAAGAACATGTCCTAGACATCAAAGTGAAAGATAATGGCTATGCCATTAGAAAGCAACGTGGAAAACCTGGAAGTTGGTCTGGTGATAGAACAAAATACAGTTTGGATATCAAAATATTAGCTCAAGCTTTGTTAGATAGAAAAGCAGCTACACAAAAAACTCCTTTGTGGTCCTCGTCTATTCGTCATGAAGAATATGTTGGCACTGTTGGTCAGATACTAAGAGCACGAGCTACACCAAAATATTTGGTATTATATCATGGCACATCATCATATCGATACCACCATATTGAAAAATATGGTTTAAAAGCATTACCGTTAGAAGATCGTATTTGGAATAAAGGCGGATTGAAAGAGCGTCCGGCACATAGGGAGGATAGTGTCTATCTTACTGCCAGCATGGAGCAAGCAAGATATTATGCGAAGAAGGCAGTTAATGTTGATAGGAAAAGAAATGGTCCTATGAAGCGCCGTGAGGCCAGAGATATAAGTGAACGTTTAGAAAATGCATTGCGAAATCTCGAATGGAATAGAAAACAGGTCATAGCTAATCCAGATGAATTGGTAAAGGATAATTATTATGCGCAACCAAAAAAAAGAATGCCCGTGGAGTACTATGACCGCCAAATAGCAGATATAAGAGCAAAACTTGAAAGACTAAAACCATTGCATGGTTATTATGGCGAGATAAAGCCAGTCATCCTTCAGGTGATTTTGCTAAAATCTGATTACAAGAAACTATTGGCTGATGATGATTATCTAAGAAGCAAATATCCAGATATGGCAGAAAAAAACCAACATGCTCGTGATTGGAGGGATTCATTAAGCCAATTTGGTCAGATCGCATTTCAAGGAACCATATCACCAGAGCATTTAAAAGTCGTAGATTAAAAATCCGCTCTTGGTTTTACAGCTTGTGACAAAGCAATCTTTTCGGGAGAAGTCGTTTGATCATCAAACGTTGATGTATTATCATTGTTGATAAATGACAATAACAACCGATGGGCGGCACTCCAATCGCTCTGGCGCCAATCCTGTTCTTGAATTCTCCAAGCACCAGAATCCCACATGAACAACGTCGCTGGATGATAATCTGTTCGTAAATAATAGTTTCCTTGCACTGGTCCCAAAGGAAATGTATTTCCGGTACCGAGAGGAATAGCACCATTTGGCGGAATTCCGTCACCAGCAAATACCCAAGGAAATGATGATTCGACATTCGCTTCCGGTGTGATAATCCAAAATTGCTGGGTTTCGAAATAACGTTTCGGAACGTTAGCTTTTGCATCAGCGACAACTGAATCATTGATACCAAGATTTGTGCCGATAGTGCTCATCAAATCGCCAATTGTACCAGGATCAGACCAACCATACGGATTTGTTTGTTGCTGATTAAGAATATCACTGTATTCCTGAGATGCTGTCATTGGAGAAACTTTAACCCTCCAAATATACGGCCACCAATTGGCAGCATAACCGCCCGCCGCACGACTGGCATCCTCTATCACATAAAACTTGTTCACCGCCGGCCCATTCGGGTCCAAAGTGTCATCCCGACGATGCGGCAACTCGATTACGTCGCCACTCATTAACCGACGACCCAATAATGAAATCATATCGTTTAAATGAAATTCTATAAACAAGGTATCATTAGAAAGAAACAATCCAAATTGACGTAGATCGAAATCTAGATCGTTTACGTTATAAACGCCACGAAGCTCGTAAACGACATCGGAATACTTACGGTCTCTGTTTTCTAGGAATAATACATCCTGAATACTCGTTACATTGCCAGATGTACCAGCAGGTGCCGGATTATTTGGATCATATGCTGGAACAGTTGTACCATCATTGTTAGTCATTGGATATGCTTGCTGATAAGGACCCACATAAAGATGTATGTAACAAGCGGTACCGCCCATACCAAAGTACTGTGATATGCAACTATCAAGAAACTTATAAGTTTTGTCTTTACGACCAGAATTCCAGAGAGATAATCTAGGCAATGTCGTACTCCTCGATCTTATTTATGCTACCGAGATGTCTTCAAAGTTGTTTACTATTTCGTAAAGTCTCATGCATTTTTCACTATCTTGCTTTGTATATAATCTGGAAGCTGCTTTAATTGATCAGGCGATACAAAATGTGAAATTTTAATCCTATCAACATTGAAATCTTCCGGTATATTATTAAGAATCATAGAAGGATACTTAATACCAATGTAAATAGATTTTATTTTGATATTGTCTGGGACTTTTGTCTTCTCAAAGAACCTTTTGCTTTCTGATATGATATAATTCTAATTTGCTGCATCTATCACAATAGTTTCTATAGTACCTTGTGCGTTCCATGGCAGAAACTTCTTAAACATATCGAATTCGTTTAATTGCATGCTTCTCACAGTCCATTCCTTCACATTCTTAAAATCTTCAGGAACATGGTTATAGAAAAATGTATTCGGAATGAATTTCATATCGATGATCTGCGGAAGATGCCCTTCCTTATAGGTTTTGTCGTTCAATTCGACTGTTCTGCGTTGTTCCAACTTCATGTAGTCTATCACTTGAAATGCTTTAGTCGTTAGAAAAACTGCCTGAAATGGCTCGGCGCCGTGAATGATTCCCATTCCAGGATCGTTAAAGCCAACGTATCCCAATTTGCGCAATACATGATTCCATTTAAAAACTTTGACAGGGGCATAAACATCATCATTTGAAGCAATCGCTTTTGTTATTCCCCAGAAATATCCAGCAGGACAATCTTCAAAATTTGCAATCGCCGGAGCAGATCGTTTTAGTTTCATCATTTCAGCATGGCTATATCCAAATATCTCTCTTAATTTTCGCATATCTGATATCAGATTTTCTTTCGTATAAGACCTTGGAAAATTTGTATCAATATCGGATTCTAAAATGAAAAAATGATCTCCGCCGATATACGGAAGAATAGCACCTATCTTTCTATTTGTTTCATATTGTCCAATGACTCGCCACAAATCTTTGATACGAAAAGCATATATTCCTGCTGGGGAATCATGGCTTGCTGAGCTTTTCGGATAAATGCCAACCTTCATTATCGGCGCAGTATGCAAATATGCATTAGGATTATCCTTATACTTTTTGATGAATTCAAAAGGAGTTTCCTTCTTATTAACTTCCGGATTTTTCCTCTTCTCTGTTATTTCAT
>VFSW01010684.1_pt1 | contig 12995 bp, 3 predicted proteins | sample 5358111 | NCBI WGS metagenome assembly VFSW01 (sample SAMN11554181, study PRJNA540505) | mine drainage metagenome | isolation source: sediment from site ElyBrook_90M | place: USA: Ely Copper Mine, Vershire, VT | collected 2017 | reverse complement strand
CCCACCCCGCTCCCCCCCCCCGCCCCCCCCCCCCGGCGCCGGCCCGCCCCGCTCAGCCCCGGCAGCACCGAGAGGGTTACGCTCGGCGTGTTGAGCGAGGCGATCGGCGCGCCGGTGCTGTCGGTCTGCAGGACCGTGCCATGGGCATCCAGCACCCCGCCCGCCGCCAGGGTCAGGGTGCCGGACGCGGCCAGGCTGATCGCGCCGGGCTTCGGCCCGCTGGCATCGATCAGGCCATCGATGGTGAGGCTGCCTGCATCGACCGAGATCGAGACCTGGTTCGCCTGCACGCCATTGCCTACCACCAGGCTGCCGCTGCGCAGTTCGAAGCTGCGCGCGCCGAACACGCTGCCGCTGTCGAGCGCCGCGTTCAGCGCCGTGAAATCGGGCACGCTGCCGGCGCGCAGGGTGAAGCTGCCGGTCGTGAACCCCGCCGCCGCGCCGCCGAGCAGGCTGCCCGCCAGCGCGACCGGCCCCGCGGTCGCGGTGAGTGTCAGGCGGCCGGCATCGGATCCGCCGGCGGCGCCGGCGAAATCGAGGCTTGCGCCCGGGGCCTGGAAGATGCCGCCGGCGGCGCTTTCGAGCGCGATCGCCCCGCCCGGTGCCGAGCGGGTCTGGTCGAAGAACCCGGCGCTCTGGCCGGAGACGTCGAGCCGCGCCCCGGCGGCGAGGGTGATGTCACCCGCGGCCGAGAGGTTGATCTGCCCGCCGGCGGCCGAGATCGCGCTGTTCACCGTGATCGCGGCGCCGGTGAGATCGATCTGCGCGCCCAGCGAATTGGGGCTGGTGGCGGCGGCCGGCTGGCCGGCTTGCGTCTGCACCGAGAGCGCGCCGCCGGCGGTGATGTGTTCGACCGAGCCGGGCGCGCCGGTCAGCAGCGGCGTGATCAGGTTCAGCGTCCCGCCACTGCCCGCCGCGCCGGGGCTCGCGCCCTGGCTCTGATAGACCGCGAGCGTGCCCTGATTGTTCGCCGTGATCTGCTGGCTCGCCGTGAGGTTCACCGTGGCGAAGCCGAGCATCAGCCGGTCGAGGGTGATCTGGGTGTTGATCTGGGTGTTGGGGCCGTAGCCCAGCACGATCTGGTTGGCGATGATGTCGAGCGTGCCGCTGCCGGTGCCGGGGCCGCCGGTGATCACCCCGCCGGGCGGCGCGCTGCCGATGCCGTTCCAGCTCAGCGTTCCGGTGGTCAGTGTCGCGACATCCCCGGCCCCGCCATAGCCGTAGATGGCAGGCGTGTTGAGCACCAGGTTGAGGCTCGACTGGCCGGTCGCCGGGTTGATCGTGTTGAGATCGATGGTGCCGAGGAAATCCACCGACTGGGTGGCGGTCAGGGTCAGTTCCTGCGCGGCCGGCGCGCCGATGGCGGGATTGCCGTCGAGCAGACGGGTGAGCACGCCCTGGGTGAGCGTGAGCCCCGCCGGCACCACGGCGCCGGCCAGCGCCGAGTCGCTGCCGATATTCACCCGCCCGACATCGATCGAGATGTAGCGGGCGCCGAAATTGGCCGCCGCGCCAAGGGTCAGCCCGACATTGGTGGCGAAGGTCAGGGTGCCGTTGCTGTAGAGCATGGCGCCGTCACTCACCGTGATCGGCCCGCTCGAATCCAGTGAATTGGTCACCGGCGCGAAGACCAGCCTGCCGTTGGAGGCCGCGACCAGGGTGTAGCCGTTGGAGTTCAGGAAGTAGCCGGAGCTGGAATCGAAGCTCGGCGTGCCGCTGGCGAGGGTATCGATCCCCCCGCCCGGGGCGATCTCGATCGTGCCGGCCGGCAGGGCCTGGCGCCCGGGGCTGCCGCCGCTTTTGTTGGCCAGCAGGAACACCGACGGCGCCGCCAGGATCGCGCCGGTGTCCACCACCACCACCCCGCTATCGCCGATGAACTGGTCGGTCGGCACGCCGCCGAGATCGATCAGTGCGGTATGGCCGCCGATGATCAGCTGATCGGCGCCGATCGCATTGAGGGACGCGGCCGAGAGCCCGAGATAGCCATGCGCGGCGGTGCCCCCCGGCGCGGTGATCTCGAACCGCGCGCCGCCCGAGGTGATGGTGTCGATGCTCGCCGTGCCGCCATAGCCGCCGGGAGCGGGCTGGAACAGCGCGCTGCCCTGGAAGTTCAGCGCCGGCGCCTCGCCGGGGGCGGCGGGATAATTCAGGGTCAGGGTCTTGCCGTCGATCGGCAGCAGCGGCCGCGGCTGGCTGTTCAGCGACGCGTTGGCCAGCTGGAACTGGCTGTAGGTTTCCTCGTCATATTGCGAATAGCTGCGCACCGTGCTGCCCGGGGTGATCGTCAGCGTCACGGGCAGAGTGCTGCGCGCGGCGGTGTTGGCGGTGCCCTGATAGCCCCAGACCAGGAACGAGCCGTTGCCGATCGGCGTCGCGCCCGGGGTGACCAGGCCGGTGGACGGATCGACCTCCACCCGGTAGGCGCCGGGAAGCAGCGCGTAATACGACGGCAGCAGCGTATAGGTGCCGGCGGCGAGCCCCGCGGTGGGCGTGGTGATGCTGATCTGCTGGCCGGGCTGCGGCACCGAGCCGGGATAGGGGGACGTGCTCGACTGGTCATAGCTCGTGATCGGCGCGTAGCCGCCGGAAAATCCGGGCACGATCGCATAGACCGGGTTGCTGGCCAGGGTGGCGTTGTTGGTGGTGCCGCTCACCGGGTCGAAACTGCGCAGCGGGGTGAACAGCGTATCGAACGTGCCGCCGCGGCCGCTGATGAAGCCTGCGCCCGAGAGCGTGCCGCCGCCGCTGAGATCGAGGGTGGCCCCGGCGGCGACGCTGATCGACTGGCCCTGCAGGGTGATGCCGGGGGTGAACAGGAACGCCGCGCTGCCGTTATAGGTGTAGCTGACGTTATCGGTGGTGCCGCCATAGGGAATGATCTGTCCCGCGGCGCTGACCGAGGTGATGCTGCCCGCCAGCAGATCGACGGCGTAGGAGAAAATGGTGCTCGCGCCCAGCCCGGCGGGCGTGTCGGTGAGCGCGCCCAGCTTGATCGTGCCTTCGGGCGCACGGACGATGCCGCCCTGGATCACCGTGCCGGCGAACAGGCCGAGACTGCCGCCGACCGAGAGCGGCGGGGCGGGATCGGCGCCGGCGATGCCCTGGATGGTGATCTGCCCCTTGGCCGTGTAGGGGTTGCGCCCGGCCGGCGCGTCGGAATTGTAGCCGGCGTAGACATTCGCCGTCGCGCCGGTCACCGGATAGAGCTGGGCGGCGGTGAAGCTGAGATTGCCCGCGTTCACGACGGTGGTCTGCCCGGTCTGGCTGACCACCTGGCCGACCGGGCTGTAGGTGGAGGCGACGTCGAAGCGGATATCGCCACTGCTGGTGAAGGTCACGTTGGCGAAGCCCGGCTCCACCACCGGGCGGGAATGCCCGGGCCTGGCGAGGCTGATCCTGGAGGCGACGCCGAAGCGGATGTCGTTCTGGATGTCGATCAGATCGGCCGAGATGTTCAGCGTGGCGCTGCTCGCCTTGTTGAACTGGTGCCAGTTCTTGCCGATCGTCACCGACAGGTCGGGCACCGAGAAGTCCGTGTTGATGTTGGTGAAGCCCGAGAGCTTCACATAAGGGGCGGACAGGCTGACCTGGCCGGTGGTGGAGGTATCGGCGATGACGCCGAGGCCGAGGCTGAGGCTCGCCGGCAGATCGAGCGTCACATCGCCCTGAAACAGCAGCAGATCGCGCGCCGAGAGAGCGAGGTTCGCGAAGCCGCCCGCCGCCACCTGCTGGGCGCTGATGGCGGCCTCGCCGATCAGCGCCGTGGGCGTCGCCTGGCCGGGCGCGAGCCCGCTCGTCGGCAGGACCGGCGTGCTGTCCTGGCTGATCAGGATGGTGCGCGGGACGCGCAGGTAGTCGGGCGGCGCCTTCACATTGGGCCGGTCCGAATACAGCGGATTCTCGATCAGGATCGACAGCGTGCCGCCGAGCGCGCTCGGCCCCCCGGCTTCGGCCTGCAGCGTGCCGTCGAGATAGATGCCGTCATAGGAGCTGACCGAGATCGACCCGCCGGCACTGTCCACCCGCACCGGATTGCGCTGGGTGCCGCCCTGCAGCGAATTGAGCCCGCCCGGCAGCCCGGCCAGCAGATCGATCGTGGCGCTGCTGCCGGAAGCGTCGATCACCGCGCCGGGGCGCTCGATGATCAGCGCGTCGGTCGCATTCAGCACCGAGGTGCTCTGCACGCCGCCGTCGCTGCCGATCACGATCGACCCGCCGGCGGGCACCACCCCGTAGGGCCGGCCCAGCCGGTCGAGCGCGGTGACCGCCTGGCCGGAGACATCGAGCCGGCTGGTCGCGCCGAGCCAGATCGACAGGCCCGGCACGAAGCGCGGGCTGGCGACATTGTTGATGTTCTCGACCCGGGTGTTGACGATGGCGATGCTGCCGCCGGGCGCGGTGATCGTGCCGTCCACGGTGATCTGCCCATAGGCTTCGAGCCGCACCGACTGGCCGGGATCGACGCTGAGCGCGGCCCCGGCGCCGATATCGATCGCCCCGCCCGCGCCGTCCGGGGCGCCCGGGGTGGTGTTGGAGAGCAGCACCAGGCTCGCCCCCTGGCGCTGCGTCAGCCGGGCGTGCAGCGGATCCTCGAGATAGAGGCTGGGCAGGTAGAGTTCGAGCGCGCTGGCCGGATCATTGCCGGTGGGCACGTTCGGGCTCTGCGCGGTGAAGGCATAGACCGGCACCAGCGGCTGCACGGTGGTGGCGGGGGCGACGCTCAGCCCGGTATAGCCATTGATGACGTAATGATCGAAGCCCTGGGTGAAGAAGTCCGGGGCCAGCAGGACGGTCTGCGGGGTGATCGTGGCGCCGGCCGGCGGGCTCGCGCCATCGGCGATCAGCACCGTGGGCGCGGTCAGGCTGAGCGTGCCGCCGCCGTTCACGCCATAGCCGCGCAGCGTCGCCTCGAGGCTGATCGGGCTGTGGGCCGGTCCGTTGGCTCCGCCCGCGCTGGTATGCGTGTAGCTCGGGTCATCCCCGGTCAGGCTGACCGACCCGCCGCTGCCGCCCAGCGTCGCGTGGTTGGGCAGGATCGCCCCGCCGGAGGAGACATCGATCACGCTGCCGGCGGCGAGCGCCAGCGCCTGGGAACTGTCGAGGCGGACGCTGCCGCCATTGACGAAGGCCTCGCCCGCCAGCCCGACCGGGCTGGTGACCGCGTTGGTCCAGACCCCCCGCGCATCGAGCGTCGTATTCGCCGCCACGCTGACCGAGGCCTTGCCGGCCGGGGTGGTCAGCACCTGCGGGAGGTTGGTGCCGCTGACCTGCGAGGGGATCAGGATGTTGCCGATGCTCACCGTGCCGGCGCGGGCGCTGATCCCGGCGGTGATGGTATCGACCGGCGCGATCAGGGTGATGCTGCCCCCGGTCGCGACCGAGAGCGGGGCGGCGACGCTGAGCGGGGCGGTGGTGGCGATGCTGATCCCGCCGAGCCCGGCCGCATCGAGGGCGGCGGCATCGAGCAGCACCGTATTCACCCGGTCGGCGGGCAGCTTGCTGGTGATCTCGAGCGAGGCGGCGACCGGGCTCACCGGGTCGGTGATCGCCACGGTGCTGTGATAGGCGCCGATCAGGCCGATCGCGTTGTACTGGGCGATCGCCAGGCTGCCGGGCAGCGGCACCACGGTCTGGGCCTGGGCGAAGGGATCGCTGACCCCGCTCGGCCGCGCCGCGGTCTGCAGCGCACCGGCGGTGACGCCGGCCAGGATCTGGCCCTCCAGGATCGCGGTCGGGGTGTCGAGCGTCACGCTGCCGCCGTCGCGGCCGACCGTGTAGCCGGGCTGATAGCGGGCGGTGGGCGCGGCGACCGCCGAGCCGAAGGTCTGGCTGACGCCCCAGTGCGGATGATCGACGGTGACGCCGCTGAACACCCCGACATAGCGGATCGCCGCCGGGGCCATGTCGATGTTGTAGAGCCGTCCGTCGGCGCCGATCAGCCAGCTGGTCTGGATCGTGCCGCCCTGGTAGCGGATGGTGCCGCCGGAGACGTTGAGCACCGAGCCCGGCTGGGTGACAACTGCGCCGGCCGAGATCGCGATCGACCCGCCCGGGGCGGTCCATTCCTGGATGCTGTGGCCGATCTGGTTGACGAAGCCGCTGACCTCGAGCAGCCCGCCCGGGGTGTAGAGATAGGGGTTCTGCGGATCGGCGGGGTTGGCGACCGGGGTCAGGAACCGCGCGTCGACCGTGACATTGCTGCTCGACAGGGCGCCGGTGTCGCGGTTGAGCGGGGCATCGCGCAGCTGATAGGGCTGCACGTTGACCGCGATGTTGTTCAGGCTCATCGGCAGCACCGAGCTCTGCGAGCCCGAGGCATCCAGGATGGCGCCGCTGTTGGCATGCACCCGCGCCCCGGCGCTGACCGCGATCTGCCCGCCCGGGGCGAGCGCCAGGGACCCGCCGGCGAAGGCGACGCTGCCGCCCGAGGTGATCTCGATCCGCGACTGATCCTGCCGGTCGGGCAGGTTCAGGGCGACGTCGTTGAGCACCTGGGTCGCCGACAGAGCGACGCGGCTGGCGTTGGCGGCGGCGGACTGGGCGATCAGCTGCTGGCGCTGGGAGTCGAGCGCGGTCTCGCCATCGGTGCTGGGCAGCACCGTGGTCAGGCTGCCCGGGGCCAGGGTGACGCTGGCATGGGCATCGTTGAGCGGGGTCAGCAGATGGATGGTGCCGCGGATATTGACCGTGGTGCTGGACACTGCGACGCCGGCCTGGGTGACGGTCTCGCCCACCAGGGTGATGTCGCCGACCGGCGCCTCGATCAGCCCGGTATTGGTGACGGCGCCGCCGTGACCGACCGCGATCTCGCTGCCGCGGGTGGTCGAGGTGGCGTTGCCGGTGGTGCTGAACCCCTGGCGGAGGAAGAACTCGCTCCCCGCCGCGAGCCCGGTCTGGCCCTGCGGCGTGCTGATCGCGCCCTGGTTCTGCACCTGCCCGCCGAGCAGCAGCACATAGCCGCCCCCGGAGGTGACCGCGCCGGGCGCGAGGGTGCTGATCGTGGCCCCCGGGGCGACCAGGATGGAGCTGTCCGGCGCCGCGCCGGTCAGGCTGGGCAGGAAGCCCGATTTGCCGGAGGCGACGCTGTACAGGCCATTGGCCAGGAACTGGGCGTTGGCGGCGGCCGGGGTCGCGCCGAAATCGGCGGTGGAGGCGAGCAGCGCCCCGACATTCACCTGCGCGCCGGCACCGAAGATGATGCCGTTGGCATTGATCACGAAGACCTTGCCCGGCGCCTTGACCGACCCGAGGATCTGGCTCGGACGGCCCGCGGGATCGATCACCCGGTTGAGCGCGACCCAGGAGCCGGCGGCCGAGCCGCCCTGGCTCTGGTCGAACTGCAGCGTGGTGGCGCTGCCGACATTGAAACTCTGCCAGGTCAGCATCGCCTGCGGCTGGGTCTGGGTCACCGTCACCGCGGCCGCCCCGCCGCCCGTGGTCTGGCTTGGCAGGGCCGCGCCGGTCCATTGCGATGAGCCCGCGGTGGCGCCCGGCGCCACCTGCAGCCCGCCCGGGGTCAGGCCATTGGGCACCGATCCGCCGGCCCCGCGGGCGGCAAGCGCCGCGGCGGTCAGAGCGGCGGCGGATTGCGCGGCGGCGGCCTGGGACACCTGGGCGGCGGCGCGGGCGAGATTGGCGGTCGCCTGCACCGCCTGCTGCAGCGATTGCGCCGACAGCCCGCCGGTCGGGTTGGCGAGGGCCGCGCCGGCCTGGTTGGCGCTGATCCGCGCCGCCATCCAGGCCGGGCTGAACACCGGCGGCTGGGCCGCGCGCGCGGTGCCGGGAACGCCGGCGGCGACCAGGGCGAGCGCGCTCACCCCGCTCAGCAGGCGCAGGCGCAGGACGGCGCTGGCGCGCAGCGAGGGAAGGGCGGCCCGGACAGGGCTGGAAACATGACGCATCGTTAAGAAACCCCGGTCGTCACGGCATGGAGGGCGGCCTCTTTAACCAATCCGGAGAGGCCGTGGCGCATCAGATGGCCGCTGTCATCGAAACATCACCGCTCGGTCATCTTCGCGCGGGACGGCCGGGCGAGGGAGGCGATCCCCGGGCCGCGGCCGCGGCCTGCGGGCGATGCCGCGCGCGCTTGCGCCTGCGCCCTGGCGGGGGCGCCGGGGTTTCAGGAGCAGGAGCCCCTGGCCGGGCCTTGCCCGGGCGGGCGCGATCGGCGTTGACAATCTCCATCCCGGCCCGTGACACTCCGCCATCAAGCCGATCCGGCCCGAAGCCGATGCGGGCCTGAAGCCGATGCGGGCCCGAAGCCGAACCGGGCCTGAAGCCGATGCGGCCCGACGCCGATCGGGTCAGGAGCCGACCCGGCCCGAAGCCGATCGGGTCTGAAGCCGATGCGGGCCCGAAGCCGAACCGGGCCTGAAGCCGATCGGGTCTGGAGCCGATCGGGCCCGACGACGGTCCGGCCCGACGAGGATCCGGCCCGACGAGGATCCGGCCCCGAAGCCGAACCGGGCCCGAAGCCGATCCGGGCCCGAAGCCGATCCGGCCCGAAGCCGATCCGGCTCTGCCGGCCAACCACCAGACCGGGACGATCCTGCATGGATGAGCCGCCGATGCTTCCCCGCCCCGCCCCGCTCGTGAGCCTGTCGCGGCGGGGGTTCATCGGCGGTGCCGGCGCGCTCGGCGCGGGGGCGGCGCTGATCGGGGCGGGCCCTGCCGCCGCGGCGGAGGCGCCGCGCCAGGGCGGCCTGCTGCGCCTGGGACTCGCGGGCGGCAGCACCACCGACAGCCTCGATGTCACCAGCTACAACGACAGTGTGATGATCGCCGCCAGCCGGTCGCTGTTCAACGCGCTGGTCGAATGGGGCGAGGACGGCAAGCCGCTGCCGGAGCTGGCGGAGAGCTGGGAGGCGAAGCCGGGCTCGGCCGAATGGGTGTTCACCCTGCGCGAGGGCGTGCATTTCAGCAACGGCAAGATGTTCGACGCCGATGATGCGGTCTATTCGCTGAACCTGCATCGCGGCAAGACCAGGTCCGGCGCCGCCGGCTCGATGAAGGAGATCACCGAGGTCCGCAAGCTCGGGACCCGCCAGATCCAGATCAGCCTGGCCGCGGGCGATGCCGATCTGCCCTATGTGCTCACCGATTTTCACGTGCTGATGGTGCCCGATGGCTGGACCGACTGGGTCCGTCCGGTCGGCACCGGCGCCTTCGTGCTGGACAGTTTCGATCCCGGCGTGCGCTTCAAGGCCAGGCGGAACGGCGCCTACTGGAAGTCCGGCCGCGGCCATCTCGATGCGGTCGACATCACCGTGATCAACGATTCGAGCGCCCGGCTGAACGCGCTGATCTCCGGGCAGGTCGATGCCATCAACCGGGTCGATCCCAAGACCGCCGGCCTGCTCAGGCGTAACCCGAAGCTCGAACTGGTGGTCGCGCCCGGCGGCTGGCACGCGCTGGTCTCGATGATGCAGGACCGGCCGCCCTTCGAGAATGCCGATCTGCGCATGGCGATGAAATACGGCATCGACCGCCAGCAGGTGGTCAAGGTGCTGTTCGCGGGCTACGGCACTCTCGGCAACGACCACCCGATCCCGAGGGGCGATCCCTATTTCAATTCCGAGCTGCCGCAGATCGCCTACGATCCCGACAAGGCGAAATTCCATCTGGCGCGATCGGGCATCGCCGATCCGAAGGTGGTGCTGCAGGCCTCCGACGCCGCCTTCGCCGGTGCCGTCGACATGGCGACGCTGTTCCAGGCGAGCGCGGCCAAGGCCGGGCTGCGGATCGAGGTGAAGAAGGAGCCGGCCGACGGGTTCTGGGACAATGTCTGGCTGAAGGGCCCCTGCGTCACCAGCTACTGGGCCGGGCGGGCGGCGGCGACCCAGATGCTGGCCGCCGCCTATGCCCCCGACGCGCCGTGGAACGAGAGCCATTACCGCAATCCGAAATTCGCCTCCCTGCTCGCCACCGCCCGCGCCGAGGTGGACGAGGCCAAGCGCAGGCCCGCCATCTGGGAGATGCAGGCGCTGCTGCGCGAGGACGCGGTGACGGTGATCCCCGCCTTCCGCGACTGGGTCGATGCCCATGACGTGCGGGTCGGCGGGCATACCCCGCATGGCGGCTTCGACATGGATAACGGGATGATCGCCGAGAAGGCCTGGCTGAAGGCCTAGAAGGGTGCTCCGGCTGATCCTCGAGCGGCTCGGGCTCGGTGTGCTGACCCTGCTCGCTGCCTCGGTACTGATCTTCGCCGGCACCGAAGTGCTGCCGGGCGACCTCGCCTCGGCCATCCTGCAGAACAACGCGACCCCGCAGAGCCTGGCCGAACTGCGCCTCGAACTCGGCCTCGACCGTCCGGCGGCGAGCCGCTACGCGGACTGGCTGGGCCATGCCGCGCGCGGCGATCTCGGCCGCTCGCTCGCCTCGCAGCGCGCGGTGGCCGAGGAGATCGCGCCGCGGCTGCGCAACACCCTGTTCCTCGCCGCCTATGCCGCGCTGATCGCGGTGCCGCTCGCGGTGCTGCTCGGGCTGATGGCGGCGATCTGGCAGGGCGGATTCTACGACCGGGGGGTGAACATCGTCACGCTGATGGCGATCTCGGTGCCGGAATATTTCCTCGGCTATCTGCTGATCAAGTATCTGGCGGTCCGCTGGGGCCTGTTCCCCTCGCTCGCCAATGTCGCGCCCGATACCGGTCTCGTGCAGCGCCTCTCCCTGAGCTTCCTGCCGATGCTGACCCTGGTGCTGGTGGTGGTCGCGCACATGATGCGCATGACCCGCGCCTCGGTGCTGGCGATCATGGCGAGCCCGTATATCGAGATGGCCTTCCTCAAGGGCCTGCCGAAATGGCGCATCGTGCTGCGCCACGCCTTCCCCAACGCGCTCGCGCCGATCATCAGCGTGATCGCGCTCAACCTCGCCTATCTGGTGGTGGGGGTGGTGGTGGTCGAGGCGGTGTTCGTCTATCCCGGCCTCGGCCAGCTGATGGTCGATGCCGTCTCCAAGCACGACGTGCCGGTGGTGCAGGCCTGCGGGCTGATCTTCGCCGCCGCCTTCATCCTGCTGAACCTCTCCGCCGATGTCCTGGCGATCCTCAGCGATCCGCGTCTGCGCCATCCCCGGTGAGCGGGGCCCGGTGAGCGGGGCCCGGTGAGCGGGGCCCGGTGAGCGGGGCGCGGTGAGCGGGGCGCGGTTCAGCCTGTTCGGGCATCGGGTGAGCCTGCTCGCCTCGATCGGCATGGCGATCATCGCGGCGAATCTCCTGGTGGCGCTGTTCGCCCCGCTGATCGCGCCGTTCGACCAGGCCGAGGTGCTGGGCGATGCCTGGGCCGATCCCGATCCGCAGCACTGGCTCGGCCTCGACAATCTCGGCCGCGATCTGTTCAGCCGGATGATCTACGGCGCGCGGATGTCGATCGGGCTGGCGCTGGTGATCACCTGTGGCGCCTGCGCGATCGGCATCGTCACGGGCTTCACCGCCGCGGTCTCGGGCGGCTGGATCGATACGCTGCTCTCGCGCCTGGTCGATCTGCTGCTGTCGATGCCGACGCTGATCTTCGCCTTCGTGGTCCTGTCCGTGCTGGGCACCGCGATCCCGGTGCTGATCGCCACCATCGCGATCCTGGAGTCCACCAAGGTGTTCCGGCTCAGCCGGGCGGTCGCGATGAACCTCGCGGCGATGGAGTATGTGGAGGCGGCGAGGCTGCGCGGGGAGGGGCTGTGGTGGGTGATCTCGCGCGAGATCCTGCCCAACGCGCAGGCACCCCTGGTCGCGGAATTCGGGCTGCGCTTCTCCTTCGCCTTCCTGTTCGTCGCGGCGCTGAGTTTCCTCGGCCTGGGCGTGCAGCCGCCGGCGGCGGACTGGGGCAGCATGGTCCGGGACTATCGCGACATGATCAATCTGGACCTGCCGGCGCCGCTCTATCCGGCGGGGGCGATCGCGGTGCTGACCATCGGGGTGAATTTCGTCGTGGACTGGATGCTGGCGATCCATGCCCGCTCCCAGGGCGAGGGCGCATGAACCTGCCCGCCCGCCCCGGGGCTTGCCGGTGAGCCACCCGGAGCGCCGGCCGGGCCGGCGCGGCGATCGTGGCCCGCGGGCGCGCGATCCGTGGGCGCGCGATCTGCGGGCGCGCGATGTGTGGGAGCGCGATCCTTGGGCGCGCGATCCTTGGGCGCGCGATGTGTGGGCGCGCGATCGCCGCGACGGCGACCGCCGGGCATGAGACGCACCGGCGAGGACATCCTGCTCGTCGAGGGGCTGCGGGTGCAGGCGCGCACCGATCGCGGGCTGGGGAAGCTGCTGGTCGAGGATGTGGGCTTCACCCTGCGCCGCGGCGAGGTGCTGGGCCTGATCGGCGAATCCGGCGCCGGCAAGAGCACGATCGGCCTCGCGGCGCTGGGCTATACCCGCGGCGGCTGCGCCATCACCGGCGGCCGCATCCTGTTCGCCGGGCAGGATCTCCGGGCGCTGCCGGCCACCGCGCGGGCGCGGCTGCGCGGCGCGGGGATCGCCTATGTCGCGCAGAGCGCCGCCGCCTCGTTCAACCCGGCCCTGACCCTGCTCGCGCAGGTCTGCGAGGTGGCGGTGTGCCACGGGCTGATGTCGAGGGCCGAGGCGCGCGCCGAGGCGGTGGCGCTGTTTGGCGCCCTCGACCTGCCCGATCCCGCGCGGTTCGGCGCGCGCTATCCCCACCAGGTCTCGGGCGGACAGCTGCAGCGGGCGATGGCGGCGATGGCGATGGCGGCGCGGCCCGAGATCGTGGTGTTCGACGAGCCGACCACGGCGCTCGATGTCACCACCCAGGTGGAGTGTCTGGCCGCCTTCCGCAGGCTGATCCGCGAGCACGGCACGGCGGCGCTGTACATCACCCATGATCTCGCGGTGGTGGCGCAGATGGCCGATCGGATCATGGTGCTGCGCCAGGGCCGGATGGTGGAATGCGGCGCGGCCGCGCAGATCCTGCAGCAGCCGCGCGAACCCTATACGCAGAGCCTGGTGGCCGAGCGGATCGTAACCCGCCGCGCCCCCGCCG
>VFSW01010683.1_pt1 | contig 12996 bp, 22 predicted proteins | sample 5358111 | NCBI WGS metagenome assembly VFSW01 (sample SAMN11554181, study PRJNA540505) | mine drainage metagenome | isolation source: sediment from site ElyBrook_90M | place: USA: Ely Copper Mine, Vershire, VT | collected 2017 | reverse complement strand
TCCCTCCCAAGTCCCCCTTGCCCAATGCACAGCCATCCTCCTCCATGCTTGCCGCCCCGCCCTCTTCTGTTCCCTTGTCGCTGTTGCCTCTCTCTGACATTGCCGAGGCTTCAGGCAATTCGGACTCCTCCTCCCCTCCAGCCTCCGACGCAGATGTGGCCGCTGCTGCGTGATGCTGCTGCTCCAGCGCATGCTCTGCCAAGGATCGGAAGAGCAGGATCTGCTGTACGTCCAGATCCGCCTCGAGGCGCTGAAGATCCATCGAGATGTCATCCTGCAGTGATTAAGATCAGCTTTTTGGAGGGGCGCACTGGGAGCTTCTTTAATTCACATTGCAACAAGTAGATACGTAAAATCTTGAGTATGGCTCACCTCGTCAGTTTCACCTATTATTTCAGCCTGGCGAGGATGCGGCAAAGTCGGAGCGGCCTGGTTTGCGACACCTCCAGCGTTGTGATGCAGAGCATGCAAGTGGTTGAGGCGCTGGATGTACAAATCGATGTACATGCGTCGCATCTGCCCAAACTCATGAAGCTTCCTGAAATACAGAGTGGTTCACGCAGCATTGCATCACTTGTCAGTAACCTTGCTGTCAAAGTCTCGGGGTAACACGAATCGTACCTGGGAGCGTTTGTCGACCTCCGTCTCATCCTGATGTCAAACAGAACGGCGCGCCCTGCATACCGCCACACGTCACGCCAAGTCACTGCCGCAGCTGACCCGGCTGCCGCTGATGGAATGTCCTGACGCGAGCCCCCAGCTGCGTCGGGCACTCTGAAGGAAGGAGACGACGGTCCCGGAGGAAGATCTCCTGAAACGCCCCCTGCCCCTTCCGCCGGCACCGCCACCTCCCGCAGGGGCATGCCGTGAAGGCCGGGGAACGACCTGGACGGCACCAACGGCATCGCCGAAGAGGGGCCCTGCTGGGCGCCACCTAAACTCCCTGTCCTCCTGACAGCGGCTGGCAGAGAACCCCCAAACGAGCTCAACGAGGCGCCTCCGATCAACGCTGCGTTCCTCGAGCTTCGCCGCTCCCAAGCCGTGCGCCAGCCTGGCGGTCGGAACCGGCCGTACCGGTTGCGCCTGCTCCACACCTCGGCGTCGTCCGCGAGCTCGAGGGCGCTGACCAGCTGCCGGGAGTTGATCCGGAGCTGAAGCAGCTGCGTCGCCAGCAGCACCTCGAGCGGGAAGTGCGGAGCCGGCTGGTGGGACCCGCCGCTGCTGTAGAACGAGGCAGCGGCAGAGGAAGGGCCCGTCGGGCTGAGCGAGAGCCTCACGGCGCAGTCTAGCGGCCCGAGCACCGACTCCGGCGAGCCGTCGGGCGGAGGCCGCTGCCTGGCGCCCGCGACGCCGTCGCACTGCCAGTAGAGCTGCAGCTGCTTGAGCATCACGTGCCGCACGACCCGCGTCGCCGACGGGCGCTGCGAGCTGCCCTGCGCGAAGATTGGGACCAGCGGCGGCGGCAGCGAGCGCAGGTCGGCCGCGGTCGAGACGCCGCCGACCCTCAGGCCCACCACGCTGCATCTCGACCTGTCCTTCCCACCTGGGGCCTTGAGGAAAACATGGACGTTGGAGACGCTCAGCTGCAGCCGGTTGAGGAGGAAGCTGGTCAGAAGCTCGACAATGTAACGCAGGCCCCACGCCGAGCCTCCGGCCGCCGCGGCCGCCCCCTTGCCGCCCTGTTGTTGCTGCTGCTGCTGCTGCGCCATGCGCGAGGAGAGCTTGGACAGCTCTGCGGCCGCCAGCTCGGCCTGCTTGGCGGCGTGGTCTCGATGCAGCGCCGCTTCCTCCTCCCACTGCGGACAGGCGACGTGAGAAATGACTTTGCTTAGTTGCTGTAACATGTCATGATAAAGATGCCCCCACCTCTTCGTCCTTCCTCGCGGTCAAGTAAAGCGTCACATCAGAGAGCTCGATGACGAGCGGCTGGCCAGTGACCGTCCACCTCCCCCATGGAATCTGAGGAGCCAGGGGGAACTCTTCTTCCTTTCATGTGCGCCTGCCCATGCAAAAGCATTCGCGAACGACACCTTGATGCACAGGCGGCCGACAGAGCCCGCTCCTATCGCCACCGGCAGCTTCAGGTAATCAAAGGCCTCTGGGCGCAGCTGCACATTCTCGAGCACGCATTGTCCTGTTCTCTCGAGAGAGGGGCATCATCTAATCATCGCGATCAGACCGATGAGTCGTCGAGAGACTCTCACCGCCCCAGAGGCTGATGCGCAGGCGATCTCGCTGCACGTCGATGAACTTGCCCAGATACATGGCCAGCGCCTCGGCCACCCATCCCTCGAACATCGCTGCTCGTAATAAAAAAAAATCACAAATCGTACTTCACATCAGAGCGCAGTATGATCTACACGGCATGCAGAGACGGCAGGGACAGGGGCTGCCACCCGAGCTTTTCGTATACGTCCTTTTGCACGTCGGCCACTCTGCAGGGTGCATCATGCAGGAACTCAAACTGCACTCACTTCTCAACAACAAAAAGACCTCACCTCACTCCTTCCTCCTTGTGCAAGATGTGCAGCACAGCGCTGCGGGCCCTCGAGTTCTCCCTGAGCTCCTGCTCGCTGGGACACACAGCGGGCGCTCTCCGGAGGCCCATGCTTTTCGGCAGGGGCGGCAACGCCGGCTGCTGTGCCTCCCACCACCCGCGAAGAGGGAATTCGGGAGGGGCAAGCTCTGTGGAAAGTGCGTGCACAGTCAGTCAGCGAATGGGGATACGAAGCCGACGAAGCCTCGCTTTCAGCCCCGTCTAGACTTTGATCTCCCCCCTGACCGTTCTCTCTCAGGAATTCGGTGACCAGCGCCGCCTCTGAGTGTTTCCAAGTGATGACGGCGATGACGCCTCCGGGCTTAAGCAGCTTGAACGCGGCGCGCATGCCGTTCATCATCTGCCGCCTCTCTTGGTTTACGTGCATTCGGAGCGCCTGCGCAAGGGCGACGGGGATGACGCACATGTTTCCTGGCATGAAAGAACGCGAATGAAGCGCTTCATCAGAGTCGATGACAGAGGCAGAAGAGAGGACAGCTGTCGCCTCTGTCCAAATCAGATCGAACCTGGAACGTGAGCTTGGCCGCATGCATCCGCTGGTAGTCGCCGCCCACCCTGTGTCGTTTTCGAGCGGCAAGAGGTTCAAGCGCTCCTGTGCCTCGTGAAATCAGCGCAGCAGCAATCCAGAGTGTGTTAGGCGACTGACCTGCACGCGGACACGAGCGAGGCGAAGGCCGCCGTGGTCTTGGGCACGCCCTCCGCCGAGAGCTTGGCGAGGGCCACAGCGTCGGCGACACGTTCGGCGCTCGCCGCATCCTGCCCGTCGCCGTACCTGGCCAGCAGCGCCGCTAGCTCCTCGCGGGAGAGGTTCTCTAGAAGCTTCCAGGCAGGCTCCCCTAATAAGAAGCCGAGAAAACGAAGTAGCGACAGCGTTTCAGGGGAATCACAATGCGCAGTTAGAAAAGGAAAATAGCGTGCCGCAAGCAGCGAACCTGGTCTGTATGGGCGAGAGACCGTCCTCTACTCTCTGCAGCCGCTGTCCAACGCCCCCCTCGCACCTGCCGCGATGTCGAAGCGGAGGTCCAGCGGGCCGCTCTGCTCCGGCCGCATTCCACGGCTGGGGTCGTCCAGCTGCGGCGAGGAGAGACCGAGGTCAAAGAGGACGCCAGAAAGCTTGCCGCGCAGCTGCTTGGGCAGCACCTGCCGGTGCAAAGGCAGTTCAGGCGGCGGTGGCGATGACACCCACCCAAGTGTGGAGATTCTGATTCTGCTCCCGGCGGACAATTGATGGATCCCGCACTCCCAAATCACCGCACCTTGCGCATCTCTGCGAACGGGGTCCTGTGCATCGCGAATCTCTCGTCGGCCTCCGCCAGCGACTGCCCGACCTCCACAGCCTGATTGAAGAGCCGCGATCGTGAATTCAGTGGGAAGACACAGGGGCAGGCTTAATTATACATTTTTTTAAATCTGAACCGTCGCCAGCGCCCTCATCACCCACCTGGGGATCCATGTCCAGGCCGTGCAAATGGCCGGATGAGCTGAGGGCACCCAGAATGCCACGCGAGTGCCCTCCACGCCCAAAGGTCGCGTCGACAAACGTCCCGGAGGGATCGGGCCCCACCATGAGGCTCAAGACCTGCACGCCAACACTCTGTCATCGCCCCGGACTGACAGGCCTCGCATACTCAGAGGCAAGGTATCTTGATTCCCGCCCCCACCTCTTGCAGCATGGCCGGGGTGTGCGTTCCCAAGGCCTGCTGCTGACCGCGAAGCCCCGGCCGCTCTCTTCTGCTGGTCGCGACAGTCACCTCTAGATGCCTGAGGGAACGAGTCGACAGAGATCAAGCAGGAGAAAGTCAAGGATGGCAGGAAGAACGAGTGTAGTGAAAAGGGGGCGGATGAAACGCAAGACCCGCCTGCCCCTCATGGCCCGCCCGTGCAGCTTCAGGCCCTCGGCGGCGCCGGCTGCCGTCTCGAAGGTGACGAAGCAGGCGCCCTTGGACCCGCCCGTGGCGTAGTCCCTCAGCATGGAGACGGGCTTGGCCAGCGGCCCGCACTCGGAGAAGAGCCGCCCGGCCTCGGCCTCGTCGCAGTCCCTCGGCAGGAAGCGAACGAAGAGCTCGCGGGCGTCTTCAGGGAGCGTCGCAGCTTCGGGAACGGTTTTCAGGCCGTGCCCAGCAGCATCCGCCTTGGCAGGTTCGGAGATGACGGTCGTCGTTACAACCTTGGAGTCCTTCCTTTTACTCATCGGAAGCGGGCTGGATGCAGAAGGGGCGACCTTCTCGACCGCCCCCCGCACGGAGGACGCCTTATTCTCTCCTCTGTCAGCCACAGCATCTTCCTTCGCCGAGCTTTCCCTCTTTGACTTCTTCTTGGTGCGGTCAGATTCTCTGTCGGTGGCCGCGGCGTTCCCTTCCTCTCCATCGCTCTCCTCGCGCCTAGGCTTCTTCCTGTGCGACCTGCTGACGTCTTCTGCGGCCGCCGTCCCACGGGGATTTTCGGCGGCTTTGCGCTCTCGCCTGGCCGCCTTCCTCGCGGCCCCAGCCGGTATTTTGCCCATGCGGAAGCTCCCTTTGGAGACCTGCGCGGTCCGCATGCATAAATAATGAGTGGCCATGCGGGTGGGCAGCCGCACCTCTGATTATGAGCGCCCAGGGGGTCACTTAAAACAATATTGCAGGCGTACGTGTTCGCAGCGGTAAATCTCAGCCGCCGGGTTACGAAACATTTTTTCGCAGATGATGGACGAACGAGACCCCGCAGCGCATCCCAGCGCGGCCAAGGAGGAGGAGGAGGAGACGGACGAGCAGTGGTGCCGTGACCGTGAACATCTTCACATCCTATGCGGCACACCCATTACGCCCCTCGCAGGCTCCTGGGGAAGAAGATACGGGCTGCCAAGCGAGCCGCAAGGAGCGAGCTGAGCGTCACCAAGGGAGAGTGGTGGGAGCACGCGCACAGATCTTTCCATGCGTTGAGAGGCTGATGACCTTGCATACGCAGGCGGAAGCATAGGTTTGCAGAAACGCCGTCAGTGCTCTCGGTCGAGGGACTCAATGATCAGATACCTCGCATCCACTGCAAGGCGAGATGGAGAGAGGAAGACGAAAGATGCACCCTTCACTCTCGCTCGTGACGCAGGACCTCACCGTCGAGCAGTTTGTCGAGCGGTTCGAACGGCCGCGGCTGCCGGTTATAATCACGGGCCTCCCAGACACGTGGCCCTCGGCAGCGTCATCATCCTTGTCATTGGGAGACCAAGATGGCTGCGGAGGGGCCTGTGACGGGGGTCGTTGCAGAGACGGTTCAGGCTGTGGAGGGCGGTCGTCGCAGTCCGCTGCGCCGTGGACTGTTGAAAACCTTTTGCAACGGTTTGGCGAGCATCGGTTCAAGGTCTGTCAGGCGTTATGAACTTATGATCCGACAATTCGCCTTGGAAATCTCTGATGCTCGTTTTCTCTGCTGTCTCTGAATCCTTTGGGCCCCTGTCACAAAGGTCGGATCGGACGACGATGGCTACGGGGTCCGTCTGTCACTTTCGCGCTTTGTTCACTATTGCAACAGTGAAGAGCACGGCAGGGTGGACGACTCTCCGCTCTACATCTTTGACGGCACCTTCTCGGACCGCAGGTGGGTCGCACTGGAGGGAGGAAGGCAGCAAATATGTCGTGCATACCTTCAAAACCTTTTTATCCGCGGCCCTTTCCGCCCCTCCTCGCCGCAGCATCAGCCGGTCGATGGTGGACGACTACCGGGTTCCGCCGTACTTCTCAGAGGACCTTTTCAGGCTGGTCGGGGAGCGGAGGAGGCCGCCGTACAGGTGAGTCGCCTCCTGTTGGTGGTGAGGTCGACCACGTTGGTAGGGTCTGAAACAATCAACCTCTTCGCTGCACAGATGGTTTGTGATGGGTCCAGCACGGAGCGGAAGCGGCTTGCACATCGACCCGTTGGCAACGAGCGCTTGGAATACGTTGCTTCAGGTGATGCCGCTCGAGAGGCGCATTGAAATGTTGGGGCGCTGGACTGCGTGACGTGTCTGCCCCACGCTTGCAGGGCCACAAGCGGTGGGCGCTGTTCCCTCCAGGCAAGGGTTTCCCAAACATAATCGATCCATGAGCCATCTCGTCGCCCGGGCCCGGGATCCATGCGCATCCCCTCGTATGTCCAGGCACCCCCAGGGCACTATTGCTGCCCAAGGAGCCCGGGCTGGAGCGAGAGTCGGTCTGCTGGTTCAGCCACGTCTATCCACGCTTTAAAAGCCCCGACTGGACCGGGCCTGCGCCCGTCGACATTATACAGGGACCGGTGAGGGAGAGATGGCCGGCAGGATTCGAGAGAGTGTAGGGTATTCCCCCATCCTATCCCCACTACCCACGTCTGTTCACCGCTGCAGGGAGAGACCGTGTTCGTTCCAGGCGGCTGGTGGCACGCAGTGCTTAACCTGGACCTCACGATCGCAGTCACGCAGAACTACTGCAGCACCGCCAACTTCGACCGGGTGCGTGTCCGCTCTAGACATGGAATTGCCAGGCTTGGATTTGGTTATCGTTATCCATGTGCCATGTGCCATTATGAGAGAGAGAGAGTTCTTACGATTCCTTGCTCCATCAACGCCGCAGGTGTATCGTCACGCACGGAAAGGCCGGCCCAAGATGTCTGCCAAGTGGCTCCGCGTGCTCCGAGAAGTGCGGCCGGACCTCGCTGCCGGCGCCGACGCCATCGACGCCGATCCCGCCCGCGACGTGGTGCCCGAGGCCAGCAGCAGCAGCAGCAGTAGCAGCAGCTCCTCTTCAGGCAGCGGCTCCTCCTCTTCAAGCAGCCGCAGCAGCGAGGAAGAGGAGATGCGTCAGAGGAAGAAGAGGAGAGGGGAAGAAGACGCTCCGCCGACAAGAGGAGCCGCTGCCACCGATGCTCTCGGGGCTCATGCGCCTGGTGGCGCTCCCATAGCCGTGAGGACGTGAGGATTTTCAGCTCGCACTCTGACCGATGCCATGCTCAGATGCAATGAATGGTTGAATCGCGAACGAACGATGAGGACGTTCCCCACGTCCACGACGCTCCACGAAGCAACAGCGTCACATTGCGCATTCGCCTTCGACACGCTCATCTCTCACCTCCAAAACTTGCCGTCGCCCGAACCCGCTTTCGAAGACGTTGAGACCTCGCTCTTCGTGACCTGGAAGGTCAGCGGCGCACACCCTAGGCTAAGAGGCTGCATCGGCATCCTTCAGCCACGGCAGCTTCACACGTCGCTGCGGGACTATGCGCTGACGAGCGCCTTGAGGGACAGCCGGTTTCCACCGATTCAGCTGGGCGAGGTGGGTTCCCATGCGTCCATGAGTCCATGCCGACAGTCATCAGATGCTTGCATTAAGCTCCACGACCTCATGCAGCTCCAACATCTGGAGTGCACAGTCTCGTTGCTTTCCTGCTTCGAAACGGCATCGGGGGGGTGGAGCGATTGGCAGGTCCGTCACTGTGCGTTTACGTTGACACACTGACTACGACTCATGGATTCGTTTTCAGATTGGCGAGCACGGGCTCATCATCGAGTTCGAGGACCCGGAGATCGCGGGTTGCAACAGGACTGCGACCTTCCTTCCGGAGGTGGCTGCTGATCAGGGCTGGAGCAAGCAGGTGAGAGTAGGGAAGCTGACAGGAGGACACAGTGAGACTGCTGAGGCCGACTCTCTTGCTTATCAGGAGTGTATCGACGCTCTCATACGCAAGTCAGGCTGCTTAAGCCCACCCGATGAAGAACTTCGCTGCTCATTGAAGCTGACCAGGTCGGCGAGCGAAACTTACGAACGTGGCCTTTGGATGTCACAACCACGGCGTTGAAAACGATGCGACCTTCACACCTGTGTGGGGGAGACTTAGAACACACAATACACCACGGCGGGTGTCATCGCCAATTTGTCTTCCCTCCTCCGTGCTGACTTAGGTACCAATCATCCAAAAAGACCTTGACCTACCTTGAGTACATGAGCCCCTCGCCGTTGGAACTTGAAGAGTCGTCAGGATCCGTTCATAATCAAAGTGATGGACTGTCTCGCATACCCTACGATGAAGACTCTGCCATCGCTGTTCGGGCTTGATGAATTTGAAACCTTGTAAATCATGCAACAATCGGACGTCCATCACGGTCCATGTTTTGGTCTGACGGACTGCCCATAGCCTCTAGCCCAGAGACCTTCTCCCCGACAACCGCGTTTGCATCACAGCCATTCTCCTCGTCAACGTAAGGCTTCCCGCCCTCCATGCTGGGCCATCCGAGCGTGCGCCCCGGCTGCCAGAATTTGTACGGCCGTGGGCACATACAAGTACAGCACGGGCATCCGGCGCAGCAAGGGCAGCATCTGGCCGAATGGGGAAGTCTATCAAGCGCGCCAAGTTGCAACATGCCAAGGAAAGCGACGGCCATCAGCACCCAGCCTAATACGCAGCACCTGAGTGAGATCAAGGTCCGACAAGGGAGTCATCCATGGCAATGAGTGACAAGAGGTCTTGAGCCTCACCAGACCCATAAATTGCCGGCCAACGTTGGGATGTTGCAGCACACCCACACTTTCGTGCTGCCATACACGCTGCGTGTATAATCAGATTTGATCAGGCTCACAGAGTCAGCAATCGCACGGCGGGCCCTGGGTCTCACCCCTGCATCTGGTTGAGTGCAAGCTGCCAGAAGAGGCCCCCTCGTGAGCCAAGAACGGGGCCGTTCCCAAACCCCGCCAACAGCTGACTCAGAGAGGCAGAGGCGTTCCTCACGGACGCGATCTGGTCGCTCAAGGCTTGTCGTTGCGAAGCGTTGTTGATGAGGCCCAGATATTGGTTGGTGAGCACGTCCGTCGAGCCAGTGATGTTTTGCAAGACCGCCGCCTCGCTGTCGGGGTCGGCGAGCCAAGTCTTGAGCGCAGCGAGAGCTCGCGACGGTTCGCTGCCGGAGTTGAGATAGTACCTGTTGGATGCGGCCGGCGGGGAGCGAATCAAGAAAGCAAATTTCATCTGACATTAGCTGAACGGCAGGCACACCAACCTGGACATATTTTTCAAGTTGTTCACGTTGGGAAGAAAGGAGACGATCATGATCTCCATGTTGGAGCACGAGTCATTGAGGCTGATGAGGCCGATGCAAAGAGCAAGACCCAGGCCGAAGAACACAAGGGCCAGCGTGAACTGTAGTTTGAGGCAGGGAAACAAAAAGCAGTCTAATCAGCGACGGTGGAACGAAGCACACAGGGAACGAGGTTAAGAATGCTACTCATCACAAAAACTTCAGTTGATCAGTGCTCTCACATTGAAGCAGATGGAAGACCCTACGCCCCACCCCCAGTTGACTGCCCCGACCGCGAGAGAGACAAAGGCTGCGAAAATAGCCGCGGCAAAGAACGCAATCGCGATCTGCACAGGGATGAGGTGGAATCTGTTCGACCGAACTCGAGCTTCAAGATTTCCCCCAGGCAGGGACTCACATCGACTGCAATCTGCCAGTAGTAGAGCGTCGCGTCCTGCCAGTTGTTCGAGAACTGGTTGTATTTTGCGATGAGAGAATCCTGAAGCCTGTTGAGAGAGGAGGGTGCATCTGTTGCCCAAACAGACAGCGAGATTCAGTGAAAGAGAGGGAACCCACGCTTGCGCGGTAGCAGTGAGATAGCTTGCTTGATTACCGATGATCGTTGATGAAGTCGACAAAGTTTCGATGATTGCGGTGCGATTTGTGGGAGGAATCACCGCGTCCGGCAGCCTTGAAACGGACTGCGTCAGATCGGTTGTTGCTTGGACCACAGTCGAAATCCTGCTTGCCCATTCCTGAGTGCCCTCCAGAATCTGCAGCAAACATTGAGTAGGACGCCATCCGCAAGTGACAGAGATAAATAAAGGGATTTGGGCAAAGGGAGACTCACCGACGTTATATAACTGACAAGAAATTGAAGTTGATTCCAGCCCTTTTGAATGATGTTGCTGTCGGTGGCCGTGTTTGTGGTTGTGCCTTGACAAATGATGATGAGTCCGGCCAAGGCGACTCCGAACAGGCCAAGGGCGAAGAACGCACCGAGCACCTTGACGACATACAAAAACCTCCCTTGAAGGATTCCCCGTTGGCGCATCATGCTCTCGGACTGCTTGTTCGATTCGTCATAGGCCACTCCTTCGGTGGCCTTGGCGAAATCTCTGGGCGAATCCTCGGCGTCGTAGGCAGCCGTGGACGGTGCTTTGTCGCCATAGCACTTTTTGAAGCAGCGGACGCATCCCCTGCCCGTACGGAACAGAACCACAGACAGGCGCCTGTGAAGGCGAAGGACAAACATTCGACATGACCGCATGGCGTGCATGCATGCTGCGACGCCGCACCACAAGAGGAAAATCGCCGTGAGGAGGACGGCAGTGCACAGGAAGCCAATGGAGATGGTGGAGGAAGGAATTACAATGTTGATGATGAATTTACTGATGTCTGAATTTGTCCAGTTCTGCACGCCCGGGTAGTAGGTCGTAAAGTTGGCGTAGTGGTTCTTCACAAAGAGGAGGTCGCGCCTGCGAGGTTGATCGGATGCCGTCGATTTGTTTTTCGATAGTTGGATATTTGAAAACGCTCACCACCCCGCGCTCTCGCAGACGTCGAAGTAGGGGTACTGGACAACTTGGGGCGTCAAGACGGTCTCAACGACTGCAGCGGCCATATATATCGCGCGCGCCTCGTTCGTTGTTGCTGGGACGATGGTTGTTGCGTGCTAAAACCCACGCTACAACGTTCGTTTGTATGAACGCTCCCACATATGGGTGTACACCCATATTAGGGGGGTGTAATCTTTCTCCGCCAGAATGATCCACCCCAAGGGCAGGACGCTGCAGAACAACCCCTCCCACCTGCTGCCCTCCGAGCTGATAGATCGGTGTATTGGCTCCAAGATATGGGTGATCATGAAGGGAGAGAAGGAGATCGTCGGCACGCTTAGGGGATTCGATGTGTACGTCAACATGGTGAGGCGGCATGCGGACCCATGCGAGAGCCATGCGCATGCACAACTTCTTCCTCTGCAGGTGTTGGAGGACGTGACAGAGATCGAGGTCACATCAGAGGGCAAAAAGCTGACAAAGCTCGATCAGATTCTGCTCAACGGGAACAACATCGCATTGCTAGTACCCGGAGGCAAGCCTGACGACATCGAATGACAAGAATCCGCTTCAGCGGTTGTGTTAGAACCCATATTATAAACTTTGTCTTGTAATGTGAAAGTCAAACCAATCACGATGCCCCCAGGTCCCGAATCCGCTTCTGCAGGGCCTCCAGGCCGCCGGTCACTCCGCCTCCGCCGCCTGTCGCCGCCGCCTCGAGGGGCGAAAAGCCCTCTGGCGAGCCCTCGGCGGCGGCGGCCACCGCAGCGGCCCTCGGCCTGGGGTTCTTATCGATCTGGATCTGAATCTGCGACATGCGCTCGCGGAGAGCCGCGATGTTCTCTCCGCCGACGCGGTGGTTGCCCTCGGCGGCCTCGGCGATCTTGGACCCCCCGTTGATGGCCAAAGGGACCGTGTTGACCACCGCTTCGCCGTCCGCCGCCTGCATCTGCTGAGACTGCTGGATGCCCGCTTGGAGCTTGACCTTGTGCGCAAGGTGGGGGCGTGGTTGTGTCGTGAAGGAGGTGGGGAGGTACTCCTATAAGGTTCAGGAGGACAAACAAGGCGAGAAGCCATCGTCAGGCCGGGTGGACTACCTTGTGAAGCCCGCGCATGATGAACGTCTTGAAGACGGCGCTGGCGTTGGAGAGCATGGCCTCGATCATGTCGTTGTCGGGATTGGCCTCCTTGAAGAAGTACAGGTCGACGAGAGCCTGCAGTGTAGGGGTGAGGTTCATCGTGCTCGCTGCCCTCCTACTCCTCTCAACCCCTCGCACCTGTGTGTCCTTCTCCGCGATCCGCTTGAAGATGCCCGCGAGCATCGAGCGCGCCGTGGCCTCGTCCGCGGCGGGGGCCGCGAAATGAGCGGCTGACGGCGCCAGCCTCGCACCGCCGCCGCTGCCGGCGCCGCCCGAAGAAGAAGCGGCGGACGATGGGCCGCTGCCTCCGCCCGACACTGCGTACGGGGCGGCGGTCGCCGTCGTCGGCGCCGCTGGCTTGGCGGCCCCTCCCGTCTGCGGTGGCAGCTGGGCGTTTGTGTGGAGCTGCGTCAGAGGCATCTTGACGGCCGCCGGGGCAGCGACGGGGGCTGCCTTGGCCGTCGTAGCCGGCTGCTGCTGCTGCTGTTGTTGCTGCGGTGCAGCTGAAGGCGGCTGAGGCTGAGGCGCCGCGATGCCCATCGTGCTCAGGTTGAGGTCGATGTAGGGGAAGATGTGGGGCCTGAGCCACGACAAGGCGCTTCAGAGACCGAAGAGCAGCGGCCGACAAAGTGCGGTCAGTTTTCTCCCACAGGGCCCTCCCTCCGCCCTCCTGCTCATCACTCGCGGAGCAATGTGCAACGCGTTCCTCCTCTGCCCACCTCCGCTCCTTCGCCGCCTCTACCC
>VFSW01010682.1_pt1 | contig 12998 bp, 8 predicted proteins | sample 5358111 | NCBI WGS metagenome assembly VFSW01 (sample SAMN11554181, study PRJNA540505) | mine drainage metagenome | isolation source: sediment from site ElyBrook_90M | place: USA: Ely Copper Mine, Vershire, VT | collected 2017 | reverse complement strand
AACTACGATGTGGCTGCCGCCGCCGGTCGCCAAGTGACTGCCATCATAAGCGAATTTTTCGGCCGTCAACCGATTCTGGCGCGCTTCCTCGAAGAGCACCATGTTGATGTGTTCGAGTTCGTCCCAATTGCCGGCGGGCGGCAGGTTTACCTCGAGAACGCCAGGATCCGGCGTAAGGCTGAAGGTGCGCAAGCGCGGGTCGGAGGGCGGAGGGTAGCCCTCCAGCCACACCGCCCGCTGCAGATATTGGCAAGTGTCTTCGACCGCGGCCAGTAGATCGAGATAGTCCGCCAGATTCGGCGTATAGGGCAGGAACACATGCACGCGGCCTTCGCGAGCCTGCACGCAGAGCGCCGGACGGATCAACTCCGGCGCGGCTTCAGCCGTGCTCGAAAGAGCGGGCAGCGGATCGGCTGCGGGATTTTTCTGGAAGAGATCCATGCGCCGGACGGGCCGGGATGGAAGCTCAACCCGATCTGCGAACGGGGATGCCTCGTAGTCGTATTTCAGTTGATCCGGCGCCACCCACGGCATCGAATCGGTGGGTATGCGGTAGCCGATGGGAGAATCGCCCGGCATAAGTAACAGATGTTCAGGACGATCGAACCACAACTGACTGGACCAGCACAACCGGCCCTCCGGCTGGCGGCGGCGAATGGGCAAAATATATCCGGCCGGCGCCTCGGCTTCGCTGTTGTATGCCGGCATCACGTTTTCCAAACTCACCTCAAGGCGACGACAGAGCGCTTGCATGAACTCGAGGGCATGGGCAATGCTCGCGGCGAATCCGTGGTCTTGATCTTTGTCTTGATCTTTGTCTTTATCTTTGCGATCGGCCTCACCGGCAATGAGGGCGATATTCTCCCAAACAGGAACGCCATCCGCGCGCCAGGCGCAGCTAAACGCCCACCGCGGCAACGGTTCGCCCGGATACCACTTGCCTTGTCCGTAGTGAAGCATGCCACCGGGTGCAACTTTCTCCCGCAGGCGTTGAATGAGTGCCAGCCCACGGGTCCGCTTTATCGGCCCCAGCGCGTCAATGTTCCATTGCGGGCTCTCCGGATCGTCGATGCCGACGAATGTAGGCTCGCCTCCCATAGTCAGCCGCACATCCTGCGCTGCCAGATCGGCGTCGACGCGATGTGCCACATCTTCCACTTTTTTCCAAGCTTCATCGGTGAACGGCCTGGATAGACGCGGTTCATCATGCACCCGGCGAATCGAAATGGAGTAGCCGAAGTCTACCTTCGCCGGCTCAACCGTGCCCTCGATCGGCGCTGCATTCGAAGCATTCGGAGTACAGACCAGCGGAATGTGTCCCTCGCCAGCGAACAGACCCGAAGTAGGGTCCATTCCGATCCAGCCCGCGCCCGGCAGGAACGCCTCCACCCAGGCATGGAAATCCGCCGAGTCGCCCGGCGCGCCCTTGGAACCCTCGGACGGTTCATCCGGCGCCAACTGGATCAGATAGCCCGAGACAAAGCCCGCCGCGATTCCCAGGTGCCGGAGAATTTGCACCAGCAGCCAAGCCGAGTCGCGGCAGGATCCGGTGCCGTTTTCCAGCGTCTGCTCGCAGCTCTGGACCCCGGGCTCGAACCGCGTCAGATATTCGATGTGGTTTCGCACCATCCCATTCAAATCCACCAGGAAGCTGATCGTCCCCCGCTTCTCGCGGGAAATCTTCCCCAGGAACGCTTCAAGCCGGGGGCCCGCAGGATCTAACCGAAGATAGGACTCGAGATCCGCAGCCAGATCCGGAGCGTAGGCGAAAGGATAATTTTCGACTCCCGTCTCCAGAAAGAAGTCGAACGGATTGAACGGGGACAACTCCGCCACGAGATCGACCTGAACTGCAAACTCATTCGTCTTTTCCGGAAAAAGAATGCGCGCCAGATGATTGTCGTGGGGGTCGAGTTGCCAGTTGAGAAGGTGCCCGGCTGGAGTAACATTCAGCGAGTAGCTGAGGATCGGTGTGCGCCCATGCGGCGCTGGGCGCAGCCGCACCACCTGGGGGCCGACTGCGACCGCCTTGTCGTAGCGGTACTCTGTCCTGTGTTTAAGCGCGACCTGTAGGTCCATCCACCCTCATCTGCCCCGCACCCGGAGATCCCCGGCCAGTTCTGCATATGCAATCCAAAAGGCAGGCTTCGAGACATGCGTTGCAGGGCTCCAGCTGTCGCCGAGCCCCTGCTGTAAAGCTACCCTAACGACAACGCCAGCGGGGCGCAATTCTCCGATGCAATTTTCCGATGGCATCCAGCGGATGTGCCGGGGAATGTTTTAGCTGCACTCCTAACTTCGCCGCGCGCCCTTGGAATCTGCCCTGCTACCGTCAACCGGCCTCACCGCTTCACAGCGGGACTTCGATCAGCGTGGGGCCGTCGCTCTCCAATCCATTCCGCAGCGCTCTGGCAAATTCCGCCAGCGACGTGGCCCGCACGGCGGGCACACCCATTCCTTGCGCCAAATGCACCCAGTCGAGATCGGGGCGGCCAATCTCGAACATGGCCAAAGCCCGGCCCCCAGGCTCGCCCACTCCCAGATAAGAAAATTCCCGCTTGAGCACGGCGTAGTCGCGATTGGCGAAAATCACCGTCGTTACGCGAAGTCTCTCTCGCGCCATAGTCCACAGCGCTTGCAGGGTGTACATGCCGCTGCCGTCGGCGCTCAGGCACAAAACTCGCCGGTCAGGGCAGGCTACCGCCGCGCCCACGGCCAGCGGCATCGCGATCCCGATCGACCCTCCGGTGTTTCCCAGCCAATCGTGCGGTGGAGCGCCCCGTGTAGCCGCCATCATTCCCCGGCCCGAAGTCATCAATTCGTCGACCACCATAGCGTTCTGGGGAAGCAGTGCCCCCACCACCATCGCCAGACCCGGCAATGTGATGGCGCCGTCCGGCATCGCCGGTCGGGCTGCCTTTTCCGCGACTGGTTCGGTGTGAGGCAGCGACAAAGCTGATTCGGTGGCTTCGAGTGCGGCGACGTAGTCCTCGCCCGCGGATGCCAGCGTGTGAATCTCGCATTCCGGCGAAGTAAAAGCACTGTCTTTTCCCGGCTGAGCGAAATACGCCACGGGAGCGTTCGCGCCAACCAGGATCAGTTGACGAAACTCCTTCATCTGTTCAACCGCCTGCTCGAGCACGTAAGCGACGCGCTCCACAGCGGGCAATCCGGCTCCGCGTTCGAGGCGCGCAACCGGATACGGGGCCAGCAACTTCGCCCCGGTCGCCGCGGCGATGCGCCCCGCCACCGCCAACCCTTTGCCGTACAGTGCATTCCCCGTCATCAAAATCGCGGTCGGCAAACCCGACCGCAGCATTGCGGACGCGTGCTCGATATTCGAATTGTCAGGTGCGGAGGGCGCGGACAAGGCGGGCGGCGCGGCAACCACTCCGCCCTCGCTCCACGCCACATCCGCGGCCACGATCAGCGTCGCAATGCGTCCCGGCGCGGTCCGCGCGGCAGCAACGGCTGCGGCCGCGTCGTGGCCTAATTCCGACGAAGCCGTCGCCGTCCGCAGCCATCGGGAGTACGGCCGCGCGATCGCTTCAATGTCGGACTGGAGCGGAGTATCGAGGCGGAGATGATAGGTGGCATGTTGACCAATGAGGTTGAGCATCGGCACTTGCGCGCGGCTCGCATTGTGCAGATTCGCCAGTCCGTTGCCGAAGCCGGGGCCAAGATGGAGAAGCGTGCACGCCGGCCTTTCCAACATTCGCGCATAGCCGTCCGCGGCGCCCGTCACCACGCCCTCAAAAAGTCCCAGCACGCAGCGCACTTGGGGAATGCGGTCCAGCGCGGCGACCAGATGGATCTCCGAAGTGCCCGGATTCGTAAAGCAGGTGTCCACGCCGCAAGCCACCAGCGTGCGCATCAGGCTTTCAGCTCCGTTCATCTCGGGCATGCAATCCTTTCGCGGAGATCAAACGCCAAACTAATCATCGCACGCGGCGAGTATGAGTTTCGCAAATCTTGCGCGGTGGGTGTTGGGAAAAGAGCATCGCTCAGAGCGAATGGGTCGGAACCGGGTGGTCCCGCTCTAAACCTGACGACGGGACTCAGTTCCCGCGGCTCGCGACATTCACCTTCGGAGGCGACGCCGACAGCTGCGTTTTGCCGCTGATATCTTCAACCGCAGCCGCATGGCTCGACTGTCCACCGCTGTCACTCAAGGCTAGAACGGCAAAGGCCGTCGCCGCATCGTTCATGAAGTGGCCCACATTCGAAGCTGCGCTGCGGCGCTGATTGATCGAGCCCGATGGCCAGCTACCCTCGTCCTTGTTCTGGTGACTTGCCAGCCAGAACAATCCCCGTCGAAGCGTAGGATCCGCAGACGGGGTCCCAGCCTGTTCCAGAGCAAATACGATCAGGCCCGTAGCGTAGCCGTCGCTTTGCGTCGGCTGACGCGTCCAGTCCGCCCGCAGCCGCGTCCTCGCCAGCGAGTGCAGACTCCAACTGTTCGACCAGGCCAGCGACGAAAGCCTCCAGCCGCCGTCCGGCTCCTGCTCATTCACGATTTCTTGAATGATCGACCGCTGTCGCTCCGAGTCGATCAGCCCAGGAAGTTTCGCCGAAGCCCACAGAAGGACGACACGGTTGATCGTGGATTGCTCTGCGTATTCGCGGTTCAGGTAGTCGCGCAGCATCCCCACTCGATCCTGAATTGCGGGTGACCGGCGATAATCCTCCGGCGCCATGCCTACAGCAATGGCCGCAAGGGCAGCTCCGTAATACTGCGAGTCCTTCGCCTCCCACGGTTCCATACCGAACTGCAGCCACGGCCACGCGCCCTTGCCCTCGCCCGCCGTCTGTTGCAGCGCCCACATGTTCGTAAATGCGTCGCGCGTGGCAGCGTCGAGGCCTCCATCCTGGGCGTCATAACTCGCCAGGATCAGCGCATTAAGTACGGATTCCGTGCCTCGGGATTGAATGCCCTTGCCGTCGTGGTAACTGCCTCCGTCCCGGTAGAAAGGCTCGACCTGGTTCCACATTCGCACGCGCTTCGAGACATTTTCCAAAAGGCTGCGCTCGTTGGTGGACAAACCCGGTTCAGCGAGCGTCCGCCGCAACACGGGCCGCGACAATGCGTAGGGCACCCCGGTGTGACATGAAACGCAGAATGTATTGTGATCGCGCGCCGCTCCGGGCCATCCCATCCACGTGACCTGCCTTTGATCCAGGTAGGCGGCCGCTGCCTTGGCGTCCCATGAATTGAATACCGCCGGCCGTGCGTGCGAACAGGAAATCAGCGTTCCCACTCCCAGGCACGCCGCCAACACAAATCCCCGCCTCAGTCCAAATCTCATGCGATTCCTCTGTTGACTTCGGGGGAGAACGGCGAAGAAGAACGCCACCGAGCCGCCAGGCTGGCGATCTCCCGGTGCGTTCTGCAAGTACATAAGGTCTCACAACGGCGGACATTAGACAACCCCGTCGCGCCCCTTTCGCCGGCCCACCACTACCGTTCGTAGATTTCGATCGGCAAACGGTCGGGATCCTCAAAGAAAGTGAAAGCTTTATTCGTGGCTTCGTCAATCCGGATCGGTTCCAGTGCCAGCCCGCGAGCGGTTAGTTTTCGCGCCGCCTCTTCCACGTCGTCGACTTCGAACGCAATATGGCGCAGCCCGCATGCCTCCGGCACCGATACTCGGGCTGGAGGATTCGGGAATGAAAATAGTTCGATCTGATAGTGATCGCCCACTTGCAAGTCCAGTTTGAACGATCTGCGCTCCTCGCGGTAGATTTCTCGGACAATCTTAAAACCAAGAATCTCCACATAAAACTCCTTCGATCGCGCATAGTCGGAACAGATAATGGCAATGTGATGAAGACGATTGAACATGATTCCTCCTGGATGACCTTGAGCAATTGTTCCGAGGAACGACTGTCGTGGGACTGCTGCTTCGTGCTCAGGAATCGATTGCCGGCGCACCGGTTATCATAGATGAACTAGTAGGTGTATCGACGGCGGATTTGGAACGACGTGCAGGCAACGAAACTGCGAATTCCGTTCGAACCTTGAATCGGCGTATTCTGGAATATCGCAGTCCATGGAGCAAAAATGGCTTTCCCCATCAAAATCTGCAGCGGTTGCCAGGAGGAGTTCGAGCTGAAGCCGGATAAGCCAGGCTTCGCCAACCTCTGCCCGGAATGAAGCCTGCCCGAGAAGACCGCCCCCGCAGCCGGGCGCCTGATGGACGCCGACGAACGAAAAACCGTGAGCGAACAAAACCAGGCTCGCCGCCAAGCCATGCGCGAACTCCTCTACCGCAAGGACAGTTAGCTGCCAGTTGTAACTCTAGAACTGGGTCGCTCGAGTTGCCACCTTATCCGTGAGTTACCGGATAAGAGATCCAGCCTTCACTTCGTAGTAGAATACTTCCCCATCTCACAATGGACCGTCGATTGTACAGGTCCGGCAAGCATCTTCGAACGCGGAGGCAGCGGTGGCTCTCACGATCAACAACCTTTCCAAGACTTATCCCAACGGGGTAAAGGCGCTGAAGAATCTCTCACTCTCCATCGGCAACAGCATGTTCGGCTTGGTCGGGCCGAACGGCGCGGGGAAAAGTTCACTGATGCGCACCATTGCGACCCTTCAAGATCCCGACTCCGGAAGCATCAATCTCGACGGCATTGACGTGCTGCGCCAGAAAGACGCGGTCCGCCGCATCCTCGGCTACCTGCCGCAGGAGTTCGGCGTCTACCCGAAAATCTCCGCGCTGGACATGCTGCAGCACCTCGCGGTGATGAAAGGCATGACGTCGTCGGCCGAGCGCAAGCAGATGGTCGAAGCCTTGCTTCAACAGACGAATCTGTGGGAAGTTCGAAAAAAGGCGCTCTCCACTTTCTCCGGCGGCATGAAGCAGCGCTTCGGAATCGCCCAGGCACTCCTTGGCAATCCGCGACTGATTATTGTTGACGAGCCCACCGCCGGACTCGACCCTGCCGAGCGCAATCGCTTTCTCAACCTGCTGTCTTCACTGGGCAGCGATCGCACGGTCATCCTTTCAACTCATATCGTAGATGACGTCCGCCAACTCTGCCCCCGCATGGCCATCATCGCCTCGGGAGAACTGCTGCTCGAAGGCGCCCCCAATGACACCCTGGCGGCCCTGGCGGGAAAGATCTGGTCCAAAGTGGTCGCCACCGACGACGAGGTACGAAACATAGAGAACCAGTTGCACGTTATCTCCACTCACCTGGTTGGCGGCCAGCACGAGATCCGCGTGTATGCCGAGACGTCTCCGGGCGACGGATTCCATTCCGTCGATTCGGGCCTGGAAGACGTTTACTTTCTCAACCTGTCGCAGCAGTCCAGGGGCCCCCTTCCGAATTGAACTCTCGCAACTGATCGCACACCGGCTTGGAGGAATCCGATATGACTCTTTTGTGGGAGTTCTTCACCTTCGAATTGAAGTTCCGTTTCAAAAGCCTCTCGACCTACATGTACTTCCTGCTGTGGCTGGCGTTTTCCTTTCTTAACGTCGCCTCGGAAAGTTTCGGCCCGCTGGGTAACGGTAACGGCAAAGTGCTTCTGAATTCCGCCTACGCCAATGCTTTCAACGACATTGGCGCTGCGCTCTTCGGCATCATCATCATGGCTGCCATTTTCGGCACGTCGATTCTGCGCGACTTCCAGCGCGACACTTACCAGATCCTCTTTACTCAGCCGATTTCGAAGTTTTCTTACCTGGGCGGGCGCTGGGCTGGCTCCTTCGTCACCGCGGTCTTTGCCTTTTCGGGCGTCCTTTTCGGCACTTACCTGGGCACGTTCGCGCCTTGGGCGGACCACACCCGCATCGGGCCCAACTATCTCTCGGCTTACCTCCAGCCTTTCTTTTCCATCCTGGTGGTGCAGATTTTCTTCATCGGCTCCGCGTTCTTCGCGGTCTCCGCGCTGACCCGCAAGATTTTCTTGGTCTATCTGCAAGGCGTGGCCCTGTTCATGATTTACGTGATTGGCATCACCGTCTTCTTCGCCACGCGCTCGCTGGAACGTTTCTGGTCGGGAATTTTCGATCCCATCGGCCTCATCTTATTCAACGACGTTACCCGCTATTGGACAGTCATTGAAAAGAACACGCTGTCCGTAACCTGGTCGCCCACTCTCATCAATGGCGTATTCCTCTACAACCGCTTGTTCTGGATCGGAGTCGGTGCGCTCTCGCTGGTCACGGTGTGGGCGCTATTTCCTATGTCCGTCGAGGCTCTGACCGCGCGCTCGCAAGGCCGCCGCGCCGCCAAGGCCAAGGAGCAGGAACTAGCCGAAGCTCTGCCGGTTCGCTCCGCAGTGGCCGCACGGCTTCCCCAAATACGGCAAGCCTTCACTCCCGCCACAACCTTCGCTCAATATCTCTCGCTTTCCCGGCTTCGTCTGCGCAACATACTCCGCGATGTTATCTTCTGGGCGCTGGTCGCCCTTCTGCTGGCCTTCGGCATCAACAACGGCTATTTCGCCGGCCACATCGCGGAACAAAACGTCTGGCCCGTCACCTACCTCATGGTTCAGGCCGTCGAGGGCAGCGCCATGCTCTTCCTGTTGATTGTCGCCGGCCTGTATGCCGCCGAGTTACTGTGGCGCGAACGTGACACTCACTTCGACGGCATCCACGACGCCCTGCCCATGCGCGAGTCCACCGACTGGCTCTCCCGCCTTACCGCCGTGGTCGTCGTCGAAATCATCCTCCTCGCTTTTGCCATGCTCATCGGCATCGTGATGCAGACCATCGCTGGTTATTACCACTACGAGTTCCTGCAGTACTTCAAGGAACTCTACGTCGTCACCTTCCCGCAGGTCCTCACCTTCATTCTGCTCGCACTCTTCGTCCAGACCATGGTCTCGAACAAATTCGTGGGTTACGGCATCCTGATCGGCATCTTCGTGCTCATGCCCATTCTCTTCAATTTTGGCTGGGAGAATACTCTTTACCTCGTCGGGCAGACCCCGCCCTACACCTACTCTGACATGAACGGATACGGCCACTTCGTCCCGGCATTATTCTGGTCGATCACTTACTGGCTCGCCATTTGTGCCACGCTTGGCGTCATCTCCATCGCCTTTGCCCGCCGCGGGGCCGAGGATTCCGCCCGCGCCCGCATCCGTCTGGCCATGCAGCGCGCCCCACGGCTCATCCCAGCCGCGCTGCTCTTCGGATTGATCGCCGTGGGCGCTGGATCCTGGTATTACTACAACGCGCACGTTCTCAACGAATACCTCGACTCCAAGGCCCGCCGCGATATTCAGGCTGACTACGAACGCCAGTTCAAGAAGTACGAGAATCTTCTCCAGCCGAAGGTCACCGCGGTCGACGCCACCATCAACATCTATCCCAACCGCCGCTCCTTCGACGGCAGCGTGAAGATGACGCTCGAGAACAAGACCAACCAGCCCATCCCTCAGATCCATGTGACCGATCAAAGGCAGTCGGTCAGCAATCTCAACTTCGACCGCCCCTTCCACCTGGTCAGCGCCGCGCCGCGCAACCTGTATTCCATCTACGCACTCGATCAACCTCTCGCGCCCGGCGAAACGGTCACTCTGACCTGCAACGTCGCTCACCAAACTCGCGGCTTTCGCGACGGCAACGAGCCCCCGGAGTTCGCTTATAACGGCACCTTCTTTGATTCCGATTATGTCCCCTACATCGGCTACAACACCGGCATCGAGGTGGACGACCCGCGCCGCCGCCGCGAAGAGCACCTGCCCGATCTCGAAGAGATGGCGCACCGTGGCGACCCGCTCCATTCCGTGAACAACGTCTTCTTCCGCGGCGAGTCCGACTGGATCACCTATCACACCGTGGTCAGCACTTCGGCCGATCAGATTGCCATCGCCCCAGGATATTTGCAGCGGGAGTGGCAGGCGGATGGCCGCAATTACTTCGAATACAGCATGGGATCGACCCACATCCTCGACTTCTTCTCCTACATTTCCGCCCGCTACCAGACGCGCAAGCAGATGTATCACGGTCCCGGCGGGGACGTTTCGCTCGAGGTCTATTACGATCCCGCGCACACCTACGACGTCGACGACATGCTGGCCAGTTCCCGCGCCGGACTCGACTACTACCAGCGCGTCTACAGTCCTTACCAGTTCACGCAGTTCCGCATCTTCGAGTTCCCGCGCTACCGCACCTTTGCCCAATCCTTCCCCAATACGGTTCCTTACTCCGAGGCCATCGGGTTCATCGGACGCGTGCTCAAGCCGACCGATATCGATTTCACCTACTTCGTGACCGCTCACGAACTGGGTCATCAATGGTGGGCTCACCAACTGATAGGCTCCGACACAGAAGGCTCCAACATGATGTCGGAAAGCCTGGCCGAGTATTCCGCCCTGCAAGTGATGGCGCACAAGTACGGCCGTGATCTGATGCATCGCTACCTGCGTCACGAACTCGATTCCTATCTGCGCGGCCGCGCCGGTGAAATCCGCCACGAGCCGCCACTCGCCCTGGTGCAGCGCGAACAATATGTCTGGTACCAGAAAGGCGGCCAGATCCTCTATACCCTTGCCGACTATATTGGCGAAGACAAGCTGAATCTCGCACTGCACAACTTCCTTATGCAGTATCGTTATGCCAACGCCAACAACCAGATCGATGCCAACCATGCGACTCAAGTCGCCGGGGTAAAGGTCTTCGACGACCCTTACCCCGATACCCGCATGTTGGTGGACGCAATCCGCGCCCAGACTCCGCCCGAATTGCAATACCTGGTGGACGACGGCTTCAACCGCATTGTCCTCTACGACAACCGCGCCGTCTCCGCGACTTCACAGAAGACCGCCGACGGAAAATATAAAGTCACGCTTGAAGTCGAATCCCACAAAGTACAGGCCGACGGCAACGGCGCGGAAACGCCCATGCCTCTCGCCGATTACATCGAGATCGGAGTCTTCAGCGGAAAGAAGGACGAGGAAAAGCCGCTCTACCTCAAGAAGGAAAAAATCACCGAAGAACACAAGACCTTCGAGATTATCGTCGACCAGCAGCCTACACTTGCCGGGATCGACCCTTACAACAAACTCATTGACCGGAATGCGGACGACAACATGATTGACGTCGCAAAGAAATAATCGCCTTTCATGCTCGAAATCAAGGTTGACCCTCGTGCTCCGGTAGCGCCACCAGCAACAGCACAATCCCGATCACGGTGAACATGCGGAAGGCTGCGTCCTGGCCATTCCAGTTCTTCGACTGCCACATCAGAAACCACTCGCCGCCGACGCTGAGAAAGGCTACCAGCCACATCAGCAAAGCCGCCGTCAGCCCAGCGATCGCAATTCGTTTGGCTTGATCGAACGACCCCGGCGTTCCCCGCAAAACCCGCGCCAGATTCGCTCCGCCCCACCAGCACAGGATCATCGTGACGGCTTCCCACACGATAATCGAAACATAAAACGCCGTGTGCCATGCTGGCGAATTGAGCGCCCGCCACATGCCGCGATTGCCGGGAAACGTCGAATCCATCATTAAAACGTGGTGCACAAACTGATAATTCGACGCGTAATCCGTCGTATTGTCGAAAACCACGAACGAATAGAAACCTGCCACTGCAAATACCAGAAGCATCTTGGCTATGCGCAATGTCATGGTTTCTCCGAGGATCCAGAATTCTGCGGTACCGATGAAGATGAGAAGGTCCTGAAATACGCAACAAGAGCCCCAACCGTAGCGCCATCGTAGCCGGGATTGCCCGGCATTTGGGCGTTTGGATTCCTGGATTGCGGATTGCGCACGTAATCGGAAAAGTATTCCGGCGAAGCCGAGGCCCACGCTGAAAGCACCAGCCACGGATGTCCCGCCTTCGTCCCGCCTTCATTGCCCATGTTGTGACACCGAAAGCAGTTCTGCTGCGCGATGCGGTAGCCCGCTTGCACGGATTCGTCATTGGTCCGCGGCCCGCGCGGCGCGATCGCGCTGAATACCGCCTTTTCGTTCCGAAATTCCAGGCGCACCACGCCCCACGGAATCTGCGCATAGTCCGCGTGCGAGAGAATCTTGAACGCTGGCGTGAATCTGGCGTGCGAAATCAGATAAGGGCCCATGTCGTAACTGTGGGTCTCACGATCCCTCGGCCATCCCGCGGGGGGCTGTCCGTTAATCTTCAATGCCAGAAACGGATGGTGCTCGGCCACGTAATCGTGAGGATAGTTCGCATGGTAATCATCGCTGCAGATCGCGACCACCATGTCCGAGTCCGGATTCGCGCTCAGCTTTCGAGTCAATTCCTCCAGCAGCACTCCGCTGATTGCCGTCGGGCCGCTGAAATTCTCGTCGTCAGTTACGGTATAACTGACTCGCGGCAAAGCCAGTAGATCGTCGCGAGTCAGGTAACGGATCGTGCCCGGCGCCAGCCCTGCGAGATCGCCGGCCAATTCAAGGTCCGAGGGCGACGTGCGCTCGGCCCGCAGTACGGGAAACGAGGCAGCAACAGTGGCAAGGGGAACGAACGTATGCCTCGCATCTTGCTTCGCCACGCCGCTCACCAGAAAAACTCCGGCAACGAACAGGCTAATCCAGGGTTGTTGCATGGGACATGTTAGCGTGCCAACCCTCAGATGCAAGCGGAATTCGCGGCCCGTCCCTGCCGGCAATTTCGTATCGCCAATGTCCGCCTCGGCGATTTCCGAATCGAACGTTCAGATTCATGGATCGGTGTGTTAGATTGACGTTCACTCCACGCGCCGAGGGACCAACGGAAAAGTGGCCAGGGGAACAGAAAATCGGCTTCAGGAAGCGGGCATCGTTCTGCCTGGCACGCCGTCGCCCGGCGGCCACTATGTTCCGGCGAAAACCGTTGGCAGCATGGTTTACCTCGCAGGCGTGATCTCCACCAATGCGGAAGGCGTGATTACGGGAACGGTTGGCCGCGACCGCACCGTGGAAGAGGGATATGCGGCGGCCCGGGTCTGCGCGCTCACGCTGCTCGCGGTGTTGAAGCGCCACCTCGGCTCGCGCGATGCGGTGAAGACAATTGTCGGCGTCAACGGC
>VFSW01010681.1_pt1 | contig 12999 bp, 12 predicted proteins | sample 5358111 | NCBI WGS metagenome assembly VFSW01 (sample SAMN11554181, study PRJNA540505) | mine drainage metagenome | isolation source: sediment from site ElyBrook_90M | place: USA: Ely Copper Mine, Vershire, VT | collected 2017 | reverse complement strand
CGTGAGCCGGGCCGCAGCCTCATCGTTGGCGGCACGAGCTTTGATCAGCTCGGCGCGGACCTGCCTGATCTGTTCATCGAATGGATCGGGCATTGAGGCACCCACGACGGCAACGCCCAACTTCCGGTGCAGGTCTTCCTGCTCCTCGCGGTCGGCGGCCAGTTCCTTCAAAAGGCGTTGGCCCTCCTCATGCAGCAACTCGATGAGCTGCGTATCGCCGGATCGAAGTTCACGAGTTGCACTCTCAATAAAACTGGAGGCCACGCTGTTGGACACTTGCGCTGCAAGCGCGGCATTGGAATCACGAGCCGTGATGGACACTTGATAGCCGGTGCCGACCCGGGCCACCTCGATAGACTTGCCGAGCCGGTCCGCGGCGGCTTGCTCCGTCTCCGCGCTCGTGCGCCAGCTTGTCGCTGGAAGCTTGTGGAGCGCACCCAGAAGCACATCCGGTCGGGTGACGTTATGAATCTGCTGCTGAATATAGGACTCATACGTGGCGGAGTCAAAGGGCCATCGATTGCTTGTGCCGTTGCCCATCAAGCGAGGAGGCGCGGGCTGGATGTAGACCAAACTCTGCGCCATGTAGATGGGCCACATCCTGAGTACGTATGCGGAGGCAAGCAGCACCGCGGTAGAGAAGATTCCGATCGCGAGCGCGCGGTGAAGCTGAAGACTGCGCAGGAAATCAAAATGGAAAAACCCCCGTGCAGGATTGCCGGCGGGCATGGCGCGAACCGTGGGCGGAGGCACCGCCAATGGCCCCATGGACGGCTTGACCTGGCCAGGACTTGCGGGTTGTCGGCGAATCGTGCTCATAGCTGACCGTTGATCGTGGCCATTGGGGCCAGTTGGGTGAGCGGGCTCAGACGCTCAAGAAAGAAAGCGGCACGATAAATGCCACTTTGAGGCACTTCAATGATTTCCCCCCGGCGAAGCGTAATTCTCTGAGACTTCGCGGGATCAAGCAAGTCTTTGAATCCTGGAACACGGGTGGTTCCCGTAACGGGATCGACAATTTGAATCTGGGGCTTGCCACCAGCCTTCTCCGTAATTCCGCCGGCCATGGCCAACACACTGGCCAACGTTGATGCGTTGGTGAGCGGAATTGCGACGGGATACTGCACCTCGGCCAAGACCGAGACGAAACGCTCAGCCATGTTTAGAACATAAATCACATTATCGCGACGCAGGCGAAGGTCCGCCCTTGGATTGCCCGATTCGATAAGTGCTTTCTGTTGGACCCATAGTACCTGATCGCGACCACAAAAGAGGATGGGGCCTGGCTGCGTGCGATCCAATGCCTGGAACTGACGCTCCTTATACACTGACAACACCAGCGCGTATTCCGGCAGGTTGAGATAGAAATGAACAGCAGACCCCAGCTGGTCTGCGAACAGCGAGCCGTTACTGGCCTTGAAGTTCGCCATTCGATGCGGCTTCAATCCGTGTGAGCGCCAGATGCGCCCGACGCTGGATGTGGATCCACAAAACGCTCTATTTGCCGCAGCACAACTCAATACGGTCCTGCGCCTTTGATCACAGCAAGCGGAGTGCGTAAAAGAATTTCGAGGTCGAGCCGGAGAGACCATGACGTGGCGTAGCGCAGGTCCAAGCGCACCATCTCATCGAATTTGACCTGACTTCTTCCGGTGACCTGCCACAGACCGGTAATGCCTGGCTTGGCTTCAAGGATGCGCTTTCGGTGCCAGGTCTGATAGGCCGACAACTCGTAAGGGATGGCGGGACGTGGTCCGACGAGCGACATGTCGCCCCTGAGAACATTGATGATTTGTGGTAATTCATCGAGGCTGGTCCTTCGCAAAAACCTTCCAATCGGCGTGATCCTTTGATCGTTTGTGAGCTTGTAAATGGAGCCAGTATGGGAGCTATCCACCTCACCGTCTGCCTGATCGGCGATCAGCTTCGTGACAATGTCTCTGTGAACGCTGTGATCGCTTTCCTGGTACATGGACCGAAATTTGAGGAGAGTAAACTGTCCCCCGAATTGCCCAATTCGCTGCTGCTTAAGGAACACGGGACCTCGCGAAGTCAACTTAATAGCCAAAGCAGTCAAGGCAATAAATGGAGAACAAAGAATCAGCCCGAGGGCACTTCCGAAAAAATCGATCGCGTGCTTGACGAACAGTCGCGAGCGCCTGTATTTACCGGGATTCTTCAGGTCTGGATACAGCGCTACATTGCTTGCACCATCGCGATCCAAGCTATCCCAATCGTCAGGGACAAAGTGGAACGACAAACTGATGTGGTTGAATTGGTCGTAGGTCACTTCGTCTCGGAGCATAGTGCTTATGCGGTTGAGGATGGTCGTAAGAATCAGGCTCTTGTCTGTGACGATCAACCCGGTGAACATGGCCCCAAGGGTAGCGCGTTCCTTGTACCAGCCAACCACGTCGGTGTCTCGACTGGAAGAAGTCAGGACAGACGCTATGCTTTCAAATACTCTTCCCCTTTCTTTCGGGTCCAGATCAGGACCAATCTCCACCAGCATGAGGAGAAAGGGCTCCTTTGAGCGCTCCGTTCTCTTCCGCTCAATTGCGATCATGCGTTTAAACGTCTTTTCGTTCAGGATCTCGCGTTCTCCGGTCGACATTAACTCGCCCACAAGACCGACAGGATTTGAAGTACTTTCAACGAGCATTGATCTCACAGTTGCCCCCCCCTCTCGAACCTTCATCCAAGGCGGGCCCATTATTAGGATGGCCCAGGTTTGGATCCACCTCACATTGAATGCGCCGCAAAGGCTCCAGTGTCGCTGGACCCACGCAAGACGTTGCGTATCTAAACTCCGTTGCGCGGGTGAGAATCACCGCTTAAGACGATCAGATACACGTTTCGCGTCATCCTCATGCGTAGTGGTTACACCTACGATTAGACGATCATAGGTGAGAGAAATCTTTGAGGGAATAACCCGTTTGTGCTAAGCGTAACGATAAAATATTTCAGCATCTTACCGAAGGTTACCTCATCAGATCACTCTCCTCTGAAATGCGACCAATCCGTAAGAGGAGGGGTGGGATCCATCTGCCGGATTGGCTGATTTTGAGACTGGAAGCAGTCTGAACGGATCCGCACGGGAAAGTATTTGTTGCAACGGATACCCTGTGTGGGGCATCTTTACATGTAGAAGCAAGCTTTGCCGTGCGGCCTTCGAACTTCCTCTATCCGCGCGGTTCGTGACAAAGCCCTGCAGTTGTGGCTCCAACCTCCGCGGCACTGCATGCCGAGATTTGAAAGGAAATTGAATGATGAAGCGTTTAGCACTTGTGACTGGCATCTTGGCGCTTGCGGCTCAACTAGCCGCGGCACAAACCTCAACCTGGGCTATTGACCCAGCCCACAGCGAAGTCGACTTTGCCGTCCGTCACATGAGCGTATCGAACGTTCACGGCCGCTTTGGCGGCATCCAGGGAAACATTGTGCTGAACGAGGCGGATGCGACCAAGTCCACTGTTTCAGTGACGATCGATGTGAATACCTTGGATACTGGCGTGACAGCGCGGGACTCCGATGTCAAGGGCGCTGGTTTCTTTGATGTGGCCAAGTTCCCTACCGCGACATTCAGCAGCACTAGCGTTACGAAATCCGGCAATCACCTGAAAGTGAACGGCAACCTTACGCTGCACGGCGTTACGCGTCCGGTTGAGCTAGACGTTGACGGGCCCAGCGCTACGGTCCCGGGCATGGATCACAAGCCACATTCCGGCTATTCCGCCGCCACAACCATCAACCGCAAGGACTTTGGTGTTGGACCAAACTATGCGGCGGCAGTAGTGAGCGATGAGATCAAGCTGACGATCGACCTGGAAGTTGTGAAGCAGTAAGCGATCTGCTGGAGCAATGTGGGACAGAGTCCGCTTTCGGTCAGCACGCAGGTTTGGCGCTACGAGAGGAGAAGGCCGGTGGGGAATTTGAAACATGAAATCGCACAGGAACGGCCCTTCTCCAGCGTGGCGGAAGAGGCCCTGCTCAATTTGATGCGCACCGCCGACTGCCTGCATCGATTGATGCAGCGCAAGACGCGAGCTTGGGGAGTGACCTCGACTCAATATAACGTCTTGCGGATCTTGCGAGGCGCGCAACCCCAAGGGCTAACCTGCTCCGCCATTGGATCTCGCATGATTACTGCGGAGCCGGATATTACCCGCTTGCTTGGCAGGTTGAAGGCACTCAAACTGATCCGGCAACAGCGGGATAAGCGGGATGGGCGCGTGGTGTGGACCCAGATTTCGCCCTCCGGACTCGGTTTACTTGCGGAGATGGATCCGGTGATTCAGCGGTTTCCAAAGGAGACTCTGGCGCATGTGGGCGATAAGGAACTAGGTCGACTTATCCGGCTCCTGGAGTTAGCCCGCAAAAACTGCCGTGACGTCCAAGAGCCTGTCAGCTGTACCAGCCAGTCGGCAGAGGGCGGTGCGAGCTGTGAATCAGGAAGTAAAGAAAGGGCAGACCAGCCTCCAAACCTTTAGGCTGTCAGGCGCAAAAACCAAATCTAGCGGCTCAGGACCTTTTGAGTCACCGTTTCTTCGTCGACGTCACCCTGAATAATCTTGTTGTGCAGGCAATAAAGCGCCAACTCAAGGCGGTCTGAAACGCCTAGTTTGTCATAAATCTTTCGTAGATAATTCTTGATGACCTGCTCAGTCGTTCCCAGTTGGAAAGCAATTTCCTTGTTGCGCTTGCCTTGAGTGATGCAGGTGATGATCGCCATTTCTTTAGGCGACAAGCGGGGCTGGGTACGAGGACTGACTAATGCAGCAGCCTGCGCGCGATACGCCTCAATGACCCAGTTCACCGATTGATTGTCGATCCACGTCTCGCCGGCGGCGATGCGCCGAACGCAGCGAACAAGCAGATCGGGGGAGATGGACCGAGAAATGATGCCCCTCACTCCGCGGCGATAGAGTTCTACGGTATGGTTTTCGTCGGCGGAAACGGCCTGGACAATCAATTTAACGTCGGGGGCCATCCGCAGAAGATCGGGAATCACGTTGGCCGAGCCTGCGAGCAGTGCACCCTCGAGCAAGACAATGTCTGTCGGGTAGCGCTCAATAGCCGAACGCATGTTATCAAGAGAGTCTGCCTGAGCTACGACGCGGAGGTCGTCCTCGAGAGCAAAGATCTTTCGAATGCCAACGCGATAAATGGCTTGGGAATCCGCAAGAATAATGCGGACCGTGCCTGGCTTTACCGGCGCGTCTGGCGCTGCACCTTCGGTTGAGTCGTCAAGAAAATCCATAGCTGGCTGTCGCTCCGCCAGGCCAGACTGTCACTGCTCCACAAATTGATATTCATCAATCGTAGCGGCAACCTGGGACTGGGATTGGCTCATGGAGCAGCGTACCACACGTCCCATGCAATCGACTAGAATATCGTGCGGGGTTCCTAGCACCGCTCCAGGCATGCGAAGGGAAAAATGAATTCCCTCGCCCACTTTCAGCGGGTCGGCCATATCAAATAGCACGCCGCTTGCCGATACATTTCGGGTGAGAGCGGCATGCTCGCGATCGCCAGCCAAAACGACAACTGGCAGCATGAGGGGGAAACGGACTGCGCATCGAACTTCCTGGCCGGGCGTGGGAGGCTTCGCATGACCGGACAGTAGAGTGAGCCCAGATTTCGATAGATCATCCATAAGTTAGACCACCAGGGATATGGAGATATCCCCATGTGCAACTGTAAGCTAATTTCGTGACGAATCCTAGGAACGGAAGTGTCCAGAATAGTAACCATCTGGTAAGGGGGCTGTGCAGTGCCCGATCGGCAGAAGCGTGAACGGATGCCCTTCCGGTATACACTTTCCTGTTATGCAAACAACAGGTTGCGGTACTGCAATCGTCACGCCTTTTCGTGTGGACGGTTCGATTGATGAGCGGGCGCTGTGGGGGTTGGTGAACTGGCAGATCGAGTCAGGCATCGACTTTCTGGTGGCATGCGGGTCAACGGGCGAGGCTGCCACGCTGGATGAAGAAGAATGGCTGCAGGTAATCCGGATTGTAGTGGACGCGGCGGGCGGCCGAGTGCCGGTGTGGGCGGGATGCACGCACAACTCCACGCGCACCCTGCTGAGGCAAGCTGGGATGCTTTGCCAAATCAACGGCTTAAGCGCTGTTTTATCGGCCAATCCCTATTACAACAAGCCTACGCAGGAAGGCCAATTTCAGCATTTCCTGGCACTCGCGAAGGCGGTGTACCCGCTGCCGGTGGCGCTTTACAACGTTCCGGGGCGCACTGCGGCAAACCTGGAACCAGAGACTGTAGTGCGACTGGCGGATGCGGCCCCCAACATCCAGGCCATCAAGGAGGCCAGCGGCAAACTGCCCCAGATCGCTCAACTCGTGCATTTGCTGCCGCGTGCATTCAAGGTATTTTCAGGCGATGACAACCTGGCGCTGGCGGCGATCGGCATCGGCGCACAAGGCCTGATCAGCGTGGCCTCCAATGAGGCTCCCGCAGAGGTGAGTCGCATGATTCACGCGGCTCTCGAAAACGACTGGACGCAGGCACGGGAGATCGAGCGCTTGTACGGGCGGCTGTTTGAAGCGAATTTCTGGGAATCAAACCCCTCGCCGGTAAAAACCGTGCTCAGCTTTATGGGCAAGATCAACGACACGGTACGGCTGCCGCTGGTGCCGCCAACGGCCGCGACCCGCGGCAAGCTGGAACGCCTCGCAGGGGAACTGGGCCTGCTGAAGTCTGCTCCGACACCGGATGGCGACCTCGGCATGTTTTAACGAAGATAACCAGGGTCTGCGGCGCCTTTCTCAGTTTGGGCGATTTTCGTTCTGTGCGGCGGGGGATTGAGCGGATCTCGTCTCGCGTAAGAGTGGGCCTGCCGGTCTACGGAATTGCCCGAATCTCGGCTCCAAGCGCTCACAGTTTGCTAAAGAGTTCCAAAAAAAGGCCGCCCTTTGGGTGAGTCATCGTCCCAACACGGCCGCCCAAAGCGGCGGCGAAGGCGGGGCAACTCAGGTAGCTTGGTGAGTCAGGCCGCACGGTGGCTTGGTGCCATAATCGGCGCAAGTGCTGCTTGGCCGCGATTTGAATCTGGAAGCAACCATGCCAATTTGCATCTCCATCTAATGGCACTGCCTCCGGATAAAGAGCCCCACGGAGACGGAAGCAACTGTACCGAAGGAGTTTTTTCGAATGACGAATGGAACCGCATTTACCCTTTCGCTTGCCGCCGTTTTGGTTCTCTCTCCGAGCCTTGCTCGGACCCAGAGCACTGCAAGCCAGCAATCCCCTCAGACCAACGCGACTATGCCCCGTGGGGAACACGAAGCCCTGCGGATGGTTTCCGCGCGCACCGCCCTGCATGAAGACATCGACGCCGACAAGGCACAGCCGGGTACCCCGATTCGAGCCGTGCTCCGCAAGAGCGTCCAACTGACAAACGGGCCGGAGCTTCCCGCAGGCACCGTCATCGAGGGCATGGTTGGCAAAGACGACATGAACCTGGATGGAAGGACAAAACTGGCCCTGTGCTTTACCAAGGCGGAGTTGAAGTCCGGTCAGATCATTCCAATCAAGGCCACTATCATGGGAATTTATGGGCCCGAAAGCATCGACGACCAAGGCAATCCAGTGGCCGCTGGAGGGCAGGAACATAATGTCTGGAACGACAAGTCAGTGGGTGTGGACGAAATCGGCGCTTTGGACGGAGTGGATCTGCACAGCAGGATCTCCAGCAGCGATTCGGGAGTGCTGGTAGCAAAAAAGAAAGGTGACGTGAAGTTGAAGCGCGGCAGCGAAATCGCAATGGCGATCGCACCGCAACCACAACAGGCAGCCGGGTCGGGAGCCTACTGACAGCTCCAACCCATTCCTGAGAAAGCCTCTCGAGACGCCGTTCCGTAAACTCCGGAACGGCGTCTTCGTGTTTCAGGTGGCTGCAGCGTTAAGCGCCGCCTCTACTTCATGCTGGGACGGGCAACCGCGTACATTTCCGCCGCGATTTTGTCGAAGAGGGCCATCCGGTCTTTGCCTTCGACATAAAGATCGAAGTGGGTCCGATCGGGGATGTAGGTAAAGTGCGGGTCGGCGCCGAGGCGGGCGAGTACGGCTTCAAACTTATGCGCGGATCCGTCGAGGTAGAAAGTGTCTGCTGCGCCGACGATGAGGTGGATGCGGCCCTTGAGGTCGGCACCGCGCTCCGTCCAGGTGGCCTCGGTCACGTGGGCGAGATCGTAACGGTCGCGCCAATAGGCGATAACCTGCGGATGTACGGCGCCCGTAGCGCGATCGAACATCTCCTGGGGCGCGCCACTGGGTCCTCGGGGTGAGAATACCCAGTCAAAGGACGATAACTGGCCACCGTAGGGACCGAGAACTCTTTCCAACCTTGCAAACTGTTCCATGGTCGCGACAACCTTGGCGTGGTCACGAAAGATGGGAGTTGCGGAGCCGTCGGGGCGGTGATAGAGGTTGGCGTTTGGCGCGTAGAGATCCGAGTTGGTGAAGTCGTGGAAGTCGCTGGGATCGGGCGAGGTCGACCAGGTACCGCCGAAGACCTTGGGGTAATTGATTTGAAGCTGCAGGGTGGCCCAGCCGCCGCTGGAATGCCCATTGAGCATGCGGCCAGTGGGACGCGCGTCCATTCGGTACTTCTTTTCAAGAAAAGGGATGAACTCGGTAGTGAGCGCCGAGCCCCAGGGGCCGTTGTTCACCGAGTCGGCGAACTCATGGGTCCCCTGGGGGCAGGACTCGTCGAGCATGACCCATATCATGGGCGGCATCTTGCCGGACTTCATGCGTTCATATAAACGCATGCCGGTGACGAAGGCGGAATCAATGTCTCCGCCGAAGCCGTGAGTCCAATAGGCGGTGGGATAGGTGCCGGTGGCGTTTGTTGCGTATCCGGGCGGGAGGATGACCCAGGCCTTGATGTTGATGGGGTGGCCCCAGAAGCGTGTAAGCAGCGGGCTCTCGAACTCCTGAAGCTGCGCGATATCGGAGGTCGCGGTCTGCTTAAGCTTGGCAAGAGCTTCGGCGCGCTGGGGATTCTCCTCGGGGTGGTGGTCGAGGGTAAGCACAGGCTCATCGCTGGTTTGAGGGTTCCAGCCGGCGAGCGTCACCACGGGGCTGATCCAATCCTGCGGGACACGCTCTTTGTAGTTGTACGTGTGGTCGACGTCGAGAACGGCCTGGGCCTCATAGATGCCAGCGGGAACGGCGGAAAAGGGCTTGGGGAAGGCAAGTTCGTCGGCGTCGATTTCGACTTCGTCGCCGGGCGCGAGATCATGCACTTCGCGGGCGGCGACCCAGGTTTCGAGGAGATGGAACTCGCTCGTGGAGACTTCCTTATCTCCCGTGCCTGCCTTTAGGAAGATGAGCAGGCGTCCGCTGACGGGTGCGCCGAGCGAGGGAGCGGCCTGAATGCGGAAGAAGACATGGCCCGCATGGGAGGGGGAGTCACTCTGCGCATGGAGCGTAGCCGCAATAAGGAGAGCACACACCGCCAGAATCGCTGCGCGGCGAAGAAGGGCATGGACTTTGAGAACCGGCATGCATGACCTCAGGGGCAATTTCTCAAAGATGATAGCAGCGTGGAAGAAAGGCTCTAAGGGCATTCGCCGGGAACGGGGGTGACGCGGGGATCGGGAAGTGGCGGCAGCGTGCTGTTTACAGAGAGCAGGATGCTGCCGTGAGCAGCCTGCCACCTGTCCGGCTGACGAGAAAAAATCTGGTCATGGTTCCAGATGAGTGCGAGAATACCGGCAAACACCGAGGTCGAACTATGGCAAGGACAGTGACCGTGGTTGGAATACTGATGCTCACGGCGGTCTGGCATCTGCCGGTGGGGCTTGCCGCATCTGCGAGTGCTTTGTTTATTGCCGGGACAGCGAAGGCTGCCTTACCTGCGCAAGTGGCCTCTGAGCGCTTCAGAATCACTGCGAAGCCGGCCACATCGTATGCGGAGTTAGCGACGCGGCTCACAACGGCCAAAAAACAACTGGAGCAGCAGGAGGCGGAGATTGAGCGCGCTCTCGCCACAGCGCGCAAGGCTGAACTCGATGCAACTGCCAGGTACAGCGATCCGGCAGCTTCCAGCGCGGACCGAGAGAAAAGCGCTTTGCAACTGAGGCGAGCGACAGAACTGATTGCACAGCTCATGGCGATGCGGGAGCAGGTTGCACAAAACAAGGCCCATGTGACGCAGTTGCTCGCCCGCACATCGACCGGGAATATGCGTAATGCACGGACGCCGAACGTTCCGAAGAATCTGGCTGACACGTTGTCGCAGGTTGAGGATCTTGAGCAGAAGACCTCGCTGGAAAGTCAGCGGGCAGCGGCGGTTGCATTCAGGCTGCAAACTGCGGATGTGCCGACGATTGCCGAGCCGCCAGTAGGAGATCGCAAACGAGCGAAGCAACAGGCGCCCGGTCAAGCCGCGCCTGAGCCCTCGCGATCACCGGCAAGCAAAGAACTGGGCGCCGCTCCGCCGCCTCCTCCACCCCCCGCAAGTATCGTGGGGTCCGGCGGCGGCTCCCCCTCCCACTCCCAGCCGGCGCCGATGACGCTGGCGGCGCGGGTAGCGGATTGGTTCGCACAACTGCAGCAGGGGGCACTGCAGTACAAGGTGCCAAGGACGATGTACTGGAAGATGTCGTCAACCGTGACGGTGGTGATCCAGGGGCCGAAGGCGCAGCCCGAATCGGCGCTGGCGGGCGCCACCGGGTCGGGGCAAGTGAAGGTGTCCGACCGCATGCGGGTGGTGGTTTCGTGCCCGGATAATCCGGATGAATTCATCATCAGCAGACAGGAAGGAACCGATGAGATCCAGTTCGTTCCTGAAAACAGCTCGGCCACGTGGAACTGGAGCGTAACACCGAAGTACACAGGACGAAGCCAGAAGCTGTCGATTGCGGCGTGGGTGTTGTATCCGGGGCTGGACGACAAAGTTTTACAGCAGCTTCCGGTGTACACGGCGAACATTGATGTTCATGTGCCGGGGATTGGCGAGAGTCTGAAACGGCTGATCGAGGGCGATCCGGACTACTGGCTTCGCTATGGGTTGCCGGGAGGCGGAGGATTCATCTTTCTTGCGAGCGCATTGGCGGGACTGTGGAAATGGTCGACAAATCGAAAGGGCAAACGAAAGAAGGCTCTTTCGACGGCGCGAAGATGAGCGGCGAGTTTGCGCATCCCGCTGAAACCAGGTTTGGTTCATTGCGGAGTTGAAATCTCCCCATGAGGAGGCTCAGCCGGCCAGGGCGGCCTTTACGGCTTCGCTGACGAGGCGGCCTTCTGCGCGGACACCGGCGGTCTGAAGCCTTGCCTGGACGGCCTTGATGATCGGGCCCATGTCTTTGGGGCTGGGCGTGTGGCCGGCAGCAGCATGCTCGGCTACGGCTTCGGCCACGAGCGCGCGGAGACCGGCTTCATCGAGGGCCTTGGGCAGGAACTCCTCGATCATCACGATTTCAGCGGCTTCCACGGCGGCAAGTTCTGGGCGATTGCCCTTGGTGAACTGCTCAATGGAATCGCGACGCTGCTTGATCATTGTGGCCAGGGCCTGCTGCTCCTCCGCGGGGGTGAGGGGGGCGCGCTTCTCGATGGCCTTGTTCTTGAGGGCGTTCTTGATGAGGCGCAGGGTGCCGGTGCGCTCCGCGTCGTGAGCCTTCATGGCGGTTACAATCTGCTGGCTGATCTTTGCTTCGAGTGCGCCTGCGTCGGTCATAGTTCCTTCTTTCGAGATGATTTGATCGGGCGGTGCAGATTCTCACCCGGCAAACTTCAAGTTTATCGCGACGAGAGTCGCGGTGCTGCCGGGGCTGAAAAGGAGCGCAAATAAACATTCAATCGAGGCAACCAAAAAGTAAGTTCAAGTTATAGCGGAGTTATTTGGAAAAGCGTTTTATTGAAGGCGAGGATTGAATCTAAAGACCGGCGCGAACCGCAACTTTTATGAAAAGTCGCGTTCTATAGGAATGAGGGTATTGAGATGATGACACTCCGATCGATGACGATCACGCTCCTCGGTTTGGGACTTCTGGGCGCGTCGGCATTTGCCGAGGAACCAGCACGTCCCGGCACCGTGAACTATGTGGAAGGTGCAACTTTTCTTGAAGGAACACAACTGAATGCCAAGGACGTAGGGAGTGTGAATCTCGATGCGGGCCAAATACTGACGACCGGCAATGGCAAGGCTGAGATTCTGCTCACCCCCGGCGTGTTTCTGCGAGTAGATGACAACAGCGCAATAAAGATGGTTTCGCCTGACCTGATGCTGACGCAAGTGGAACTAATGAAAGGCCGCGTGGGCGTAGAGGTAGATGAGATCCATGACCAGAACAACCTCCAGATTCTCGATGCCGGCGTAACGACGCGGTTGCAGAAGAGGGGCTACTACGAATTTGACGCGAGTAACCCGACGGCAATGGTGTTTTCAGGCAAAGCAGCCGTGGAAGTGGGCGATGGTAAGTCGAAGGAAATCAAGGGGCACCACGAGTTCCTGCTCGCTGGTGGCCAGAACGGCCAACCGGTAGCGAAAGAAAAGCCAGTGGGCTTCAACACCCAGCAGCCTGGGGATGAGCTCTATCAGTGGAGCGACCTGCGCTCGCAGTATCTCGCCGAAGACAACAACGAGTTGGCTGCTGAAAACGGCGGCATGGGCGAAGATCCGGGCTGGTTCTGGGATCCATACGCGTTCGGCTACACCTATATGGGCATGGGGCCGTTTGCCAGCCCGTTTGGTTGGGGATTCTATCCCTTTGGCTGGGGTGGCATGTACGGCGGCGGCTTCTATGGTGGCGGCTATTACGGCGGCGGCTACTACGGCGGTGGAAATTACGGTGGTCGGTACGGGCATCGCTACGGCGGTTACGGACATGTTCGCGCCGGCGGATACCAGGGCGGGTCGCACGGTGTTTATGGCGGCGGCTTCCATGGCAAAGGCGGCTTTGAAGGTGGCGGCGCAAAGCGCTGATACGGCGTCTCATGCATTCGTGGTTTTACGTCTATGACTGTCTGTTT
>VFSW01010680.1_pt1 | contig 12999 bp, 14 predicted proteins | sample 5358111 | NCBI WGS metagenome assembly VFSW01 (sample SAMN11554181, study PRJNA540505) | mine drainage metagenome | isolation source: sediment from site ElyBrook_90M | place: USA: Ely Copper Mine, Vershire, VT | collected 2017 | reverse complement strand
CCCCAAAGAACCCCCCCCCCAACGCTAGGGAAGACTGAGGGGGGTACCCATGCTTGGACCATCTAGAGGGGGGGCCCACTCACCCATTCCCAAAATTTCTACAAAAACTTTTCCCCCAACAACTAGTGCAATAGCCGTTTCTGGTATAAAATTTTTCTCATAGAATTTTTATAGGAGTTGCTATGCAATGGACATTGGCTCATCCTCTGTCGGATGTTGAGGACATCGTCTGGATGGCAGATACCTTCTTTGGGACAGAGGCAGACGGAATCCTGACCAGGGATAAGGATGTATTCAGGAAGAACGTAACGATAGCGAGTACAGTTCAACTGTTTGACAAAGGGAAAGAGTTCCTGGCGGTGTGTCGAACGGACGATGAACGCCTGTTGGGGTTCTGTTGGTTTGACAGGGGCGGGTATACTACCTACGCTCGGGAAGAAATTTCCAATGCCAAGTTCCACCATGTTGATTTATCATTGCCGCCTAAGACACGGGTGAAGCTAATACACCAAATGATTGACCAACATATACTGTGGGCAAGCCTGTGGGGTATTCCTGTGGTTTGTTCAACCAGTATTCGATCTGAGCATGATGGGTTTATGAGGATTCATCAAAAGCGTGGATTTAAAGTAAATGGTTCATATGCGTGGATTCGTACTGAAGAGGGTATGAAATGTTTGATGAAATAAGACCTGAAGGTTCTGTAGTTTCTTCTGAAAGCAAAAAAGCAGACGCTAGGGCTAGATATGCCCAAAAGAAAGCCATGAAGCTGGCTACTGGAGAAATGATTCCCGAAATAAAGCCAAGCCACAATCCTACTGGTCGGCCTAAATCTATTGTCAACCGAGTTACTGAATACGGCGCTTTGTTCAACAAGCTGAACGAGGAAAGACTGGCTAAAGGGTTGTCCCCACTGAAGACGGCTATGGAAGTCCTAATTGATGCCATGCAGTCCGATGAGATGGATATTAAGGATAAGGCTAGAATTGCTGATAAACTGGCCCCGTTTGAATCTAGCCGCGCTCCCATCATTTCGATTGAGCATGTGCAGAACATCAGCAAAGAAGAGGAAGTATCTGCTGATGAGGCGTTAGATGACTTCCTGCTGGCTATCCGAAAGGTGTAATATGTTGAAAAAAGGAACTTCAGCAAAAACGATGTCTAAAAACATCAAGACTGAAATGAAGGCTGGCAAGCCGCAAGATCAAGCTGTGGCTATTGCCTATTCTATGAAACGTGAATCCGAAGCTAAACGCAACCCGAAAGGCAAGAAATGACCACTAACTTCCTGTACGCCCAATCGCCTAACCGCACCGGCAATGTCGCCAAGCACACTGCAAGCCATGATGGTGGCGTGACCCGTGTGACCGGCCCTAAGCATGGCGTTGCTACTCCGAAAGGTAGCCAAGGCGCTCCATCCGTTGCTCGTCCTGCCAACAACCAAAAAGCTGGCGTTACTGGTGGACGGAATCAAAAGGTTCAGGTTAGCACCCACGCTGATTACTGTGGAACCATCAAGAATGATGGCTACATGAATCAATCCACTAAAAACTACTTGGGGTAATTTATGTCTGGATACGGCAAAATCATTTCTGGCGGTGCGCGTATGACCAAAGGTCTTACCAAAGGCATCAATGACAAATTGGAAGAGTATGCTGAAAGCCACAAGATGTCGGCTACCCTGGCTAACTCTGTTCGTAAAGCTTTCAACCAAAACCCCTTGTCTGACCAGCATTTGAATGACATCAATGTAAAAGCAGCCAAGAAGTTCACCACCCCGAAACTACCCGCAAAAATTTGAAAGGTATAGCATGGCAACGTATGATATTGAGGCACTGAAAGCAGACCTGCCTACTGCAAAAGAACTAGCGCAATTTGTTTACGACAAAACTCAAATTTCGCTAGACTTCATTGGCAAGCCCAAAGAAGACCAATACCAAGTAGCAAAAAATGCGCTGGAAGGAAAGAAGATCCCGTCTGAATACATGACAGATCTCAATCCCTACTTGGACAAAAAGGAACTGATTCCTGAAGACGAGATTAAGCAGCTTTCCCCACGTTCTGCTGACCTGCCTTCTGAGGAATCACGGGTTCACTTCTTTGGTGCTACCAATATGCCGCACCCTACTGACCCACAGTCAGACCGCAAGGTGCAAATCAATTTCCGCAAATACGACAATGGTGCAATCACTTTCCAGATTACTGGCCCATTGGAAAAAATTGCAATTGGTGAACGCATTAACAAGTTTGGTCAAAAGCAGCCTGAAAAATATAGCTGGCTTGACCCCCGTACTCCTGAGACATTGATGCGCCGTGCTGATGGCACATTTACCGAAAAAGGTCGAGGCTTGTATGCGTATTGCAGCGGCGAAAAAGGTGGTGGCATCTGGCCTCTGATTGACCGTAACCTTACAAACTTTACCCAGAAAAACGTCACTGACCCTTGGGCATGATGGAAGATCACGCCAGCGTTTTTCGCCAAAAGCTACCGGCGCAAGCCGAGGTTTGTGCGCGTAAAGTTTTGGAGCGGCTTCAGAAAGATTTGCAACATGAGCATGTTCTAAGCCCTCCAGACATTTACTATTTAGCTTCTGCTGCTCAAATCCTTTTGGACATACGCGACTTGTATGGCAAAAAGTGAATCCAGTGATTACATCCAGCCCATTTACAAGGACCGGGCATTAAAACATCTGATTAAGATGGCAGGAGGAAAGAGTGCTATCAAGTACCTTTCTCCTGAACAACTAAAACAGATGCGGACAACCCGCGATGTAATCGCTAAGGATATGCAATTCAATGCCTTGAAATGGTTTAGGCCATTCAAGTATCAGGAAGAATTTTTTGCCACTGGTGCAACCCATGCCCGCAGGGGAATGATTGCAGCCAATCGTGCTGGTAAGACTATTGCGTCTACCTATGAGACTGCCTACCACTTGACGGGCAGGTATCCAAAAAACTGGAAAGGCAAGAAATGGGATAGGCCAATTATTGCTATGGCATCTGGTGAATCCTGGGAACAGGTATCTAAAACGCTGCAAAGCAAACTGCTTGGATGTGATGACATCAAGCAATCGTACAAATTAGGAACAGGCTCTATCCCACGAGAATGCATTGACGAAAAATCAATGCGTACTGATGGGGCCAATGTTCTAGCAATTGAAGTGTGGCATGAATCTGGCGGTAAATCAAAACTCTATTTCTCCAATTACACGCAACAAGTGCGTCACTTGCAAGGTTTTGAGCTTGACTTGGTGGTCTTGGACGAACAACCCCCAGACGAAACCTTTTCTGAGTTGGTTGTCCGAACAGCCCAACGCAATGGGCAAGTGTTGTGTTCATTCACACCACTCAAGGGCATGTCGGGGCTTGTCCGTAAGTTCTGGGACAAAATTGATGGATACACCCATGTGCGTGTAACCTGGGATGATGTGCCGTTTAAGAATGAATGGGATGAAGAATTTTTCTCCCAAAAAGAGCGGGACCAGTTAAGCCGAGACTTTATGCCGTGGGAACGGGAATGCCGTATGAATGGTATTCCTTTGGTTGGCAAAGGCGTGGTTTTTCCATTGTTGAATTGGCCTACCTACAAGTCTACTGACATTGACCTGAAAAACAATCCTGCATTAGAACGGTTGATTTCTTTTGACCTTGGAATCAAAAATGACCCCACGGTAATCAGTTTTCTTTTCAGAAATCCTGTGGAAGAAATCATCTATCTCAACAAGCAAATTAAGATTGCCAAAGGGGAAACCCCAGATGAGTATGTCCATTTTTTGCTAGACAAGGAATCAAAAAACGTGCCAATTGCTTTGCCGCATGATGCCGCCCAAGCTGGAAGGTATACTTTGACAGAACAATCTGTCCGCGAAGTGTTTGAAGACAGTTATGGGCTAAACTGTATCCCAGGTGCTATATTGAACCCCGTAAATGACCAAGGCAAAGTAACAAATTACAAGTCTTATGGAATCAATATAATGCGGATGGGTATGGAGCGTGGGACGTTTATGATAAACGAATCCTGCACCGAGTTTTTGGATGAGGCGCGAAATTATGCTATTGACGATGCTGGACGCTTTTCTGATCCTGATGATCACATTGACTCTGCGCGGATTGGTATTTTGGCGTTAATTCAAGGTCATGGTGAATCAATGGTAAGCCGAGCCAATACATTCCAGCACCGCAGACCATCATCGGTTGAAGGCAAGGTTCAAAGGATATAACATGCTTGATAAACAAAACATCATCGTAGAGTACATCGAGGCACCTGCCGGTAACAAAGGCATTGTGTTTCAGGTAGCCCATGAGGTCTACTTAAAAATGGTCGATTACCTACGGTTGACTCAAGCAAAAAACACTTTTAATCGACTGTCCGACTACCACTATCTTAATATTGCCGTAAGCAATTCCACCGAGCCAATTCGTGGCATTGATTACATCCATCCAGTGGTGAATCCTGGCGTAGATTACGCTACAGCAATCATCACTAAGTGCTTGATGCCAAACGGAAAAGTTAATTTTGAGTTTGAGCGTTTCAGTGAATTGGACAGTGAACAAGCTGTCCAAGCAACTGAAATGGTCAAGTACATGATTAACAGTAAGAACGATTCTTACCAAATCATTCGAGATTGGGCGCAAGATTCTCTATTGCACAAGAACGGCATTGTGATGGTGTCTCCTGTGCGCGAACCCATTACTCAATACAAAGAAGTTGAAGGAACCAAAGACCAATTGCGTGTTTTTGAGACTATGGCTGCTGAAAAGGGCTTGACAGTCAAACGGCAAAACATGCGAAAGATTGATGTTGATCTTGCTGGCGCAGCCCAAGCAATGATGAACCCAGAAGAACCAGAAAAAGAACCTAGTTCTCCGCAAGAAGAAATGAGTGAGGCTATGAATGCCCACACTATCTACCGCGCTCAATACAAGATGACGGGTTTTTCAACATCTATCCGAATCAAGCATGTTGCCCAGCATTACTTTGTCTGCAATCCCACTATTTCAGGCATTCAAGACCAAGACTTTGTAGGGTTTTATGACCCCATGACAATTCACGAGTGCAAAGCACAATTCCCATATGTGGACTTGGAAAAGCTTGCGGATCATGCTGCTTACGGCCCTGCTGGAGCGTACCAAGCTGGTGCATTGGAAAATGACCTAGCCCTACACGCCCGTGACTCTACTCCAGTGCCAGGACAAGGCGTTATTGCTTCCGCAGGTGCAGATCGGTACAGCCGAGTCATCATGCTGACCACCGCATGGATTCGTAAAGATGTGGACGGCGACGGCGAAGAAGAAATCGTAGAAGTTTGCTTCTCAGGATCGTATGTGTTGTATGTCAAAGAAGTGGACTTTATTCCTTTGGCGAGCATGTGCCCCAAACCGATTACCGGCAACTTCTTTGGATACTCCCTTGCAGAACGTCTTGTTCCTATGCAAGAGTACGCCACATCCATTGCCCGTGCTGAGATGGCGTTTGCCATGCAAGCATCTACTCCACGGATTGGTGTAAATCCTGAATTCATTGATGCAGAAGAAATTCAACGTGGCGTGTCTGCCATGTTTATTTTGGACCGCAAATTTGACGCTCAGAAACACGTTTTTGAATTTGCTCCCATGCAGGGTAACCTTGCGTATGTTCAATCGTCCATGCAGCGTTTTGAAGCTGACAAGATGGCAATGATTGGCATGACCAGCCCTAGCGATGTGATGAATCCTGAAGTAATGAAGGATGGCAACAGCGGGTTTAAGCTGCAACTAGCTATGGGACCCAACCAGCTCATTCAAGATGAAATGGTCAAAAATTGTGCGATTGGACTGCGTGATGTAATTTACATTGTGTGGAAAACGCTCATTCAATATTCGGATGATTACAACATTCAGCAGCTTGCCAATGTGTGCGCCAAAGGGAAACCTTTTATGGATGCCATTTCAATGGACAACTATGAGTTCATTGACCGCAAATTGATTAACATTGATTTGGCTTTAGGCTTTATGTCGGATGAAAACCGCCTTACCCGTCAACAATTGATTGGACAAGCCCAGCAAGCCTTTGCCCAGGCAATGATGCAACTGGATCCAAGTGTTCCTGAACTGTTTGCTAAGGTTCGCCGTCCTTACGAAGATACTTTGCGGGTATTGGGAGTCAAAGATGTAGACGCTTATTTGCCTACAATTGATGAAGCGGCTAAGATAATGCAAGCAAAATCGCAACAGCCGCCAAGCCCAGAGCATGATGAGATTACTTCTCGCACTGCTTTGAATAAGGCAAAAACTGATGAAACTGTTGCTAAAACTATGTTTACGCAGAAAAAAGCTGAAGACATTGATACTGATAATATGTTTGAAGCCTTGGCTGCAAAAAGAGGTAAACTAAGTGCAGTAGAAATTGATTAAGGATTGCAATGAAAAGCTTGGTATTGAATATTCGAGAATTTTTTAACCGTAGAACACGGGTTGAGGATAGCAAGAAGGAGGCCAATGTAAATCGGAGAACTCTAGTTATTGAAAATGGGGAATCAGCTTCCCGCCTCATGCGTAATGAGGATTTTGCACTGCTGTTTAACCTGTATAGGTTTCACTTACTGGAACGGTTAGAAGATTGCCGGTCAGATCCAGAGCGTATTGATAATGCACATGATGTTGCTGGAGTCCGAGATTTCATTAGCTTTGTTGAAAAGACTGAATATCTTGGAAAAGTGGCGTTGAAAACTAACACTTAACCAAAAGAGAGTAAACTATGTCAGACGTAATCACACCTGTGACCGCCCCTGAGCAAACTGGTAGCGCGAATCCCGCCGATGCTATCGCTGCAATGATTGCCGCTAACAAGCGTAACAGTCCGCAGCCTGATAACAGTTCGCCACCACCAGCGGGACAAGAAACGAAAGTTTCCCCCGAGGCGGCTCCTGTCGAGGAAGCCGAACCTGAAGATGGTATTGCAAATGAATCAGATGCCGTAGATTCGGAAAATGAAGCAGAGTCCTCCGATGGAGTAAACGAAGCAGTCAATTTCCTGGAGTTTGCGAAAGAGAATCCAAGTTTGATGTTGCGTATTCCCAATAAAGAAGCTGATGGCGGCTTTATTGAGTTAACAGCAGAAAAGGCGGCTTCTATTCTGGGTCAAGGCAGTGCTATCCATGAAAATGCTCGCAAGCTTAAAGCTGACCGAGCCGAATTTGAAGAGTTTGAATCGAAACGTCGAAATGAAATTGATGGACTGCAAATAGGGCTTGAGCTAACCATTGTTCCTCAACTGCAAACAGCAGCAGATGAACTGGTAACCCTCCAGCAATATAACCAGCAATGGGAACAAATCCATCAGAATACGAATGATCCTGCTGAACGTAGTCGCGCTGAAGCTGCAATACGCCAAAACGCACAACTGATTCAGGAAAAATCGGATTTCATTAAAACGAATCGGCCTAATGTTGAACAGTTTTATAAGTATCGGACTGCTCGTGTCCAAGAAACCTTGGAGCAAGCACGGCAATCTTTTACTGATAAAGAGTTAAGCAATAAGGCGTTGTTTACCGAACTTAGAGATAAGATTGGTAAAGAATGGAAAGCGGCAAATCAGTCATTTGTCCCTGGTGTGCCAAACATTGATTTGGTGTCTAGTGATGAATATCTTTTGGGATTATTGCGGGATGGAATGAAATTCCGTGAAGGTCCAAAGATTAAAAATGCTGGTGGTTCATTAGCGGCAGCTAGTAGATCAGTAGCAAAGGCTAAAACCGCACCCGAGAATGAGATGGAAAAGCTTCAAAGCAAGGCAAAGACAGGCGATAAGGGTGCGACTCGTGACCTTTTGGCAATCATGCTAGCCGCAAACAAACAGCGGCGGCGTTAAACAGGAGTTTTAAATGCCTACTATTACGTCAGCAAACCTTGGTAACGGCAACGGCTCGTATACCACCGACATCGTGGTCAAAGACCTCGATATGACTGTCTCTAACTACGTTAAAGACCGTACCCCTCTAACCAACATGGCAATGAGCAAGAAGCGCAAGGTCAATTCGACTCTGCACATCTGGCCCGTTGACTACTACCGTGTGCCCGCTCTGAATGCAAAGTTGGAAGGCGCTGCTGTGTCTGCCAGCCAAGCTGCAGACAACACTCGTGCTAACTGCGGTAACTACACCCAGATTTTCACTACCGTGATTGGTGCTACCGGCACTGCTCGCGCTGTGGAACAAGCTGGTGGCGATCCCCAGGCTTACCAAGAAGTCAAGCAATTGACTGAAATCATGTTTGACGTTGAACTGCAGATGGTTCGTGCTGACGGCGCGTCTATCAAGTACAGCGGTCAGGCTGCAACTCAAGGTTCTAGCCCCAATGATGGTCGCCGTTTTGGTTCGTTGTACTCCTTTGCCGGTACCCGTTCGGGTAACGACACTGACGGTACTTCCGTGCTGAACATTGCTACTTCTGACGGCAATGATGTTACCTCTGCAACCAACACCAATACGCCTTTCAATGCGTTGCTGTCTAACGCTGGCTTGGGTTACTTCACTTTTGCAAGTGGTGTGACTCTGCAGCAATTCAGCCCGTACTTGTACAAGCAGTTGGTGACCACCGCTGAACAGCGCTTCAATGCCAAGATTACTAACATGGTTGTTCCCACTTCCATGCGTACTCACATCTCGGACATGATGCCTACCAGCCGTTCGATCAACCGTTTTAACCCTGCTGACAAGGGCGACACGATTGGTACTTACGAAGGTGACTTCAACTACACCTACCAGATCGATGACTCTTGGGTTATGGACCAGACCGGCGCTGACAACACCTCCGCTCTGTTCCTGAACCCTGACGTTATCCAATGGGGTTCGTTGCGTGAACTGGGACCAAACAACGAAGTGTTTAGCTCTGCTGATGCATCGTTGGACCAGTACATCATGGAAGGTACGCTGATTGTGCGCAACCCTGCTGGTGTTGCTGTGCTTGCGGCTATTTCGCCTACCGGTGCTGCTGTGACGGCTCCCCGTCCTACCGCACAAGTTAAGCGTTACTTGACGTAATGTAAAGCCCTCCGGGGTTTTTCTGAAGGAGGTTCAATGAGCCTCCTTTGGTAAAGCATGGAGAAAGCAATGGACGATAACGAAGACGTAAAAGTTAACGAGGAATACTACACAAAAGGTATTCTTGAAGGCGGTATTGATGGTGTTTTTCGCCACAATGACAAGTTGTTTAATGAAGTCAAATCAGGCACTTGGTCGCAAACTTTTAAAACGCCAAACATTGATTACAAAGTAGGTGCTATTAACGGCAACCGCTATGTTCAATATGACCAAAAAAACGTAGAAGCTGTTCGAGAGCGATGCAAAGAATTGCGTGTTTTTTATAAAGAGCACGGCACTGACAATCCATTTTTTGCGGGTACTGCTCACATGATGGAATTGCCAAAATGCTTTGCCCATGAAATCAGTTCCAAATGGTTTAACAACCGTCCTTGGGAATTGATTAAGAAAGAAAAAGAAGACAAAATTTTGTTTTATGCTATTGTCAATGAATACTATTCTGATTTTGTAGTCCACCCAAGTGGCAAAATACCTATACCGTATAATCCAATTATTCCGACGAAATAAGGAACAACATGGCTCTCTTCATTCAATCTGCCAATTCGTTAGTAAGTAGAGTGGCACAATGGGTTGGAGCCATACCATCTGCACTTTCCATCAACGCCACTGCTTTCAACAGCACAACAGGCGCGATTACCACCTCTTCTACGGCTGTTGGGACAGTGCTTGTTGGCGACTTTATTGGTCCAACTGTTACCGGCCCGTTCACCGCTGTAACCGCCGTCAATAGCACCACAATCACCGTCAACGATCCCGATGGCATTTGGGCTGGCGCTTCACTTCCTACTGTGATTTTGAAGTTGCCGACTCAATCGTCCGTGGAAATCATGTCGTGCATTCAGATGGCAGAATTGAAGATGCGTACCATTGAGCTGCCTTCATTGCGGACAGATCCATATTCGCTGACTAACCCGTCATTTCTGACTACCAATGCCCAGGGTATGGCTCCTATCCCATCGGATATGAACATGCCCATTTTGTTTTTCCAAGAATCACAACCTCAAAATCAACCAGAAGGCTACACCAATCTAGGCCCATGGATTGTGTATGACCGTGTTGGTGACCGAGAAATCATTCGCCGCAGAATGATTGACCAGTTGTACATCAGGCCATTTGGTGTTCCTCGAGTTATTCGCGCATCTTTTTCTGAAGTTGGCCCTAACTATGTATTCACGCCTAATCCTGGCGAGAATGTCATTATTAAAGCTTATTACCAGCAAACATTTCCCTTTTTGTTTAGCCCAACTGATGACGCATTGAACCCTATTGTGCAAAACAATGCAGTTCTGTCTTCCTTTCCTGAAGGCTACTTGTTTGGTACACTTTGGGCGTATTACGACAAAAACAAAAATGTGGATGAATCGCAAAAATGGATTGGTCGTTTTGATACTGCATATGGATTAATTGAAGATCAAAATTTCCGTGGGAAATGGAAAGGTGGAGATCAACATCTCACATCAGAATTCCAACCCCGCAGTTATCGTTACTCGTTTAAATAAAGGCGCATATGGCTACAAGCGGTCTTTATGGCAGCACCTCTACCGGCACAGTTGCTCCTCAATCAGGATCAGAGTCGGTAGGTCTATATGGAAATAACACCGTATTTGGCGGTAGCTATTTTGAATGGCTGATTTTTCTTGATTCTGCTACAACCCCTGCAACGCCTACAGGTGGTTCTTGGAGCTTTACTACCAATACAGGCACACCTCCTACTGGATGGTCTAACACACCGCCTTCTACTCCTGTAAACAAAGTTTGGATTTCAATTGCATTAGTTAATTCCAAATCTAGTTCTACATTGACTTGGTCAACTCCAGGTCAATTTACTGTTCCTGTTGGTAGCGGAACTGTTACTAATGTATCTGCATTGACTCTTGGTACTACTGGCACAGATGTTTCATCTACTGTAGTCAACTCGACTACAACTCCTGTCATTACGCTGAACTTGCCAACGGCCTCTGCCACCAACCGTGGTGTATTGAGTGCAGCAGATTGGACTACCTTTAACAGCAAAGGTTCTGGTTCTGTTACTAGCGTCGCGGCTACTGTTCCTAGCTTTTTGTCTATTACTGGTAGCCCAATTACCGCATCAGGAACATTGGCTATTGGCTATTCAGGTACTGCATTGCCTGTGGCTAATGGCGGCACAGGAGTTACTACATCTACCGGCACGGGTAGCAATGTGCTGTCCACTAGCCCTTCGTTGACTACTCCTACGCAAGTAACGTATGAAAATTGGACTCCAATTTCTGAGCCTTCATATGCGGAAGGCAGGGTGTGGTATGACAGCAATGCACACGCTTTAGCGTATTTTAACGATGCTCCTAATTCAGTGGCGCACGTTGGGCATGAATTACAAGTCAAGGTTATTAACAATACTGGCTCTACCATTCCCAATGGTTCTCCTGTTTACATTACAGGAACATCAAGTGGGCAAACATATCCAAACATTGCATTGGCAAAAGCTGATGTTGCCGCCACAGCCTCTGTCATTGGCTTAACCAACGGTGCAATTGCAAACGGTGCTTTTGGCTATGTTATTTCCACTGGCACTATTGATGATGTTAATACCAGCACTTTCACTGTAGGACAAGTGTTGTATCTAAGCCCATATTCTGCTGGGCAATTAATGAACACATTGCCGCCTACGGGCCTTGCCGTTCAAGTAGGCGTAGTGGAGTATGTAAATTCTTCTGCCGGAAAAATTTACGTTAAGCAAACAACGCCATTATCTATTCCAGCCTCCATTTTGTCTGGTACAGTTGCAATTGCAAATGGCGGTACAGGGCAATCTACAGCATCTGCTGGCTTCAATGCTTTGTCTCCTATTACCACTACTGGTGATTTAATTATTGGAAATGGTACAAACAGCGCCACTCGTTTGGCTATTGGGACCAATGGCTATGTTCTGACATCTAACGGCACAACAGCATCTTGGTCTGCTTCCGCTGGTGGTGGTGTTACATCGGTTACAGGCACGGCTCCAGTTGTATCTAGCGGTGGTACTACCCCTGCTATCAGCATGGCAGCGGCTACTTCTTCCGTAAGTGGATACTTGACCTCAACGGATTGGACTACTTTTAACAATAAACAGTCCGCAATTACGCTTACCACCACAGGTACATCAGGAGCTGCTACCCTTGTTGGTAGCACTCTAAACATTCCGCAATATTCAGGCGGTGGCGGTGGTTCGGGTACAGTTACATCTGTTGCGGCTACTGTTCCTGCTTTTTTGACGGTAACAGGTTCGCCAATCACGACAAGCGGCACATTGGCAATTAGTTACTCTGGCACAGCTTTGCCAATTGCTAATGGCGGTTCTGGAGCAACTACAGCACAAGCAGCAATAAATGCTTTTGCTGGCGCTGTAACAAGCGGCTCGTATTTGCGTGGAAACGGCACAAACGTAGTAATGTCTACGATTCAAGCTGCTGATGTTCCTACGCTAAATCAGAACACCACAGGTACAGCAGCCAATGTTACTGGAATAGTAGCTATAGCAAATGGTGGCACAGGGCTTTCTACAGCTCCTGCTAATGGTGCTTTGGACATTGGTAATGGCACAGGATTTACGCGCACTACATTAACTGCTGGCTCTAATGTAACAATTACCAATTCTGCTGGCGGCATCACCATTGCGGCTGCTAATCCAACCTCTCCTGGCGGTTCTACAACGCAAGTGCAGTACAACTCAGCAGGATCATTTGCTGGTTCTGCCAACATGACGTTTGATGGCACAAGCCTGACGTTGGCTAACGGCGCAAGCATTCAAGGACTCACCGTAGGCCGAGGCACTAATGCTATTGCAACTAATACGGCGCTTGGGACTAATGCCTTGTCTGGCGCTAATGCGGGAGCAGGAAGAAATACTGCTATTGGGTATTTGGCGGGAGTAGCCAATACATCAGGAACTGGGTTG
>VFSW01010679.1_pt1 | contig 13000 bp, 8 predicted proteins | sample 5358111 | NCBI WGS metagenome assembly VFSW01 (sample SAMN11554181, study PRJNA540505) | mine drainage metagenome | isolation source: sediment from site ElyBrook_90M | place: USA: Ely Copper Mine, Vershire, VT | collected 2017 | reverse complement strand
CCGGGCGCGGGCTAATTATAAAACAACCAGCCCCCCCGCCCCCCCCCCGGGGGGGGGGGGCGCGCCTGCGCCTGCGTTGGGCGCGCTGCGCCTGCTCCACAAACCACCGCAGAGACGAGGGCCGCCGCACATGACCGAATCGACTGAAACGACCGAAGCGACCACTGGGGCTGTTGGCGCACGCCGCTCTTTGACGCTGCTGGATGGTCACGCGCTCTTTCATCGCGCGTTTCACGCCTACCCCGAGGACATGAGCACCAACGCGGGCGAGGCGACGAATGCCGTATTCGGCTTCGCGCGCATCCTGCTGGACCTGTTTCGCTACATCAAGCCTGAATTCATCGCCGTCGCCTTTGATCGCCCTACGCCTACATTCCGCCACCAGAACTACACGCCGTACAAGGCGCATCGCCCGTCGCTGCCCGACTCAATGCGCGCGCAGTACCCGCGCGTGCGCGAGGTTGTGCGCGCCTTCAACATCCCCATCTATGAAGTTGACGGATTCGAGGCCGACGATACTCTGGGAACTCTTGCCCGGCAGGCGACTGAGCAGGAGACCGATGTGGTCATCGTCACGGGCGACCTCGATACCCTGCAGCTCGTCAATCCGCATGTGCGCGTCACGTTTGCGCGCGCGCCTCGGCGCGGCGACTTCGAGTACTTCGACGAAGAGAGCATTCTGAAGCGCTTCGGCTTCGCGCCGATCCACATCGTTGACTTCAAGTCGCTTGTCGGCGACACCTCAGACAACATCCCCGGCGTGCCAGGCATTGGCGCGAAGACGGCGACCAAACTCATCCAGGACTATGGCTCACTTGAAAACATTCTGGCGCACATCGACGAGCTGCCGCCGCGTGTGCGCGCCATCCTCAGCGACAACCGTGACATTGCCCTCCAGAGCAAGTATCTTGCGACCATTGTCACCGATGTGCCAGTGACACTTGACCTGGCGGGCGCGCACGCCCTCGACTACGACCCAGAGCGTGTACTGAGCCTCTTTCGCGAGTTGGAGTTCTTCAGCCTGGTAGACCGCCTGCCGCGCCGCGCTGGCGCCGAGGGCGCCGCACAGTCTACCGCGCCGCGCGCCGCGTCGAACACTACACCAACCCCGACGCCACATCCTGCGTCTGTCGTGGCGCTTAGCGTAGAGACCGACGATAGCGCCGCCGCTTCGCCAGCCCAGCTCAATCTCTTTGCCGATGATGCGCTGGAGGCGCTAGCGGAGTCAGGCGATGGCGCCGTGAGCGCGCCGCTTGCGCTCGCCACGCGCCGCCCAGCCGTCACGCCAACTGGTGGCACGAACACATTGGTGGTGACGACGCCAGAGGCGCTCCATGCGCTGGCGTCGGCGCTGCGAAATTCCGAGCTTTTCTCGTTCGACCTCGAGACTGACGCCGCCGACGAGCATAGTTCCAACATCGTCGGCCTCTCGTTTGCGATGGGCGCCGGTGAGGCGTACTACATCCCCGTTGGCCACCTGCGCGACCTCAGCGGCGAGGAGCCGGGGCCGCAGCTTGCCCTCGCTGACGTGCTGGATGCGTTGCGCCCTGCGCTGACGAGCCAGACAGCAGGTAAAGTTGGCCATAACGCCAAGTTCGACATGATCACACTTGCTCGGCACGGCGTCTGGGTGGAGGGTCTGCGCTACGACACGATGATTGCGGCCTATCTACTCAACCCGGGACGGCGCGGTCTAGGCCTGAAAGACCTCGCCTTTGAGGTACTCGGCGTCATCATGACCCCAATCACCGACCTCATCGGCACGGGAAAGCAGCAGATCACCATGGCGCAGGCTCCCCTGCGTGAGGCGGCGGAGTACGCGGGCGCCGACGCAGACATGACCCTGCGCCTTTACTATGCGCTGGAGCCACAATTGCGCGCACGCGATCTGGACAGACTCATGCGCGAGGTCGAGACGCCACTCGTGCCAGTACTGGCGCGCATGGAGATTGCGGGCATCCTGCTCGATCCAGACTTCTTGCGCAAGCTAGGCGTCGAGCTGGATGAGCAGCTACGCGCGCTTGAGACCGACATCTACGAGTCGGTGGGCCACCAGTTCAATGTCAACTCGACCAAGCAGTTGGGCGAGGTGTTGTTCAGCCAGCTAAAGCTGCCCTCGACGCGCAAAACAAAGACTGGCTATTCAGTGGACGCCGAATCGCTGGAAAACCTTCGCGGCAAGCACTCCGCCGTCGATAGTCTGCTGGAGTATCGCCAACTCGCCAAGCTCAAGTCCACGTACGTGGATGGTTTGCTGGAGTTGATGGATCCAGTCTCACACCGCATCCACACCTCATTCAATCAGACCATCGCCAGCACGGGGCGACTCAGCTCGTCGAATCCGAATCTGCAAAACATTCCCATCCGCACTGAGGTTGGAAGGCGCATCCGACGCGCCTTCCTGGCCGATCCTGGAATGCAGCTGCTCGCCGCCGACTACTCGCAGATCGAGCTGCGTATTCTGGCGCACATCACGCATGAGCCGAGCCTGGTCGAGGCGTTTGAGCGCGACGATGACATCCACACGGCCACCGCCGCGCAATTGTTCAAAACGACCATCGAAGAAGTGACGCCCGATCAGCGCCGCCTCGCCAAAACCGTCAACTTCGCTGTGCTGTACGGCCAGTCGGCATTTGGGCTGGCGCGTGTCACTGGCATGAGCAATAGCGACGCCGCGGAGTTCATCCGCAATTACGAGAAGACCTTCCCCGCCGTGCGCAACTATGTCGAGGAGACACTCTTTCAGGCGCGCACACAGGGCTTTGTGCAGACCTTACTCGGGCGCAAACGCTACCTGCCCGACATGGCGGGCCTGCAAAACGCACAGCGCCAGGCGGCCGAGCGCGAGGCGATCAACATGCCGATTCAGGGCGCCAACGCTGACATGATCAAGATCGCCATGATCCATCTCGATGCGGCGCTACGCGAGCGTACTCTGGGCGCGCGCATGATCCTTCAGGTGCATGACGAGCTGGTGCTCGAAACGCCCGACGAAGAGATACGCGAGGTCGCCGAGCTGGTGCGCGCCAAGATGGTCGGCGCGCTCGTGCTGAGTGTGCCCGTCAAGGTCGAGATGAAATCCGGACGCAACTGGTACGAGGTCAAGCCGCTGCGCCTGGATTGAGCGCTAGCCGGCACGAATGAGCGCGAATGAGCGCGGGCCACCCAGATGCATTACATGTGGTCTATGGCTGCTTCCGGAGCGGGTAGGTCCGCCGACGACGGCGCTGGCTCGTCGTCGAGGAAGCGGCCAAATAGCCGTACCGCCAGCCCCAGTGCGATGATGACGCCCGCGTTGACACCCAACTCGATCATCGAGTAACGGAACTCCGCGCCCTGTGACGCGCTCAACTGCTGAACGTTCTCGACCGAGAGGCGCGCGCCCACTGCCAGCACACCGCGCGTGGCCGAGATGATGCCGATGAAGAGAAACGGCTTCAGCGAGGTGGCGCGCGTGCGCAGGTAGTGAACGACTGTGCCTAGCACCTCCATGATAATGAGCGTCAACAGGAGATCACTCACGAAGCTGATCAGCGACGTGGCGGTGTTCGCGCTGGTGAAGACATCACCGAGATTCTTGCCAGTCGGCGGCCAAAGCGCCACGCCAAATTTGATGACGCTGTAGCATAGCGAGACCAGCGCCGCGATGAGAAAGCAGGCGCCTACGAGCGCGTAGATCAGCGAGTCAGTGGTCTCGAAAAAGCGCGTGAATCCCGCCTTCTCGCGCGCGAACGCCTGTTTGGGCGCGGGCGCTTTCATGTTCTCATCCACTTCGGTCATAGATTGCCTCGTTTCGCGCAAGCAGCGCGCTCAACTAGCTGAACATGAGGCAGTCTACGCCCTGCCTCTGCGGCACAGTATAGCTGAAGACTCCTAGCCGCGCATATGTGTGGCCAGGAGTCTTCCGGGAAGTGGCGCGTCTGAGGCTCTAGAGTGTCCGAAGCGGCATCGACGGCTGATCAACCCGATCCGCTGACGACCCACACTCGGCTGGCCATGGTGAGCGCGGCGGCTGTGGTTGCTGCGGCAGTTGGGGGTACTGCTGCTGTTGCGGTGCGCGCTGAGGCCACTGAGCCTCCTGCGGTGGCTCCCATTGCGGTTGCTGCTGCTGCTGCCAGTTCGGCGCCTGAGGAGACTGCGGGCTCTGCGGAGCCTGCGCCGCCTGGGAAGCGCGGGGATAGTGCACGGACTGTGCGCCATGCGATGCTGGCGAGGTCTGCGACGACGGCGACGCCGTAGCCGCCTGAGTCTGCTGACGGTCGTGCTGGAGATGGCGGTACACATAGAATGCGACCGCGAGGACCACCAGCGCGATGATTACGATGTCCAGCCCGTGGAAAATGCTGCTCAGCGACGAGATCTTCCGCTGTAGCGCCGGACCGAAGGCGTAGCCCACGTAGGCCAGCGCAAATGTCCACGGCAGTGAGCCGAGCAGTGTGTAGATCATGAACTTCGTAAAGTTCATGCGCGAGATGCCCGCTGGCAACGATATGTACGTGCGGATGACGGGCAACAGGCGCGAGAAGAACGCGACTGGCGACCCATACTTCGCAAACCAGCGGTCGGCGCGGTCGGAGTCAGCTTGCGAGATCAGGATGTACTTGCCATACTTGAGCAGCAACGGGCGACCGCCTGACGCGCCAATTCCGTACGCTACCGCCGAGCCGAGCAGGCAGCCGACAGCGCCAGCGATAGAGACGCCGATCAGCGAGAGCCTGCCAGTGGCTGTCGCCGCGCTGGTCGCGACGAAGAAGCCAGCTAGCGGCATGACAATCTCGCTCGGCAAAGGAATGCAGCAGCTCTCCAATGCCATCGCCAGCACGATTCCCAGATAACCGGTCGAGGTATACCAGTTGCTTATCAGCTTAAAGAGCGTCTCTTCGAGGGTTGCGATGACCACCTGCCACTCCCTTTCACGCGGTCCGGCACGCCGCTGGCAACTTACCGCCTCCGAACAACTCCGACATATCTCCGCAGCGGCGAAAGGCCAGGTAGCGCCTGTTACCATCCTCACGGAGTACGCAGGAACGGCGCCGTGGTGAGCGTAGCATAGCTGAGCGCAGGCGACAAGCGACTCGCCAAATCGTCATGGGCGACTCTTGGGAGCGCGACGCAGCTCCCAGCGCTGCTTTCGTGCGGCGCCGGGAGCCGAGGCTGAGGGGCGAATCGATGGCGTCAAATGTGTCTGGGCGCGCGACACTCAGGCGAGGCTAGCAGCGGCGATAGACCGCGATGACCTTGCCCTGCACCTGCCACTCGCTGTCCCATTCAGCCGCGTCGATCAGGATAGGAGCGTAGTTGGCGTTGGCTGGTTGCAAGCGCACGCGGCCCTGCTCACGATAGAGACGTTTGAGGGTAGCGGCGCTGGCGTCACCGGAAGCGTCGAAGTGGGTCGCCACGATGATGTCGCCATTGTCTGTAGTGGCGTCGGGGTCGATCAACACATAATCGCCGTTGGCGATGTGATCCTCGATCATCGAGTCGCCCTTGACGAGCAACACATACGTGCGGCCAGTGACACGCGCTTCCATGTCGAGCGTCTCCTGCTCGGTATCGGGGAAGTGATCGAGCGGAACGCCAGCGGCGATGGCGCCCACTACACGCAGCCCACCCGTCGCCGTCTCGTTCATGCGAATCCCACGGCTCTTGCCACGCACGCGTGTGATCAGTCCCTTCTTCTCCAGCGCAGTGAGGTGATGGTCTATGTGTCCCGTCGAGCGGATGCCCACACCCTGGCCGATCTCGCGGTTGGTCGGCGGGCGGCCTTCACGACGCGTATACTCGACAATAAGCTCGTAGATGCGGCGCTGGCGCTCGCTCAATGTATTATCCATCGGTTGGCCCCCTGGTCTGTCCAGTTCAGCATCGCGGGCGCGCGGGCGTTCATCGCCAGTCCGCGCCGCGTGACATGTATGGAACTGTCGTTCTACAGTGTAGCAGCAGAGCGAACGATGTGTCAATAGAATGTAGCACGAATGTTCGCTTGCGTACGACTCGCTTGCGACGGGCCACGCGCCTCGGTATACTTGGGGAGATGCGCCCTGACGACGCGGGAAGTAGAAACGCGCGTTGGCGTGGGCATACGAGTGTGCGAGCGAGCGAAAGGAGACAGTTGCCGTCCGTCTCGAAGTCGAGAGGGACGGCAACGTACACAGCTATGGAGTACGGGCTAGTCGGCAAAACCGCCATCGTTACTGGCGCCAGTCAGGGCATCGGCCGTGAGATCGCTCGCTCGCTGCATGAGGAAGGTGTCGATGTGCTGCTCGTCGGCCTGACGCGGGCCCGACTCGACCAGACCGCGCGCGACCTGCGCGGGTCAGGCGAGGGAGCGGCGGTGCATGCCATCGTCGCTGACCTCAGCCGACTGGCCGACATCGAGCGCATCGTCGGAGAAGCGCTGCAGCGACTGGGGCGCATAGACATTCTCATCAACAACGCCGCGCGCACCCGCACAGGTTCATTCTTCGCCATGTCGGATGACGACATTCAGGATGCCTGGCAGGTCAAAGGTCTGGGCTACGTGCGCCTCGTGCGAGCCATCGCCCCTCACATGAGGGAGCAGCGCGATGGGCGCATCGTCAATATCCTCGGCGCCACCGCGCGCACTCCGACCGCCGACTTCATCGTTGGCAGCATGGTCAACGCCGCGCTGGTCAACTTCACGCGTGGCATCTCGCGCGAGCTAGCGCGCTACAACGTTCGCATCAACTCGATCAGTCCGGGCTTGACGCTGACCGAGCGGCTGACGCGCAGCATGGAAATGCAGGCGAACGCTCACCGTATTGAGCTTGACGAGGCGATTCAGCGCGAGGCGCGCAGCATCCCGACTGGCCGCCCCGTCAGCACGCGCGAGGTCGCCGCCATGACACTGCTCGCGGTCTCGGACCTCTGCCCTAGCCTGACTGGCGAAGACATCATCCTCGATGGCGGCGCGACGCCCTCGATGTAAGCCGCGTGTTACCACCAATGCCCAACGCGTTTCCGCTCGCTCGTCCTTATACCGAGCGCACGCCTAACGCGCTTGCGTTGCGGCGACCATCCCCGTATAATGGCCGCGGTGACAGGCATGCTGCCACACCAACGTGCTGACACAGACGACTGTTGTCACTTTGCAGGAAGGGAAGATTCGTTTCCTATGGAACTGAGTGGTAGCCAGAATTTCTCCGCCAGTCCGCAGGCTGTTTGGGACGGGCTGCACAATCCGGCGGTCCTGCAGAACGCTGCGGGCCTTCAAAATGTGCAGTGGACCGACAACTCGGTGACGGCGACGGTCACACTGCCGAACCTCGGCCCGATTAGCGGCACCCGCACTGTCACGGTAGCAGTGGAGCAGAGCGCGCCAAGCCACCTGTCATTTTCGCTGAGCCGCAGTGTCCTCAGCGCCAGTGGCACGATGGATATCGCGCCCAACGGCTCTGGTTCCACCTTGACATACAACGCGACCGGAACGGTGAGCGGCCCGCTCGCTGCATTCGAGGGCATGGCCAAGCCGATGGTGCAGGGCCAGATCAACCAGTTCTTCGCCAAGTTCGCCCAACTCATCTCATAATGTGAGGGTGAGTCAGACCCAGATTTCGCATGAGGACGGCTCCATGTCGAGCCGTCCTCGTCATGTCGGGCGCTCGCATCCAAACGAGACGCCAGCGTAGCCACACACCCGCGCGTCGCTCAGCGAGGAGGACTGCACCGCATGAATGGTCAGCCGCCGGTTGGCGTGAAGGTTGAGTATGACGTTCCAGCCACCATGCGCGATGGCGAAGTTCTGCGCGCTAACGTGTTTCGTCCCGATGACGGCGGCGTGGGCAGCTATCCCGTGCTGTTGACGCGCCTGCCCTACGGCAAAGACCTGCCGTTTGGTTCCAGCTCGCTCGACCCGGTACAGGCGGCGCGGCGCGGCTACATCATCGTCGTGCAAGATGTGCGCGGCACCTTTGCATCCGGCGGCGAGTGGTATCCATTCAAGAATGAGCGCCTGGATGGCCTCGATACAGTGGCCTGGGCGGCGCAGCTGCCCGGCGCAAACGGTCAGGTTGGCATGTATGGCGCCTCGTACTTCGGCCAGACGCAGTGGATGGCGGCCACTGCCGAGGAACTGCGCGCGCTGGCTCCCACCATCACCTGGGCCAACGCCGAGGAGACGAGCCTGCGTAATGGTGTGCTAGAGTGGGGCGTCCAGGCAAGCTGGCTGCTCCAGCAGGGGCTAGGGCAGGTCATTCGCCGCCACGCCGGTGATCCGCAGGCGCTGGGGAAAGCAGTCTACACAGTCGTCAACGCCTATGACAACCTGCCTACGAAGTGGTACGGCGCCCTTCCGCTCGCAAGCTATCCACCTCTCCGCGCGCTCGACATGGCGAAACCGCTCATAGATACGATCCATGCGCGCGACACGGGAGACTACGACGGACTGCCGTATGGCCCGCAGGACTACGACCACATCTCGCTGCCAATGCTGCACATCGGCGGCTGGTACGACATCTTCCTCAAAGGCACCATCCGCAATTTTAGCGAGATGCGCGCGCGCGGTCGCCCGGGCCAGTACCTCGTGCTCGGCCCGTGGACGCATGGCAATTTCAACGCCATGCTGGGCGACCTCTACTTCGGCCTGGCCTCTAGCGGCGCTCTGCTCGACTATCAGGTGGACCTGATGACGATGCAGCTTCAATTCTTCGACCGCTGGATCAAAGGTCTGCCCGGCCCCTTCGACCGCCAGCCTGCTGTCAAGTATTTCGTCATGGGCGCGAACATTTGGAAGTCCAGCGAGACCTGGCCGCCAGCCAATACCCGTGAGCAGCGCTGGTATCTGCACAGCGGTGGTCATGCGAACACGGCTAGCGGCGATGGCGCGCTCAGCGAGACGCAGCCCGACGCGGAGCCAGCCGATCAGTACACCTATGACCCGCTGAATCCGACGCCGACCGTGGGCGGTCCCACGCTGATGCAGGCCGTCTACCGTGCTGGCCCACTCGACCAGGCCTGGATCGAGCAGCGCGACGACATGCTCGTGTTCACCTCAGCCCCGCTGGAGCGTCCACTGGAAGCCAGCGGCCCTGTCTCCGTCACGCTGCATGTCGCCACCGACGCGCCCGACACCGACTTCGTCGCGCGCCTGGTGGACGTCTACCCCGATGGACGAGCCATCCCCATCACGGATGGCATCGCGCGCATGCGCTATCGCAATGGCGTTGGCGTCGAGGCCGAGCCTCTGGCCGCAGACCAGAGCTATCCGCTCTCGATTGACCTCTGGGCGACCAGCGTCATGTTCCTGCCTAATCATCGAATTCGTCTGGACGTGACGAGCAGCAGCTTCCCGCGCTGGGAGCGCAACCTGAACACAGGCGCGTCGAATGGCGCGACGGCGGAGGCGCGGGCGGCGCGACAGACGATCTTGCACGACGCCGATCACCCGTCGTTCGTCTCACTGACGGTCGCGCCACTCTAGCGTGTCATCCTTATCAGGACATAGCGACCATGTCATCAGCAACGGCTCAGCTACGCGCAGGGTTGGAGGCGCTCGGGTCAGCGATGTATCGCGAGCGCAGGCCACTCGCCGACCTGCGCCTGTTGTCTCTCGGCGAGGGCGTCGCACCAGAGGAGACGCCCATTCCATCCAGCGATACGCCTGGTTGGCGCGCGATTGCGCCTGGCGATCACTGGGGCGGGCACGATCAGACCTGCTGGCTGCATGGCTCGGCGCAGATTCCACCGCAGTGGACAGTCGCACAGACGAGCGACGATTTCGCCATCGCGCTGCGCCTGCTGCTCGGCGTCAGCGCGGACTTCGGCTGGCCAGAGGGGCTGCTCTATGTCAATGGGCGGCTGCTTCAGGGCATCAACCAGCATCATCCCGACGTCTTGCTACCCGCCCGGCTTGCGACGCCTGGTCTCGTCACCTTCGACGTACGCGCCTGGAGCGGCATGACCACGCGCGAGCATACGATGGAATACGCCGAGTTGGCGCTGCTCAACCGCAACGTGGAGGCGCTCTATCATCTGCTCCTGGCGGGCTGCGATTTGGTAGACTCGCTCGATGCGAGCGATCCGCTGCTCCACCCACTGGCCCAGGCGCTCGCAAACGCCTGGGCCACGGTGGACCTGCGTTATCCAGGCCTCAGTCCACTGGACGATTCGGCGCGCGCCGCGCTGATCGGCTTCCGCGCTCGGCTGGCAGAGCTACGGACCCACTACGATTCGTCCGAGCGGCCCCACGTCACGGCTATCGGCCATGGTCATCTCGATGTCGCGTGGCTCTGGCAGACACGCCACACACGCGAAAAGTCCGCGCGCACTTTCAGCATCGCCACAGCGCTGATGGACCTCTACCCCGACTACCACTTCCTGCATACCACACCCCAGGTCTTCGCCTGGCTCGAACGCGATTATCCAGACGTCTTCGCCCGCGTCAAAGCGCGCGTCGCGGAGGGGCGCTTCGAGGCGGCCGGCGCGCTCTGGGTGGAATCTGACACGAACCTCGTCTCTGGTGAGTCCTTTGTGCGCCAGATCATGTATGGCCAACGCTACCTGCGCGAGACTTTCGGCGCCGAGTATGACACGCTCTGGCTGCCCGACACCTTCGGCTACAGCTACGCGCTGCCGCAGCTCATGTTGCGCGCTGGCCTGCGCGCCTTCATGACCACCAAGATGAGTTGGAGCGACACCAACCGCTTGCCGCATGACACGTTTCGCTGGCGCGGGCTGGATGGCAGCGAGACCCTCGCGCACTTCGTCACGACGCCCTGGCTACCCTTCAATCCCGCGTTCGACACCGACACCTACAATGGCAGACTCGACGTTCCCGCCGTGCGCAAACTGTTGGAGCGCTACCGTGACCCGTCACTCAACCGCGATCTGCTGCTGATCTATGGGCATGGCGACGGCGGCGCCGGGCCGACACGCCAGCATATCGAGAGCTACCGTGCGCTGCGCGAGCTTCCGGGGCTGCCAGATGTGCGCCTGGGCCGCGCCGATGAGTACTTCCACGCGCTGCGCGCGCGGCTCTGGGCGCGGTCCGACCTGCCGACGTGGGACGGCGAGCTGTACCTGGAGTACCATCGCGGCGTTTACACCACGCAGGCGTGGCTCAAACGGCTGCATCGGCGCATCGAGGAGCAGCTACTGCTGGCCGAATCGCTGGACGCCACGCGCTGGGCGCAGGCATGCGCGCATGGCGACGCAGCGCCAGACGAGCGCCCCACGCTCGACGACTGCTGGCGCACGCTGCTCCTGCATGAATTTCACGACATCTTGCCTGGCTCCAGCATCGGCCCAGTCTATGCTGACGCCCGCCGCGACTTGACAGCGCTGACTGAACGGCTCGGCCAGTTCATCGTTAAGGCCGAGCGCGACCTCACAGCGCAGAGCGGCGCCGCTGAGTTGTGGCTGATCCACAATCCCAGCCCACTTGCCACGCCAGGTGGAGGCGGCGGCCTCGCCGTGCTGTCACTGGGGCCTGGTGAGCAGCCGCCGACGTTCTGTCGCCCCGGCTCCCCCACGACGCTCATACCCATGCAGGTCATAGCGGATGCAAAGGGTCACGAAACGGCGCTCTATCAGACGCCGGGCATCTGGGGGCGCGACTGGCTGGCGCTTCGGCAAATCATCCTCGAACGGCCTCACGCTCCTGCTCAGGACCCCCATCGCCCCAGCGCCATCGCGACCGACGATGGCGGCGCCGTTCTCGAAAACGAGCAGGTGCGCTGCACACTCGACGCACAGGGCCAGATCACCTCGCTGGTTGATAAGCGCATCGCTGGTTGGCGCGAGCTGATGCAGGCTGGTCGGGTGGGCAATCAGTTTATCGCCTTCGAGGACAATCCGCGCAAGTTCGACGCGTGGGACATCGACGCGGACTACACACGCAAGCCACATCCACTAGAGGAGGCGCAGGTCAGCGTCACCGAGTGTGGTCCGTTGCGCGCGACAGCGCATGTGAGGCGCACGATTGGTAGCAGCGTCGTCGAGCAGGAAATCTCGCTCTACCGCAGTGACGCGCGCGTCGTCTTAGCCACCCGCGCCGACTGGCATGAGCGTCATCTGCTGCTCAAGGTCGCCATACCCCTCGACCTGCGCGTCCCCGCAGCGCGTTCTGAGATTCAGTACGGTAGTGTAAGCCGTCCGACGCATTGCAATACCTCCTGGGATCAGGCGCGCTTCGAGACGGTGGCGCATCGCTGGGTGGACCTCTCGGAGAGCGACTACGGTGTAGCGCTACTCAATGATGGCCGCTACGGCCACGACATCCACCAGAGCGTCGTGCGGCTGACCGTCCTGCGCTCGCCCACCTGGCCGGACCCCGAGGCCGATCAAGGCGAGCATGAGGTAACGTTTAGCCTGCTGCCGCACGAAGGCGCCTGGCCAGCGGGCGATGTGATCGCCTACGGCTATGCCCTGAATCGCCCGCTGCGCATCGTCCGACCGTCGCAGGAGTCAATGGTGCAGACCGAGACAAGCCTGACGACCTCACTCGCGGCTCCGCAGCCACTCTTTCGTGTACATGGCGCGACGGTCATTCTCGAAGCTCTCAAGCGCGCGGCGGAAGGCGATGACCTGATCGTGCGCCTGTATGAAGCGACGGGCAGCCGCTCGGTCGTAACCATTCGCGGCGCGCTGCCGCTAGCGCAGGTGATCGAGTGTGACCTGCTGGAGCGCCCGCTCACGGCGGAAACCAGCCCGGCCTATGATCTCTGGCGGGCGTCACTAGCCGCCTCGCACGACGCGCCAGTAGTCAGCGAGAATGGCTGGTCGTGCCAGTTTCGTCCATTCGAGATACGCACGTTCCGCGTGTCGCTCGGCGTAACGTCGCGCCGCTCGTAATGGCCGCGCGGCGTTGTAAACGCAACGGGTAGAACCACAGCTGGAGTTGACCCGCTTTGGTGGACATCGGTAGACTTGGGGGAGAAGCCCCTGAGTGGGGTGTTCGCATGTCGAAGCAGTCGAAGCATATGGCCCCCTACCCGCCCGAATTTCGAGCCGACGCGATCCGACTCGTTCGTACGAGTGGGAA
>VFSW01010678.1_pt1 | contig 13001 bp, 24 predicted proteins | sample 5358111 | NCBI WGS metagenome assembly VFSW01 (sample SAMN11554181, study PRJNA540505) | mine drainage metagenome | isolation source: sediment from site ElyBrook_90M | place: USA: Ely Copper Mine, Vershire, VT | collected 2017 | reverse complement strand
TCTGCAAGCCACGGCCACACTGCCGGAAATCGCGGCGCTGAGCATGGCCGCTTTGGGAAGCGGGGAATAGCTGTGAGCGTGGTATACGAAGCAACCAATTCGGGCAGAGACGGCGCGGTCCTTTCGTCTTGTAAGGGCTATCGGTATCGCTTGGACAGATGGTGGTCGAGCGAGGGTGATTGCGCTGTGTGGGTGATGCTGAACCCATCGACGGCAGACGCATTGTTGGATGACCCGACGATCAGGAAGTGCCGTGGGTTTTCAAAGCAGTGGGGCTACGGGCGAATGATCGTTGTCAATCTGTTTGCCCTGCGCTCTACCGATCCGGCGGCTTTGGCGCGGAATACCGACCCGGTTGGAGTCCAAAACGACTACCACATTGCGCGGGCATTGGAGTCAGCGGCAGAAGTAATCGTGGCGTGGGGATGCCAGCAGCACATGAGCACTGATATGTTGAAACGGCGCCCAGCGCACCTAGCGATGTTGATCCGAGCGCTTCGGCCAGATTTGGAAGTGAGCTGCTTGGGATACCGGAAGGATGGGTCTCCTCGCCACCCTTTGATGCTGGCGTACAGTACCGAACGGCAGCCCTGGCTGCTTAGTTAAAAGAAGGCACTTGTGAACTCCTTCGGCGACGATTTTGAAACCTATTCCGAATGTGACCTGCGCGTATCAGGCTTGCACAACTACGCCATGCACCCATCGACCGGCGCGCATTGCATGTCCTACGGTCCCGATCCGGAGCACGTCAAAATCTGGATCGAAGGTGAGCCGTTTCCCGAGGACCTCCAGGACCATATCGATGCCGGCGGCGTTCTCACCGCATGGAACGCTCAGTTCGAGTGGGCGATCTGGAATCTCTGTTGTGTGTCTCGCTATGGCTGGAAGCCGCTGCCGATCAGCCAGGTCCGCTGTTCCATGGTGCGCGCCTACGCCATGGCGTTACCGGGCGCGCTGGAGGATGCTGCGCCGGCCCTGGGCGTCGATCAGCGTAAAGATGCTGCCGGTCACCGAATCATGCTCCAGTTGGCCAAGCCGAAGAAGGACGGCAGCATGTGGCGCCGGGACGACGACAGCCTGGACAAATTCCTGAAGCTCTACGACTACAACAGGCAGGATGTGCGGACGGAACTGGCCTGTCTTGAGCGCCTGATGGAACTCTCTCCGTCCGAGAACGCGCTCTGGGAGCTGGACCACAAGATCAACAACCGCGGCGTCATGTGCGATCTCGCCAGCGTGGACAAAGCGATCACGATTATTCAGTCCGAGCAGAAGAGGCTGAACGGCGAGATGCTTCAGGTGACCGGCGGCGTGGTCAGCTCCTGCAACGAAGTCCAGGTACTCGGCAAGTGGATCAAGTCCCAAGGCGTCGAGATGGACGGCCTGGCCAAGGCGGATGTGCTAAATGCTTTGGCGGGTATTAAGGAAGAGGTCCTGTCTTCCGAGGATAGCAGCGTGGAGTTCACGCTAACAGCCGAGATCCCCTCGCTGCCGCCGGCTGTGCGCCGCGCTCTGGAACTCCGCCAGGAGGCGGCGAAGTCGAGCACGGCGAAGCTGGTCGCCATGCGGGAGAAAGCATCGGATGACGGACGGCTCCGCAACCTCCACCAGTTCCATGCAGCATCGACGGGAAGATGGGCAGGCCGAGGAGTACAGACTCAGAATCTTCCTCGCCCCCGCTTGGAGACGAAGCAGAAGGACATCGACGCGATGTTTGAACTGCTCGACAACAAGGAGATGTTCGATTTCTTCTATGGACCGAGCATGGCGGCCGTCTCAGATTGCATCCGCGGAATGCTGGTCGCTGAAGAAGGAAACGAGCTTGTGGCCTGTGACTTCTCCCAGGTTGAGGCTCGTGCGCTCCCTTGGCTCTCTGGCCAGGACAACGTGCTCGAAGTCTTCCGCACGCATGGCAAGATTTACGAGCACGCGGCATCGGGCATCTATCACATTCCGATGGAAGAGGTGAATTGGTTTCAGCGTTTGGTAGGCAAGGTTTCGGAGCTGGCCCTGCAATACGGTGGGTCCGTGGGCGCGTTTCAGTCGATGGCTCGAAATTACAACGTAAACATTCCCGATTCCGAAGCGAATGAAATTAAGGATAATTGGCGCGCGGCTAACAAAAAGCGGGTCTCCTACTGGTATGCCCTGGAGCGCGCGGCGCTCGACGCTATGGAGTCTAGCGGTGTTTTCGAAGTCGGCCCCGCTGGGCGCCGGGTAAAGTTCCGCAAATCCGGTTCGTTCCTGTGGATGCTGTTACCGAGCGGACGAACCCTCTGCTACCCCTACCCGGAGATACGCACGGTGACGACGCCATGGGGCGCAGAGAAGGAAGCCCTCACTTTCATGACGATTGTGGACATGGCTCAGAAAAAGAAGATCATCCACGATCCAAATTCGAAAGGCCGTTGGCAGCGCGTGTCAACCCATGGCGGTCCGCTTGCTGAGAACGCAACGCAAGGGTTCTGCCGCGATCTTCTAGCTACTGCGATGACTGCGATTGAAGCCGAGGACATACCGATTGTCCTCCATGTCCACGATGAGCCCGTGGCCGAAGTGAAGAGATTTCGCGCGCAATACGCTCTGGAACGGATGATCGCGATTATGTCAACAACGCCAAGTTACGCGCCCGGGCTACCACTGGCGGCAGAAGGATGGCACGGCCGACGCTATAGGAAGGGCTGACTATGAACTGGATCACAGCAAAATTCAATTCGGAGTGCGTCTCTTGCACTCGCAACATCGACGAGGGCGAGCGCATCCTGTACGACCACGAGGATCGTGAAGTCCGGTGCAGCAAATGCGGAGAGCGGATCAAGCCTGATCCGAAGAAAGGTTTCCAGTGAAACAATACGAATTCCTCAACCCTGATTTTCTCGAATTGATGAACGACATCGGCCGGCTTGGCCATGAGAAGTTCGGCGCCGACGCTATCGAGTCCGCAGGCGCGCGGCGCAGGATTCCCAGGCACAGCAAGGAGCAGATCATGCGCCATGCTCACGGGCACCTGTGGCATTACGAGGACGGCATGAAGCACGACAAGTTGGGAAACTTGAGCGGGCATTTGGCCGCTGCGGCTTTCAATGCGATGCTTGAATACATTTTCTCTCAGGGTGAGTGATGAAATCCTCAGACCGCAGTTTCAAAGGTGGCGTGCGCACGGACCAGAAGAGTTACCTGGTTATCAAGGCCGGTCCGTGCCGGGACAAGCGGGTGCATGTGCTGGTGGCTGAAGCCAAGGTAGGGCGCAAATTGAAGAAAAGCGAGCACGTCCACCATAAGGATGGCAACACCAGGAACCCGCATTGGAAGAACTTGGTCGTCATCGATTGCGGGCTGCATGGAATCGTCAGCAACAGGCAACGGTACTACCTCAAACAGAAGTTCAGCGCCGAAGAAGCGGCATGGCGCGCGTTTTTCGATGCCACAGGCAAAACCTATGACGAGTACGAGAACGAACCTGATACCAGTTTCGACACAAGTAAGATGGCTGACGCTCATTGAGAAGCGGCTGCTCGAATACATTTTCTCTCAGGGTGAGTGATGAAGATTTTGCAATGGGATTGCCGGGAGAAGTTGCGTGAGCTGGAGGAGAATTCGGTCCATTGCTGCGTGACGAGTCCGCCCTACTGGGGTCTGCGAGATTACAAGATCGCCCCGCAGGTGTGGGGCGGTGATTCGGCGCACGATCACGTTTGGAATCTGCAAAAAATCGCCACGGAGGTTGGTAAGGGGAATTGGGCGCAGGGCACCAATGGCCGCGGGGAACTTCAGTTAGGCGGCGTCGACGCGAAGCGCGAGCCGATCCGGGGTGAAGTGAAAACAGGATTTTGTGAATGTGGCGCGTGGCTTGGCTGCTTCGGGTTGGAGCCGACTCCAGAGCTTTACGTCGAGCACGCGGCCGCATATTTTAGTGAGGTGCGCCCCCGGCGTCAGGACCAAGGCAAGCGTTTTGTTTAAGTAGGTGGTTCGTAATACGGAGCGGCGTACAACAACAACAAAAACGCCGGCGGAGCTACTCGCGCTCAAGGTAGAAAACAGAAACACCTTTACGTTTCCGATGGAATGAGTCCCAGCCAGTCTCCTGAGCTGTCGCGTGGTCCCTCATGTGACAGCGACGGCAGAGAACTTCGAGATTTGACGGTTCTTGATTCTGTTTGTTCCGATCTTTGTGGTGAATGTCGAGCTGCCTTGTCGCCGGGCAACGGCTACACTTTCCAGCCTTTTTCGTCAGGCGCTTCGCCTCTTTTGCGGACAAGCCGTGGTAACGGGCATTCGGATTTCGTTGAAGCATTTTTTGACGACGGGCTTCCTTCCGTTCCGGCGTCCACCAGTCTCGGATCTTCTTTGCCACTTGAGGACTTGCACTCGCTGGTTTCCACCCAGGGCGGCTTATGCCGGTGGTGCGGAGTCTCATTGCTTGATTACGCTCTGCGGTCCGTTCGTAGGGCTGCGTACATGAACGGCAACGGGCAGCACGAGTTAGTTTCTCGCAGCCAGGGCAAGGATGTTTCGGACTTGGCACCCCAATATCATACCACAGCGTCCCTAAAGCCCAAAGACCTCGTAGGCATCCCCTGGATGCTGGCCTTCGCGCTGCGCGCCGATGGGTGGTATCTGCGCCAGGACATAATTTGGAATAAAAAAAATTCGATGCCGGAGAGCGTCACTGACCGCTGTACGAAAAGCCACGAGTACCTGTTCCTGCTGACGAAGTCAGCGAAGTATTACTTCGACCACGAGGCGATCAAGGAGCCTTGCGTAGCCGGTCATCTAGCGGGGAACAACTCGCACAAAGGCTTAACTGCCTACGAAGAAGGGGACGAGCGCCACAGGACCAAACAAGGACTTGTGGCGTTCGCACAAAAGACACGGAGCGCCCGTGACAATTTCAAGCGTACCGGATCAAAACGAGAGGTAGCGATACCAGGGCAATCGATGGGAACGCATCGCCCGAATCGTGGTGATTCAGTCTACGATTTAGAGACACGCAACAAGCGCGACGTATGGACCATCGCTACATCCCCTTTCAAAGAAGCGCACTTCGCCACTTTCCCGCCCAAGCTGATTGAGCCGTGTGTTCTCGCCGGATGCCCTGAAGGCGGAACTGTTCTCGATCCCTTTTTTGGCAGCGGCACGACCGGCGTTGTTGCTCTGCGGCACAAACGAGATTTCATCGGTATCGAGCTGAACCCCGAATACATCGAAATCGCAAAATCCAGGCTGCTCAAAGAAGTTCTTCTATGACGACCCAATCAGAATTCGCGGCGTTGCTGGCTCGAAGCGGGCTCCCCGTCTTCCCGTGCGAAATTAACTCGAAGCTGCCCGCGATCAAGAATTTCCCCGCCAGAGCGACGACCGACCCAAAGCAGGTGGAAGCCTGGTGGAACGGACTGCCCAAGAACGTGGCAATCTCGACTGGGCATCCCGGCGACGGCGGCATCCTGACAGTGGTCGATGTGGACGTAAAAGACAACAAACGGGGGGACATCACCCTCCTGCAGTTGGAGTTCGAGGGTTTTGAATTCCCTCCGACTTTTGAAGTCAAAACGCCATCGAACGGCCGCCACCTGTACTATTGGGCGCCGACCGCTCTGCGCCAGGGAGTGAACACCCTGGGAAGCGGTATCGACACTCGCTGTCTCGGGGGATATGTACTGGCTCCCGGCTCGGAGATCGACGGCAAAAAGTACGAGGTGGTGAACAAGTCCCACATCGCAGCGGCTCCCCAGTGGCTCATTGAAAGACTTGGAGCAGCCCGCGAGGCATCAACTCCCGACACCAAAGCCCTCCCCAACATCGCGCCCGACCGCGCCGCCCCCCGCGCAGCCCAATGGCTGCTCACGGCCCCCCTCGCCGTTGAAGGCGCCGGCGGCGACGACGCTACCTACAAGGTCGCCCTGCACCTGAAGGATCTTGGTTGCGATGTCGATCAGGCCATCGATCTGCTCGCCCCCTGGAACGAGCGCTGCTCTCCCCCGTGGTCCGAAGAAGAACTCGAAGCCAAGGTGCGCAACGCTTTCAAATACGGAAAAGAACCGCGGGGCGCTGCCGCCCCCGAGGCAGTCTTCCCGCCTGTTCCCGAACCGGAGGAGCCATCCGAGGACGCGGGGTCCCTCAAGCCCCACCCGTTCGCCAAGCTCAATGAGTCCTTCGCGTTCGTCTTCGCCGGCGGCACAGGGAACGTACTGTGGGAGACCACGGGGCCGGATGGCAGCTATGAGTTCCATTTGATGACCAAGCAGTCCTTCTTCGACATGAACGCGGCCAATAAGCTACCGGTGGGTGACAAGTCCAAGTCCACGGCGCAGATGTGGATGGAGTGGCCTAAAAGGCGGAGCTTCGACGGCATGGTTTTCGAGCCCGGAATTGAAGTGGACAGCCGTTGGCATAATATGTGGCGTGGCTTCGCGGTGAAGCCCTCGGACTCTCCTGAGCACCCTATGGTCGAGCGGTGGAAGGAGCATCTCTTCGAGAACATCTGCGGGAGAGACGCGATCCAGGCCGACTGGCTGACTGGATGGTTTGCGCATCTTGTCCAGCGGCCGTATGAGAAGCCCTTGGTGGCGATCGTCTTCCGCGGCGGCAAAGGTGTGGGCAAGAATGCGCTGGTTGAGCGCGTCAGCAAATTGCTTGGCGGCCACGCCATGACCACGGCGCGGCGCCGGTATCTCGTCTCGAACTTCACCCGGCACTTGCAATACTCCCTGCTGTTCATTCTGGACGAGGCGTTCTGGTCCGGGGACAAGGAAGCCGAGGGCGTCGTCAAGGATCTTGTGACCGGGAGCAAGCACCAGATCGAGCCGAAGGGAAAGGAATCGTACACTGTCCGCAACCTGACCCGCGTGGTCGTGATCGGCAACTAGGAGTGGCTGGTGCCGGCGTCCGCCGACTAGCGCCGCTGGGCGGTCTTCGATGTGGGAGACGGCCGCAAGCAGGACCGGAAGTATTTCGAGGAGATGCGCCTGGGCCTGGACGAACAGGGCGGATCGGCGCACCTGCTCCGCTACCTGATGGATTACAAGATCGCGCAGGACGTGAACCAGGCTCCCAACACAGCCGGGCTCGTCTCCCAGAAAATTTCGTCTCTGGAGCCGGTCCAGCAGTGGTGGTACGACACACTCTCGGCGGGCATGATCGCCGGCGGCGACTGGGGAGGGGAATGGCCGGATTCGATCCCCACCAACAGGCTGCGGGATGCCCTGCGACGCTGGGTTGGAAACCGCAATATCAAGGGCCGTTTACCCAACGATGTGAATTTCGGCAAGATCCTGCACCAGATGGCCCCCAGCTTCGAGAAGAAAAAACTCGGCGGGTCCAAGGTGGCGGACGGCGATACCAGCTACGCTTACCTCAAAGTTGGATTGGATGTCCTGCGGTCTGAGTTCGACAAGTACATCGGTGGAGGCGCGCCGTGGAACGAATAGTTACCTCCGAGCAGCTTGCCGAGCGGTGGCGCACCAGCGTCAGCTACCTGGCCAATCTCAGGAGCCAGGGGAAGGGCTGTCCTTACGTCAAACTCGGGCGCCGCGTGGTGTACCGCGAGAAGGACGTGAAGCGGTACGAGATGGATCGGCGCGTGCTGGTGAAGTTCGTGCGCCCAAAGGTTCGCAAATAATATGTTGACAATATGCAGAGATAGGTGGTAGCGTCCATGGAAATGACAGGACCGAGTTCCAATTCGATCGACGACACACTTGCACCGCCGCAGCCGCGCGATGCGGCCGGCGTCCGACCTCCCCTCGATCTCAATGTAGTCGCGCGCCAAGTGCAGCACATCCAGCAGAAGCTGGCTGAGGAGCGGGCCGCGAAGGCGGCTACGGCGAAGGCGACCGCGGAAAGCAAAAGAGGATAAGGCCCATGCGACCAGTCAACGACAACGACGTTTTGGCGGATCTGGACCGGCATACGGCCGGCTACGGAAACGGCGCGCGCCTGGCCGAGAGCCTTGGCATGGATCCGGCGCATCTGCGCGAGATGAAGTCCGGGAGGCGATCGCCGAACACGAAGGTCGCGGCAGGGCTCGGCTGGGAGCTGCGCTGGGTCAGACCCGCAGGGGCTTTTGCTGACGATGGTCTGCGCGCCCGGACCGCCAGAGGTGAACTGTGACGCCCACCCTCGAACACTTCCCGCTATCCTCGGCCTACCTCTGCGAAGACTGCCACTGCATCGGCAACTGCTCCACCACCTGCCCTGCGTGTGCATCCAGGTCACTCCTGGCGCTGGCCGGGGTGCTCAACCGGGAGACTGTACAACCAGCAACGCTCGTTGCCGCACTATGCGAGATGCTGGATGAGGCGGTAGCGTGACCGATCATGACGTGCTCTGGCTGGAATCGCTGATCGACTCCGGCGTGGTCAAGACGGTGCCGATGCAGGAACCGCCAGTTTGCTGCTGTGGCAAGACGTTCGAGCATAATGGCGTGCTTTATGAGAGCGTCAATGCTGGATGCGTAATCCACGGCGTCCGCTCGCATTATGTGGAGCGCGTAGGCGAGAGCATGAAGTCGCGTAGACGCGACACAAAGCGCCACTCGGCGCATGGGGTGAAGGAATGAGCGTTGACGCGCTGTTCCTGATCTTCGACCCCGGGCTGCTGCTCCTGGGCCTGTGGCTCTACGGGCGCAAGCGTGAGCCGCGATGGATAACCGCTGAGAGGCCAGAGGATACTTACTGGCCGAATGGAGGCAAGTGATGGACGCGAATGAAGAGTATGTGCGGAGCAGGTGGAAGAACGTCGCATTCACGGGAGGGGACAACCAGATTATTCCTGGCGCGGGGTTTGTTTCCGCAGACGTTATGGCCCTAAGCAACATCAAATCGTCTCCAGAGCAGGCGTGGGAACAGGCCGCTGAGTTCACTCGCCAGCACGAGGAAGAGATTCGTCAGTTGAGGGAAGAAGTTGCGCTGGCTTTAGAAATGGCTTCTTCCCCTAATGGAATGAAGCAGATATACAAGAGCACGCACCACGCATTCTCGACGGTATATCTAGCAAACCGTGCCACCGCTGCGCGCATTCTCGACCGCCTTGAATCCGCGCTGGCCGAATTACTCATTGGATGGAAGGAGCACGGATGAGTGAACAAATAAGAACACTGCGGCATCTCGTGGAGTTTATCCGACGCATCAATCACGCAGTTACCTGTCCTAGGTATTTGACGACGACAGCCAGCGGAGCGCTGATGGGGAGCGGCCAAGGATGCAAGGACTGCACTTGCGGCCTTGACTCCGCGATACAATTTGCCGAGTCATTGAAGGAGCAGAGATGAGCAAGCGGAAGGCACCGATACCGGAAGACCTGCAATCCAACGTGGCCGCAGCGTTCAAACTTTGCAACGAGCAGCGAGAGCGCATCGCCAAGCTGGAGGACACCATCTCCAAACGGGAATCACTATTAGATAAGTTCAACGCGAGCAACGAGAGCTTGACGGCCAAGGTGGAAAAGCTGAAGGCCGCCAACAAGGTGCTGCTGGAGGCGCTAAACGAAACAGTGAGTGATGAAGCTTTACTTGGCCTGAATGAGAAGTACGGGTACTTCCAATTTAATGACGCCCAAGGTGCTGTGAGCCGAGCGTTTGCTGACGACATTGTAGGCATCATCAGGGCCCGCGCAGCCATCGCGCAGGCGAAGCACTAACCACCGCGCCAGAGGTTGCGCAACGCAAGACGGAACCGCCGAAGGGAAGGAATAGATGATTTCAAAGATTGAGGTTTTGTTTGCACGTCCTGTCGAGTTGACGGATGGGGAGATGCAGCGCATCCACGGGATTGTGAATGACGCAGCACAACGGACGGAAACGCCAGAGTTTGTTCATTGGGCGGCTGGAACTGGAAGCAAGCCGAACTGGTCAAAAACGGATTGCAAGATATGGGGCATGAAACCAACGGCAGATTCTCCAGATAGCGGCGAACCGACTTGGGATGATTCGGTGTACTTCATCGAGACGGCCAGCCGAGAGCGGTACGATTCCGAGCCATTCAAGTCTTGGACTCCGCGCAAGACAAATGCCGCACGGTTCGCAGAGCTTTTAGAAACCATCGACAATCGTTGTGCGGCGTCGGATGGTCCTGTAACGCCGACGTTGACTGAGGCGACGGCAGATGAGTTGAGAAGGCTATACGTGTTTGCGGACAGGATCAGGAAAGAAGCCCGATAGGTTGTAGGCCGCGCCCCTAGACGCCGTATGGGGCATGCGGAGAGCAGACGGCGTAAGCAATAGCGGCACAACTGCGCTGAGGTGCGCGGAGAGCAGGGAGAATGACAGTAGGGATGCGCCATGAGTGCTGCAAATGCCTTTCGGTTACCAACAACTACACATGCCCAAAATGCGGGCACAATTACTGTTGCAGTTGCAAGGGTACAAAAAACAAGGATGGGACTTGGAGCAAATGAGTGGCATAATGAGTTTGCGCGGCGGCGTGGTACGGTAGAACACGCAGGATCAACGGTGAAAAGCCGTGGTGTTCCGGTGGACAAGCCTTAAGTGGACCAAACCACCAAAGCCGGGACCTATCCGGCCCGCGCAAAGCGAGAGGGGATCCGCAAAGCTCCCCTCTCGCTGCTCTGGACTTCGCGTCTCTTTTCGTCTAGCTCCACTCCAGTTGTGCATTTGAAAGCTGCGCGAGCACGGAGCCACCTTGAGGCCCGAGAGCAAGCTGGAACTGGAAGATAGCTCCGTCTGCCCAGCCTGTTTTCCCGATGGGGATGTTCTGCTGTGCGGCGGGGAAGATCGATGTGACCCCGTTGAGGGTCAGGCTTGAGTACGAGTAGACTCCTTTGTGGAAGTCGATCTTGAACTCCAGCTCGTAATGGTTCGGAACGTATCTGACCAGTTCTGCCTTTATCGGCGTGTCATTCCAGCCCTGGCCGGAGTCCGATGCTTGGAAGATGCCCTTCACGCGGTTGATCTGGCCTGAGAGGTTGGCTGTTTTCCCGCCTTGAGTAACCTTCAGATCAGTCTCGATGACTTGAAGCCTGTGCAGGGAGTCTGCTCCCAACAGCAGGTCAAATGATAGTTTCACGTTCCCGGTGTTGGGCAGAAGGGGCCGGCTGATACCAATCTCACACACAGCGTTTGGAGGCCCAGCGAACATCACTATGAGCGCGTCTGGTGTGTCTAGGCCGTCCTGGAACACATGGAACGTGGTGGGGTCCGGCGCCCCGTCCGCCACGTGGGAGCCGTCGGATGGGATATGAGTGACGAACGGCGCGAGTTGAAATTGCGAGTCGGTAATCATATCCCCATCCTACTCATTATGCGATAGGTTGCTGCTGCGTGTAGTTCGCCGGATCGTAGCCAGCACCTGCTGCGACGTACCCGGCTAGACCGGCCTCGGTCCCCGCAAGGTAAGCGCCGATCTTGGCGGACAGTGCAGAGGTCGTACCAGATGCTATTTGGTAAGCCTTGAACCCTGCGATGAGCAGGGCATAGGCGCTCAAGACCTCGGCATCGGTGCTGCCTTGGGCTGACTGGTGCGCGGCCACGAGGTTGTTGAGGGACGCTTCGAGCATGGATGCGATCTGGACGGACCCGGGAGGCACAACGCCACCGGCCTGGAGCCCGATGAGGGCGAGATTGCCGAACCCTTCAAGCAGCGCGATAAGGTTCGCCGTATTGGAAGTCGGAGTTGGAACTGGCGTGGTAGACATTACTTCACCCCTGTCGAAGCTGAGACAGCCTGCTGTTGAGCGTAGGCCGTGTTGACCGCCGTTTGGGCCGCTGCTTCCGTCGCCGCGCCCGCGTGGTACGAGTTGTAGGTCTGATATGCGGCATCCGCCGTGGCGATCAGAGCGTTCAATGCCTGCTTGTCCGTCGCCGAGGGGGTGAATGTATTGTCGGAGATCTGCGCCTGCATCTTGGCGATGTAAGCGTGGACTCCAGCCAGAACCTTGCCCATGGTCTGATCCTGCCCGTTGATGTAGCCGGGCGCCAGGGTCTGCGGGGCGGTAGGGGCCGTCACCGTCTTGCAGCCTACCGACATGCACAGGCCGAGGGCCAGCGCGGTTGAGATGAGGATTCGTTTCAAGGTTTCTCCTTTACGGTTGCAGCATTGATCTCTGCGGCGGTTGGCGCGTCAGGCGAGTCAAGAATCTGCTTCGCCGGCGCGACGGTAACTGCGCGGCTCTGCGTCGTCTTGTACCACGCCCACAACGCCAGGGCGGTAGTAGCAAGTTCCTGCACATAGGCCGGGAGCGCGTCGTGAATCTGATTCACAAGCTGATGAAATTGTGGCACGGCGGCGTAAGCCGCCATTGCCCCAACAAAGATCGCTGCGCAGACATGGGCGTATCCGCCCTTGCTGGCAAACCACTGCTTAATAGCGTCCATTCTGAATACCACCTTATTCCAAATCACGAGTTCCACAACGCAATATCTGCTTGTCGACGTGCAATGATCCCCGGTTGAGGCTTTCCATCCGCAAATATCCACCCGTGGGGCTCTCCAGCATCGTCTAGGTGGTAAAGGCACGCAGGGACCGCGTTGTAACGGCCAGAATTGAGCGCTGACAGCATCGACGAGTCCCGGAGGTTCCCTTGGCCGTTCTGGAAGGTGAAGTCCACCAGCGCGTCAAATTGGCCCTGAGTCAGGGGGACCGTGACGAGCCTCTTGACTGCTTGCTCGGCAACGGCCGCATCCGCTGCCAAGATAGAATCCGCCTCTTGCATGCTGATCCCCTGCGGGAAGGATTCACTAGCGGCGCACTTGTGCCCATACCCGATGGTCCGATTGCCATTCTGATCAAAGTACGGCAGCAGGCGCAGACCCTCGAAACGCTTGATGAGGGCTAGTCCAGCGACTGAAATGCGGAGATCGTCGTTCACAGGTCTGCCGCCGTCGGCGCGTTGTCCCCACGCTCCATCGCCGCCATCACTACCGTGGCGCGATGTTCGGCGGTAAGCCACTGGAGCCACCGCACCACATTCAGTGCATTGGGCATCGCTTCAATAGCTGGTTGAGGAGGGCACGGCGGCTCTCCGGTTCCTCCGCACGGCGGATGTGG
>VFSW01010677.1_pt1 | contig 13001 bp, 11 predicted proteins | sample 5358111 | NCBI WGS metagenome assembly VFSW01 (sample SAMN11554181, study PRJNA540505) | mine drainage metagenome | isolation source: sediment from site ElyBrook_90M | place: USA: Ely Copper Mine, Vershire, VT | collected 2017 | reverse complement strand
TAGCCTTGCGGGCAGGGGAAGCGTGATCACAACAGTCCGACGTCATCGTGGCCAGTGAGCTGCACTGCGGCGCCGATCCCGGCTGGCCGCTCGATCCGCGGGTCCGCGGCGGTCTCCTTCACCTGTGGCGACCGCGTCCTTCAGCTGGCCTTGAGCGCCGCGAAGGTCAGGTTCTGGGTCACGACATGTCCCCGCAGCTGGCCGGTCTCCGCCGCGAGCGCGAGCTTGAGAAGGCCGCTGACCGGCTTCCATGCCGCCACCCTGATCCCGCTCCTCAGCCCGTGGGCGACCGGCGGGCATGCCCGCACCGTCACCTCCCGGAAACTGGCGGCCATGGCGAGCTGCCGGACGCTGCGGGCCGTGAATGAGGACTCGTGGGTGAAATCGCCGTACCTCAGATGGCCGCCGAACGGGCTGACCGCGTTCGGGACCCGGGCCAGGAAGACGCCGCCGGGCAGCAGCGCCTCCAGCACGCGGTCGAAGGTGCGGAGCACCTCGTCCTTGGTGAGGTGCTCTAGAAGGTCCGTGGCGATCACGGCGGCGAATCCAGCCGGCCTGGCGGCCAGGAGATCGTAGTAGTCTCCTTGCCCGACCTCGCGCAGCCCATCGCCGCGGGCGATCGCCACCTGCTCGGGGCTGATGTCGATCCCGGTCGCCCGGTAGCCGTCAGCTAGCATCAGCCGGACCAGGGCGCCCTGGCCACAGCCAATGTCCAGGATCGGTCCCGCGGCCGGCGCTGGCAGCCAGGGCCTGACATCTCGCCGATAGACCATGGCCGAGGCCTCGCCGCCGTCAATGCCCGCATGCTGGGAACTATAGAGGCGATATAGCCGACGCCGGAATACCGCCAGGTCATTGGTGGTAGTCACGCAACGAGCATACGCGTCACGCAAGCTGCTCCCGCGTCTTTTCCCGAACGCCAGGCATCGCCTTAACGGCGCGGCCTGAGAAACACAGGCCAATCTATGTGATGTCGGCTGGCGGTATACGCAACTAGCCGTAAGGAGCGGAAAAACACGGCTAACTCCTAATCGTTACCGCGCGGATCTGAATTGGCGGGCCGCCGTCAGGTGCCGCTGCCCGCCGCGTCGCCAAAGTCCCCCGGCTGAAGGTGAGCATAACTATCAGCAGCCAGACCACGCCGATCTCGGGCAAGCTGGCGAGCGTCGTTGCCCAGTCTGACTCGCCGAGCAGGAGCGCGGGTGTCAGCATCACGATCAGCATGATCGCGTGCGGATCTTTCCGAACCTCCATGACGCTGTCGAGCAGGCGCACGATGACGCCCATCAGAAGCATCCCGATTACGACCGGGAGCCAGCCGCCATATCGGTACAAGTCGCCTAGCGGAGTAATGGCTGACGAGGTATACACAGTTGACGGCAGGCCGAAGTACTCCTGGCTGAACTGGTACCCGGACGCCAGGATCGGCTTGCCCGGCCAGAGCACCCGCGGAATGGCATCGGCCACCGGTTGCTCAATCATCTGAGCGAAGTCCAGGAACGGTATCTCGGTGCCCGTCCGCTGCATGATGATCGCCGGGCTGTCGACCTCCCTCAGCCGCTGCAGCAGGTAGGTCACCGATGTCGGCACCGCGGTCAGCAGACTATGCGGCGAGGTGATCTGCCGCAGGATGCCGGGCGTCGTCGCCATCGCCTGCCTAGGGGTCAGCTCACTGGTAACCGAGTCTCGATACGCCTGGTTGAAGGGGATGACCACGACCAGGAACAGGAGTATCCCGCCTGCGATCGCGGTCTTCGGAAGCCGGTAGTGCGCCGCGCTCATCGGGATGATGATCGCCAGGGCTACTAGTACGAAGGTCTCCTTCCCGCCAGAAACCGCCCCGAAGGCCACTTCGGTCACGCACAGGACCGCGAGGGTCGCCCAGGCTCTTGGCGCCCGCTCGCCGAACCCGCGCAGTGCCGCCGCGCAGACGGCGAGCGGAGCGCAGTTGCTGATCAGGCCGAGGACCTGCTGGTAGGAGGACGCACTGGTCACCGGCCCGGTCAGGGAACCGACATAGCCGAAACGGTGAGTCGACGCCGAGACCAAGACGCGCGCGGTAGCGCCGATCGCGTAGAGCAGCCAAGGAGTCCAGCGACCGCGGACCCGCGCCCCGTACCGGCGGCTCACCGCGGCCATTCCCCGGCCGAACGCCCGCCGGACCGGCCAGCCCGGCCCGGCGAGGTAGCCGACGGTCCATGCGGTGCTCCCGATCGCGACCAGCCACAGGGCCCGGAGGACGTTAGAGATGGCTATCTGGGCCGGCGGCCCGGTCTGAATCTGGCTCCAGGTGATGCTGGCGACCCCGAACGTGAGGCTGTACCAGAGCATCGTCCAGGGGCCAAGCTTCCAGCGCGCCAGGCCGCTAGCGCCCCCGACGAGGCAGCAGAGGCCGCCCGCGAAGCTGGCCAGGGACAGGCCACCCCAGACGACCGCGTCCGTGGGCTGATCAGCGGTATCGAGCGCTCCGGCCAGCAGGACCAGTGCGGTGGCGAACAAGACCAGCGCGAATATGGCGGCCGGTCGCGGCGACGTCCGGCCTTCGATCGCGGTGGCCGGGTCCGCTGGGAGAACGATATCTGTCATTGACTTCTATTCGCATTCCTGGCGAGAACTGGCCTAAGCAGAAAGTAAGTCGCCTAGATCCTCTATCCGGCACCCAGCGAGTTGGCCTGGGCCGGACCCGAAAGAGTCAGCCGGAGGCCAACCTGATGCTATCGTTCCGGTGCTTGAATTTTTGGCGATGCATGATTTAAGGCGCCTGGCCTGTTACGGATTAACTAGCTCATCCCGGAATAAGCCCGGCCGGGCGGCAATAAGCCAGAATGAACATTACCCAGCCGAGGGCCGGAGCATAATGCCGAAGCACGCGCTGCCACGGGCCAGAAAGGCAGCCGCTGGCCGCCGGATCGGCACGATGGCCATGGCCCTCATGGGTTCAAGCGTATCCCTGATGGTCGCATTGGGGGTAGCTAGCCCGTCTTATGGTAAAACTCCCGCGGCGTGGCCCGCGTCATTGCGGCCTTTCGCTCAACTGAGTTTGCCGCCCCCGGCGTCATCGCTGATGCTATGGCTGACCCAGCTGCTCGGCGGCATTAGCGTGATTCTCGGGCTTCTTGCCTTGCGGCGCGGGTGGCGGCCCCCGGTCCGCCTGATGATAGGCGCGTCCGCTGTCGCCGTGATCATGCTGATGCTCATTCCGCCGGTCGACAACGCTGACCCGACCATGTACGCCGCTTTCGGGAGAATGGTGACGCTCGGTCATAGCCCGTACGTTATGACGATCGGTCAGCTGAAGCGATCGGGGGATCCTGCCTGGCAGTCCATAGCCAGAAGTTACCTGGGCTTCCCGACCCGATACGGCCCGGTCGCCACCGCTTCGGAGGCCATGGCGTCGGTGCTCGCCGGTGACTCCATGGCGCGGACGATCTTCTGGATGAAAGTCTGGAACGCGCTTGCGTACCTCGCTCTGGTCCTGTCCCTGGATCGGGCGATGCGGCAGGACCCGGCGTTGCGGCTGAGGGCGCATCTGCTGTGGTCTGTGAATCCGCTGATGCTATTCGCGGTGATGGCTAGCGGGCATAACGACGTGCTCGCGGCGGCGGCGGGCACGTGTGCGCTGATTGCGCTGCGACCCGGTCACACCCGCCGGGCACTGCTGGCCGGTGCTCTCGCCGGGCTGGCTGTGGCGATCAAATCGCCGTACGCGCTCTTGATGGTCGCGCTGCTATGGGCGGCCAGGCGGTCGCCGCGAACGGCCTCGGGGCTCGTCCTGGCGTCCGCCGCCGTGGTGGTACCCAGCTATCTGCTGGCGGGCAAGGCGGCGGTCGCCGATACGTTCGAGACTTTCCCGCCTAATGGCCTCTGGGCGGATATCGCCTCGGTAGTCCGTCTGACCGGCTCATTCGCGGCGGTCAATGCGGTGGGGCTGGTCGCGTCCGGGCTGCTGGCGATCATCTTGCTGTACCGGTTGCCCCCGGGGGCGCCCGATGCCCCGGATGCCCGCGTCGCGCTGGCGCTCTGTCTGGGACTGGTGATCCTGGCCCCGCAGCAGTCGCTCGGCTACGACGCGATGATCTTCCCTTTGCTCGCGATGATGCCAGCGACAAGGCTGGACCTGGCTGTTGTGGTGAACGCCGTGGCGCTGGCGGGGACTACGGCGCCTTATCTGAGCCAACTGGACCCGGGCTGGCTGACCGCGATCGAGAGGATCACCACGCTCGGTTCGCCGACGCTGATCCTGGTCGCGAGCATCGGCTGGCTGTTCTGGCTATGCGTCACGAGGAAATGGGGCTACGGCGCCAGCCCCGGGGCCGGCCCGGCTCCGGTCGTGCTGGCTGGTCCTGGCCAATACCTGGCCGATTAGAATCCCTGACGGAGATGGCGGTCTCGCGTGATCGGACCGGCCCCGGTAACAGTCGCTCGGCGACCGGTCCGCGCAGGCGGTTCCGGCAGTCCAGGATCCAGCTCGCCGACTCCTCGACCATCGGGTAATCGACGTCGTCGTGGTCGGTCAGGAGGACCACCGCGTCGGCGGCCCCGATCGTGGCCGGGGTCAGCCGGTCCCGCCTGACCTGCCCAGCCAGGTACCCGGGATCCACGTGCGAGTCCACCGCGCTGACCACCGCGCCCATCGCTATCAGGAGCTCGGCTACCTGGGTCGCCGGGGACTCGCGGGTGTCGGAGGAGTTCTTCTTGTAGGCCAGGCCGAGCAGCAGGACCCGCGAGCCCTGGACCGGCTTGGCGAGCCGGTTCAGCCCGGCCGCGATCCGCTGGACGACGTAGGCCGGCATCTGGTCGTTGATGTCATTCGCGAGCTCGACCAGCCGGAACCGGTGCCCGGTCGCCTGCCGCACGTGCCAGGAGAGATAGGTCGGGTCGATCGGCAGGCAGTGCCCGCCGACGCCGGGACCCGGTTGGAACGCCATGAACCCGAACGGCTTCGTCGCCGCCGCCCGCACGACCTCCCATGGATCGATCGAGATCTGCCTGGCGAAGATCGCGAACTCGTTCACCAGCGCGATGTTGACGTGCCGGAACGTATTCTCAAGCAGCTTGGTCAGCTCCGCTGCGCGCGGCGATGAGACCGGCACGACGTCGGCGACCAGCTTTCCGTAGAAATCATGGACCGCCGCGAGCGAGGCCCCGTCGATGCCGGAGATGACCTTAGGCGTGGCCGGCAGCGTCCAGGTCTTATTGCCAGGATCGACCCGCTCCGGGCTATATCCGAGCCCGAAATCCGGGCCGGCCTTCAGGCCGCTGCCCCGTTCCAGGATCGGCCGTACGATCTCCTCGGTGGTGCCCGGATAGGTGGTCGATTCCAGGATCACCAGGCATCCAGGGGACATGAGGCGGGCCAGTTCGCTCGCCGCCGCGGTCACGAACGATAGATCTGGCGTCAGCTGCCGCAGTGGCGTCGGCACCGTGATCACTGCCACCTCGAATCGGGCCGCCTGGTCATATCCCGCGCTAGCGCGGTAGCGACCGGTCGCGAGCGCGTCCCGCAGTCGCTCGTCGCTGACGTCATCGACGTAGGACTGGCCGCTGTTGAGGCACCGGACCCTGGTCTCGTCCAGGTCGATCCCCACGACCTCGTAACCGGCGTCCACCGCCTGCATCGCCAGGGGCAGTCCCACGTAGCCCTGCCCGATGACGGCGACCTTGCCGCCCGGGTCGGCGGGCTCATGCCCGTTCTCCATCGCAGTCCCCCCGGTCTAGCCGAAACCGGCGCGCTGTGACCCGTATGCGTGATATAGCCGTTCTCGCATATTAGCTACATTGGCGGCGACGGTCATAGGGCGATCTTAACCGCCGTCAATAGCGAACGGCGATATCTTCGAATGCCAGGAGGCCGATTCGTGGCCACCGGAGGCTACTAGCGATTGGATCGCCCGGAATAGGTCATGAGACAGCGCCTTGGATCTCGTCATGTAACGGTCGTTGTCGGCACCCGGCCCGAGATCGTAAAGCTTTCCCCCCTAATCTGTAAACTCGGGACTTCTTGCGAATTGGTCCACGCGGGCCAGCACGTCGACGACGAGCTTTCCGGTAGCTTCCTGGCCGCCGCCGGCCTGGTCCAGGCACGGACGCTAACCGGCGTCTGCGGACAGGCACGGCATCTGCAATTCGCCAGGATCCTGGAGCAACTCGGCGCGGCCTTCGCCGCCGACCGGCCGGCGGCTGTGATCGTGCATGGCGACACCAACACCGCGTCGGCCGCGGCGCAGGCCGCGAACTACGCGGGCATACCGCTGATTCACGTTGAAGCCGGACTGCGGTCGGATGACCGCGCGATGCCGGAGGAGATCAACCGGCGCGTTACCGGCGTACTGGCCGACCTGCACTGCGCTCCGACGCAGCGGGCGGTCGCTAACCTGCGTGGTGAGGGAGTGCCTGCCGGGAAGATCCGGCTTACCGGCAACACGATCGTCGAGGCCACGCTCGGCGTGCTTCCCGATGAGGCCAGTGCCCGCGAGAGCGCGCGCCAGGCGGGCGTCGAGCCGGGCCAGTACGTGCTGGCTACCATCCACCGGCCGGAGAACACCGACGATCCGGCCCGCCTTGAGGTGATCCTCGGCGAACTGGGCAGGCTGGGCCTCCCGGTGCTGTTCCCGCTGCACCCCCGTACCCGCCAGGCCATCGGAGAGCACGGGCTCGCCGCCGCCGCCGACCGGCTCCGGGTGATCCCGCCCGTCAGTCACCGGACCTTTCTGGCGCTGGCGACGCTGGCCCGGCTTCTGGTCTCCGATTCAGGCGGGGTGCAGGAGGAGTGCACCATTATCAAACGGCCGCTCGTCATAGTCAGGAATTCGACCGAAAGGCCGGAGTCGATCGAGTCGGGATTCGCCTGGCTGGTAGCGCCGGGACCGATGATCGGGGACACCGCACGTAACCTGATCGCGGACCAGCGGCTATCAGAACGACTCGCCCGGATCCCGTGCCCGTTTGGTGATGGATTGGCTAGCGACCGGATCGCCGATGCTGCCAGGTATTTCCTGCGGGGCGATGAGTCTGCTATTCGCGGGTATGAAGGCACGGCAGAGGCGGCCCCAGGGCCGGCAACGGGAGGTGTCAGGGGTGTCGCACCCGTCTGTGCGTGATTTCTTCGATCGGCGGCCGGTCGCTCCCCGGCAGCCGCCCCGGCGGCGCCGGGCGAAGCTCGTGCTTGGCATCGCCGCCGGGTCGTTCGCCGTGCTGCTGGTTGTAGCGGGGGTGATGGCCTTGGTCATCACCCGCCAGCTGACCGGGAACGTGACGCGCATTCCGAATGTGTTCGCGGGGCTGAACCCGGCGACCCGGCCGGGTGTGCCGGCCGCGTACAAGCAGAGCATGACCATCCTGGTGGCCGGCTCAGACACCCGGTCCCCGGCGAACTCGCCTGGCAACGCCGGTTTCGCCCCCGGCGCGCAGCGCAGCGACGTCCTGATGCTCGTGCACATCGACGCGAACCGGCAGCATGTGTCGGTGGTGTCGATCCCGCGCGATTCCTGGGTGCCGGTTCCGGGTCATGGCCTGATGAAGATCAACGCGGCAATGTCGCTCGGCGGGCCGCCGCTCATGATCAGGACCGTGGAGCAGCTGACCGGCGTCCGCATCGATCACTACGCGGTGCTCGATTTCGTCGGCTTTGAGACGGTCGTGCAGGCCCTCGGCGGCGTGCAGGTGCAGGTCGCCGCGCCCGCGCACAATGGCGACGTCTACTTCCATCGCGGGGTCAATGACCTCAGCCCCACCGCCGCGCTGGCCTACGTGCGCCAGCGGTACGGCCTGCCTGGAGGAGATCTGAGCCGGATCCAGCGACAGCAGAACCTGATCCGCTCGGTACTCGCCCAGGTCGCTTCGGAGCATCTGGTCACCGATCCGCTCGCTGCTTACCGGCTGCTGTCCTCGGTGAACGACGTCCTGAGTGTGGACAGTACTTTCAGCGACTCCGACCTGGTCTCGCTGGCGGTGGAACTGTCCCGCCTGCACGGCAGCGACTTCACCTTCCTCACTGCCCCGGTGCAGGGATTCGGCTGGGAGCAGGGCCAGGCCGTGGTCTACCTCGACCAGCCAGACTGTGCCACCTTGTGGAACGCGATCAGGGACGACGCGGTAGCCGCCTGGGCCCAGAAGCACCCCGGCACCCTGACCCCGTCCGTACCGTTCTGACCAGCCCTTGCGGCTAACTGTGATGCCAGAGTTCGAACTCGCCCTTAGCGGCGACAAGATGCCAGCCGATGATAGAAGGATGCACCCCGAGGTAGCGGTGTACGTAGGCGGGCCAGTCGCATACCCACTGAACTTTCAACGCGGCAAGGTACGCGGGAATGTCATTCTGTCGGCTTAGGACGTCAATATTGGACTTTCCATCGAGGTTGATGACCCCGTCTCGGTAGTAGCTGAGAGTACCGGATTGGCCTGCCGCTACGGTTGCGGAGGAGGGCACCCGTGACTCAACCAGCGCCACCTGCTGCGTGAGCATCGAGTTTCCGGGGAATAGCTTGCCGACATCGAGCGCGCAAAAGACGGCTACAGCAACTAGCGAAAGGACCGCCGCAATGCCGACTGGAATAAAGGCCCGCCGAGTACAAATTGCCCCGAATAGTAGCCAGATACCTCCGACGGTCGCGACCAGCATGATGGGAGCCAGGTACCTGCCGTAGAAATAGGTCGCATGTGAATAAAGGGTGTACCACACGATCAGCAGTCCGGCTGCGCCCAGGATAATCTTGCCAAAAGATTCTACCTGGCCGCACTTAAGGCCCCTTAGAACTTGCGTAGTCCTTCCGGGTAGCTGACGGCAGGCTGCGATTATCAGTATCACACAGGCTATTCTTAGCAGCGCTACCGGGAAAGTGTCGAAGCGACTCAGGTAGGTCCACGGTACAATGTCGGTCGTCACCGCCTGGAACATTTCTTTCACCCGTGCTATAGACAGTGCCCAGGTATGCTCGGAGTTGCCGCTCGTCGGCATGAGCGACCCGGTCAAGGCAAGGTTGTAGATCCACCATGGCGCAGAGACGGCGATCGGCAATACCGTAGCCAGCAGGGCCGCCCGGACCTGCCGCTGCCACGCGAAGTGGGCGGCAACGGAGGCCACCAGGAATATGGAGTCGATTCTCGCCAGGACGGCCGCCCCCAGCAGGAGCCCGAGGATGACCTGCTGCACAGGCGAGTTAAGGTCATGTGTAGACCAATACCACCAGATCAGGGCGTACACGAGTAGCAGCAGCCCGGTCTCGAGGCCGTTGAAGGAACTAGTAATGACATAATCTGCTGAAAGGAAGCTAACGGCGCCCAAAGGGGCCGCTAGACGGAAGGCCATGGTTCCTGGCGCGAACATTCGACGGCAGATTAGCCCGACCAAACAGCCGGTAACGACGTAGAACAACGCATCAAGTGCCAGGACGCCGCGCAGGCCAGCTATGCGGTTGCCGCCCGCGACCAGGTATGGAAGAGACGCCAGGACTGTGAAGAGCGGCTGGAATCCGTTTGTGGGATGCAGTCCGTCAGCGCTGAAACCACGCCCCGTGGCGAGATGGCGGGATACCGAGAGCAGCAAATACCCATCCTCGGTCAGGGGCTTGTTTTCGAGCTGAGAGACTGGGCGCAGGCAAAGAGCTAGGGCCAACAGGAACAAGATGGTGCCGAACGACAGAAGTAGCCGCCTCGGGGCAACTGAGCTTTCTCTATGCGAGATGGGCCTGGTGCCAGGCTCAATGGGACGTGTGGGAGGCCGGTTACGCTTAGTGATGCGTACTCGCGTCTCACCCGACGTATCCACTACTTATCTCCTCTAAGGGTTTGATCGATATGCCCTGGGGCCAGGCTCGCTGGATCTAGCGCTTGGCATAGCTGATTTCATCAACGACCGTGTGGCCAGCACCAAGAGCGTAGTTAATAGCTCTGCGGCGTTACCGTCGTTCAGCTGATGAGCCTGAGTTGACACAGAATGGAGCATGCGTTTAGCAAGCCTCTGTACTGAATGTATCTAGGTATCTAGCAATGCGGACATCGAGAGGGTTATTAACGGTAGATCCTGGAGAACTCCAGGACAATGAGGGCGGAGATCGTCTCCGCGAAGCTTGCGCGCGGGCGGCGGTAGTCGATGTGGAGGATTCGCCAGGTCTTCGGATTGGCGATGACCTGCTCGATCCGGTAGCGGATCCTGCCCACCTGCTTGTTGAATTCCTTTTCCCGGTCGAGAAGGTCGCGGAATTGCGGTTTCCTGATGGGCGTCAGCATGCCGCTCCCGATGTAGCCCTTGTCACCGATCCAGTCGGCCAGGTCAAGCCCGTCCGGCACGCCGGAGAGCTCAAATGCGGCCGAGTCGTGGCGATTCCCGCTGACCGGGTCTGAGACCCAGTTCGACGCTGGTCGACGCGCAGCGGGACGGTATCGGCTCGGTGAAGGTCGGCGGTAAGGTTTTCGTGGTCGCGACAGTCAGCGGCTCCACCGCCATGGCGGCTGTGCATCATGGACAGGACTCTGGTCGGCCAGGGCCGACAGGCCTTCGGATTCGGCGACGGCTGGTCCGGCAGGCTCGGCGCTGAGGGGATTCCGGGCCCGGCGGGTTCGCGGGCACCACCGGTCTGAACGGCGTCGCGCCGGGGCCGCGAGATCACAAGCAACGGACCAGGCCCTGTGGTCCAGGCACGCTGGCCAGCCGCTTATCGGCCGTGACCAGCTCCGTTCCCAGCCGCTCGGCCAGCGCCACGTACCAGGCGTCGTAGACCGTCAGACTGTCCTTAAGCTCCCAGACGCGCTCCGCGAACGGCTCGAACGGGTACTGGATGGTGCGCAGCGAGCCGAGCTGGCGCAGCGCGGTCCGCGCCCGCGCCTGGCTGATCGTGCCGCCGCTGACCAGCCTTCGCAGCGCCGAGGTCGCCTCGGCGCCGAAGATCGCTGGGACCGGTAGCTCGATCAGGCCGCGCAGTTCGGCGCGGGCCAGATCCCCGATGGCTCCGGTGCCGACGAGCGCGTTCACCATTACCGAGGCGTCGACTACCGGCACCATTGCGCCGGGTCGCCGGGTCAGTGCGAGTGCCGGTCGGCGGCGATGATGCCGGCGGCCGACAGGTGGCTGAATCCCTCGTCGCCTTCGGAATGCAGGCTGCTCTCGACCTCGATCACGATCTCAGCCGGCGTGCGAAGGCTCGCGCCCCGGATCAGTTCGGCGAGCAGGTACTCCTGCAGGCTCATCCCGGCCGACGCGGCCCGCACCTGGTAGATGCGGTGCACCGGCTCGGGCACGTTGCGCACCTGAATCGTCGCCATAGCGCTATCAGCGCTATCAGCGCTATCAGCGCTACTGTGCTAGCTAAGTGGCTGCGGCCGGGTCCGATCCGGGCAGCGTGCGACAATGTGGGTCTACCACATCGGGGAACGCCCCGGCGGCTAGCGCCAGGGCGCCCGGCGGAGAGCCCGCGGAGCGGAGCTTGGCTGACGTAGTAGCGCGCGCGCTCGACTGGCAGTACGCGCCCGCGCCCGAGTCGAGGGACGTCGTCTCGATCGCGCCAGAGTACGGGCTGTTCATAGACGGCCAGTGGGCGCCCGCCGCGAGCGGCGACAGCTTCGCCACGATCAACCCGGCGACCGAGGAGCCGCTGGCCCGGATAGCCAGCGCCGGTACCGCCGACGTGGACCGCGCGGTGGCCGCCGCCCGGGGCGCCTACGAGCGGGTCTGGGGCCCGATGCCCGGCACCGAGCGGGCCAAGTACCTGTACCGGATCGCCCGGATCCTGCAAGAGCGGTCCCGCGAGTTCGCGGTGCTTGAGTCGATCGACAACGGCAAGCCGATCAGGGAGACCCGCGACGTCGACATCCCGCTCGCGGCGGCGCACTTCTTCTACTACGCCGGCTGGGCGGACAAGCTGGAGTACGCCGGGTTTGGCCCGGCCCCCGGGCCGATCGGCGTGGCCGGTCAGGTCATCCCGTGGAACTTCCCGCTGCTGATGGCCGCCTGGAAGCTAGCGCCGGCCCTGGCTGCGGGGAACACCAGCGTCCTCAAGCCGGCCGAGACCACCCCGCTGAGCGCGCTGCTCCTCGCCGATGTGCTGCGGCAGGCCGAGCTCCCGCCCGGCGTGGTCAACATCGTGACCGGCGCGGGCGATACCGGCGCGGCCCTGGTCGCCCACCCCGGTATCGACAAGGTCGCGTTCACCGGCTCGACCGAGGTCGGGATCGCGATCAGCAAGGCGGTGGCCGGCACCGGCAAGCGGATCACGCTGGAACTCGGCGGCAAGGCCGCGAACATCGTCTTCGACGACGCACCCATTGACCAGGCGATCGAGGGGATCGTCAATGGCATCTTCTTCAACCAGGGTCATGTCTGCTGCGCGGGCTCCCGGCTCCTGGTCCAGGAGTCGGTCGCCGATCTGGTGATCGAGCGGCTGAAGGACCGGCTGGGCACGCTCCGCCTCGGCGACCCGCTGGACAAGAACACCGACATCGGCGCGATCAACTCGCGCCAGCAACTCGACAAGATCACCGGACTGGCCGCAGCGGGCGAGGCCGAGGGCGCCCAGCGCTGGTCGCCGTCTTGCGAGATCCCGTCCCGCGGTTACTGGTTCGCGCCGACCGTCTTCACCGGGGTCAGCCAGTCGCACCGGATCGCCCGCGAGGAGATCTTCGGCCCGGTGCTCTCGGTGCTGACGTTCCGCACCCCGGATGAGGCCGTGGCGAAGGCGAACAACACGCCGTACGGGCTTTCGGCCGGGATCTGGACCGAGAAGGGGAGCCGGATCCTGTGGATGGCGCAGAAGCTGCGAGCCGGTGTTGTCTGGGCGAATACCTATAACCGGTTCGACCCGGCTAGTCCTTTTGGCGGATATCAGGAGTCCGGGTTCGGGCGCGAGGGCGGGCGGCACGGATTGGCGGCTTATCTCAATGTCTGAAAATTCTTCTGCGAAAAAGGGGGGCTCGGGGCGAGCCGCCGTTGCTTCGGCTTCGGCGTCGGCTCCTCGACCCAGCGGAGCGGAGCGGCTGGGGGTGCGGAAGACCTACAAGCTCTATATCGG
>VFSW01010676.1_pt1 | contig 13002 bp, 8 predicted proteins | sample 5358111 | NCBI WGS metagenome assembly VFSW01 (sample SAMN11554181, study PRJNA540505) | mine drainage metagenome | isolation source: sediment from site ElyBrook_90M | place: USA: Ely Copper Mine, Vershire, VT | collected 2017 | reverse complement strand
TTGCCGCAAGCCGCGCGCAACTATCTGGAGCGTATCGCGCAAGTGTGCGGTGTGTCAGTGGATATGGTCTCGACCGGGCCTGACCGCGATGAAACCATCGTGTTGCGCCACCCGTTCGAGTAATCTGCGGGTAAACAGAAAACGCGGCACATGATGTGCCGCGTTTTTTATTGCCGGATGATTTTTTGAATTGGTCCGTTTTTCCGCGCCTGTTTGAAGCCTGACTTGCGTGACGACTTGGTATCTTGCGTTTGTATCCATCCCGTTCTGGAGCAAATAAGGAGCTATCGTGTCAACACCCGCCAAAATCCGCCTAGTCAAACACGATCACGAGGAATGCATCGCCGAGTCACAGGCGATACATGAGGCGCGCGCGCGCTTCGAAGCCGAGAATCAGGCGGATGTTTCCGCGCGTGCCCGTGCGCGCGCTGCAGCGCATGCGCGGGCGATGGCGCAAGCCAGATTACGGACCGAAACCGAGTTGGGTGCCCAGATCGAAGCCATGAACCGGCAGGAAACGCAACTGGTCGAGGCGATGCAATCCAAGCTGGCTCTGGAGCAGCAACTGACGGCTGAAGTGCAGCAAAGGCTGTATGCCGAATCACAGCTCCAGCAGGAGACACAGGCCAGATTGCACGCCGAACAACTCGCCCGAAAAGAGTTGGAGCAGCGGTTGCTGCAAGAGCAAAGTGCGCGCGCCGCAGCCGAACAGCGGATGCGGATCGACCGCGAACTGGCGGAGTTGGCCGTACAGCAGCAGCAGGCCGACCACGCGGCGCAACTGCGTGCAGAGCATGAAATCCGCGCCATGCAGACAGCCATCGCCGAGATCGACGCGCGCGCCGGGCAACTTGCCAGCGAACGATGTGTGGCCGAGCAGAAACACCAAGCGCAGGCGGCGCAAAAATTGCAGATGGAGCTCCGCTTGCGCGATCTGGTGGTGCAGCAAGTCACGCGTGAAACAGAGCTCGCGTGTGCAAGCCAGGAGCGAGTCGAAGCCGAACAGGCCGAGCTGGAGCAGATCAGTCTGCGTGTCGCAACCGAGCGGCGTGCCGCACAAGCGGCCGAAGATCGCGCAACACGCGAGCAGGAAGCCGCGACACTGGCGCAGGAAAAGAATGCCGCCGATATCGCTATCGCCAAAGCGGTGCAGGAAAAAACGGTTCGGGAGCGAGAGGCTGCGGCCTTGGCGCGATCCAAGCTCAATGCCGAACAGGCGGCTGCGGCGGCTGCGGCGGCCAGGGTGCATGCGGAGCTGATGGCGTGTGCCGAGATCGAATCCAGACTCGCCGCCGACAACGAGGCCGAGCGTGCGGCGCTGGCACGGGCCGCAGCGGAACGCGCCGCGCTGGAATGTTCCGCGCAACGCAAAGCGGCTGAACAGCGCGCGATAGCCGATGCCCAAGTGCTGGCGGACAAAGAACGCGAACTACTGAACGCCGCCAGACAGTGTGCCGAAGCCCGGACACTCGCCGGAATCGAAGCGGAGCGCAAACTCAAAGCGGAACAGGAAAACATCGCCAGCCTGTTGGAGCAAAGCGAGGCTGACCGCCAAGCGACCCGGCAACATGAGGCAAGCCGCGACCTGTTGCGGCAAGCGGCACAAGCGGCGGATGATCGCCTGGCGGCCGAAACATCGGCCAGACAGGCTGCGGAGCACAAGCTGAAACTCGAACAAGAACTGGCTGGCGTGGCGCAACAACGCGCCGATGCGGAGCGGTGCGCCGAACAGGCTTTGCGGGAAAAATTACAGGCCGAGCAAGCCGAACTCGCCGCGATCCGGACCAAGACAGAGAGCTTCCTGGAAGCCGCCAGGGTCGCCGGGCAGCGTGCCGATCTGGAGATATCCGCCGCCAGGGTCGCCGAAGCGAAAATCAAGATCGATGCGCGTGCCGTCAGTGAAATCGAGGCCAGCATGGCCGCGAAGTTGCGGCTCATCGAATCGGACAAGCAACGCATCGTCATGGAAGCGCGCGCGCAGGAAATCGCCATAGCCACCCTGAAGCTCAACGAACAAGCCATTCAAGCCGCACGGGAGGTGGAGAAAGCATCCGTCCGCGAGATGAGGATGGCCAGGATGCGCGCCGATGCGGAAAAAGCGGCACTCAAGAGCGGGGAAGAGAAAATTCATGCCGAGGCATTGGCTCTGGTGGCGGCACGCAAGCGCACCAGCGCCGGGCGGGCAACCGAAAGTCGTGCGCAGTTCATCAACCCAGCCTTGCCGGCATCCTAAAGAAATGGCGTTTTTTGACGATAAGCATCTTAGGACCAGATGAGGAGGTAGCGATGCAAGAGATCAAGGGCTTAAAACACTGGGTCGCACATTTGAGCCAGAGTGATCTGCCCGTGCTCAAGCAGACCGCGCGCGATTTGGCGGCACTGCGCGCGGATGAGAAAAAGCTGACCGTTTCAGCGATCGCCGCGGTGGTCGCTCGCGATCCGATGATGTCCGTCAAGTTGTTGCGTTACCTGCAGCAACACAAACGCAAGGCTCAGACCACCGACGTCATTCAAGTCGAACAAGCCTTGCTGATGCTGGGTATCGAACCGTTCTTCGATAACATCGCCCCCCACCCCGTGGTGGAGGAAACGTTGAAGGCGCATGTCGCGGCACTTGCGCCCGTTCTGCGTGTGGTGCACCGCTCTCATCGTGCTTCCCAATACGCGCAGGAATGGGCCGTCCGTTTGCACGATCTGCATTATGAAGAAGTGCGTATCGCGGCTTTGCTGCACGATATTTCAGAGATTCTGATGTGGTGTTTTGCGCCGGATGCGATGCTGGAAATCCGTGCCATCCAGCAACAAGACAAGTCCCTGCGCAGCCAGCATGTCCAACAGCAGGTGTTGGGCTTCGGCTTGATCGAATTGCAGCAGGAGCTGGCACTGCAGTGGGGTTTGCCCAAGCTGTTGTTGAGCCTGATGAATGATGACAACCACCAGCAGCAGCGCGAACGCAATGTGACACTGGCCATCAATCTGGCGCGGCACTCCGCCAATGGGTGGGACGATGCCGCATTGCCGGATGATTACAAGGATATCGGCGGCCTGCTGCATATTCCGGTACAACAGGTGATGGAGATGCTGGGCGCCGCTGCGGGGTGAGGAAAGCGGATCGGCCACATTGAGATAGGCAGACTTTGCTGCCGCTTGTCGGGATTGACGCCTCGTCGGCACGCCCGAAAAATATTTATCGATTTTTGGGCGCACTTCAAGACCTATCAATCGCAACGTATCGCTATAATCGCCAACTGATGGCGGTGGCGCAAAGCATTCCTGAAATGCGGGCATAATGCCGTTGCTTCGAATTCTGTTCAAACTAACCTGGGCTAAATTGGAAAACGGGTTTGATACATCTCCGGTGTATCGGACCGGCGGCATGTTCCAAATATATCGGCGAAAATCATTCCTTATGCATCACACATTCCAAGAAAAAATTCGCCGGTTGTCGAGCGGCGTGGTACTGGTCCTGATCCTGATTTCGCTGGTTGGCGGGGTGATGATGTACAGGTTGTTGGGCGACGTAGGCAAGGAGGCGGTGAGCGGAACACAGGTATTCATCGGGTTGGATACCGAGGATAACGATGCGGAGATCGCGTTCCACCGGCAGATTCAGGAATGGCATGACTTGCTGCTGCGCGGCAGCGACCCGGAATTGTTCCAGAAATACTATCGTGCCTTCCACGCCCGGCACGAAGAGGTGCAAAGCCACCTGAAACTGTTGGCTGACAAGATGGGCCAGTATGGTCTCAGCACGCTGCAAGTGAACCAGATACAACAGGCGCACCTCGCGCTGCTGGCACGCTACGAGCTGGCTCTGAACCAGTTCCCGCTGGCAAAGAAAACGGACAATTATCTGCGTGTGGACTTGCTGATGCGCGGTTTGGACCGCAAGCTGTATGACGATCTGGAATCCCTGCGCTATTCGATACACGCGCAGATACTGGAGATGATCGGGACCGTGAGCGACAAAGTGCAGGGGCGGCATGTCGTGAGATCGCTCTTTGTCATGGCGATCATGATGTTGCTGTTTCCGGTCGTGAGCCTGATTGGTTTTGCGGCGATAGTGCGTATGACGCGGCGGGTGCAGGAGGAGCGGGAGCGGTTCCGTGTCACGCTGAATTCCATCGGCGATGCGGTGATAGTGACCGACATGGCGGGCGCGGTGGACTACCTCAACCCGGTGGGAGAGGCCATGACCGGATGGACGCTGGATGAGGCGCGCGGCAAGCCGTTGCGGGAAATCTTCAATATCGTGCATGAAGACACGCGCGAAGCGGCCGATAATCCGGTGGAGACTATGCTGCGCGAAGGGCAGGTGGTCGGGCTGGATTCTGGCATCGTGCTGCTCAGCCGCAGCGGCGAGGAATATGCTATCGAAGATTCTGCCGCGCCGCTGCGCGATGAGAACGGCAAGCTATCCGGGGTCGTGCTGGTGTTCCATGACGACACGCTGCAACGCCAAGCCCAGCAGCGGCTGCAAGAAAGTGAAGAACGTTTGCGCATGACGCTGCAATGCGCGCCGGATGCCGTGATGATTTGCGAGCAAGACGGGCGCATCGTGTATGTCAATGACAATGTGGTGAGCCTGCTGGGTTATGGCCGCGACGAGTTCACCGGCATGACGGCCTTTGATCTGGCCGCTGCCGAGTGGCGCGAGGCCTACCGGCAATGCGCCAAACAGATCTTGGCTGACAACGAACATCATGTATTTGAAATTCGCTGGGTCAAAAAAGACGGCGGAAAAATCCCGATGGAATTGAACGCGGTGCTGTTGCCCAACGGCCGCGTGTACGCCTCGTGCCGCGATATCAGCGAACGCAAACAAGCGGAAATCGCACTCCGCCATTCCAACCGCGCCCTGGCAACGAAGAGCGCGGTGAACCGCAATCTGGTGCATGCCATGACGGAGGAGGAGCTGTTGCAGGCGATCTGTCAGACCATCGTCGAACAGTGCGGATATCGTCTGGCCTGGGTGGGGTATCTGGAACATGATGCGGCAAGATCCATCCGTCCGGTCGCGCAATATGGCTTCGAAGATGGCTATCTGGAGCGCGCCGGGATTGTCTGGGGGGATACCGAGAGAGGAAGAGGCCCAGTCGGAAAGGCGGCGCGCAGCGGAAAGTCGCAAACCGCGCAAAACATTCTGACCGACGAGAGTATGTTGCCCTGGCGTGCGGAGGCGATAAAACGCGGATATGCGAGCGGCATTGCGTTGCCGCTCGCCCAGCAGGGCAAGGTGTTTGGCGTGTTGTGCATCTACGCGGAGCACTCCGATGCCTACGGGCAGAAAGAGACCGCGTTGCTGGAAGAAATGGCTCACGATCTGGTGTTCGGCGTGGAATCCCTGCGTGCCCGCCACGAGCGCGATGTCTTCATGGGCCACCTGAGCAACGCCGCCGATGAGCTAGTGAAGGCCAACACCCAACTCGAAGAAGAACGCGCGATGCTGGCGCAACGGGTGCTGGAACGGACCACCCAATTGTTGCTGGCAAACAAGGCCAAGGATTCTTTCCTGGCCACGATGAGCCACGAGATCCGTACCCCGCTGGGCGGACTGTTGGGCATGATGGAGCTGCTCGGCCTGTCGTCCCTGAACAAAGAGCAGAGCGAGATGCTTTATGTGGCGCAGAATTCCGGCAAAAGCCTGCTGCGCATCGTCGACGACATCCTCGACTGGTCCAAGATCGAAGCCGGCAAACTGGAGCTCGCCCCCTGCGTCGCCTCCATCGCGGAAATGCTCAAGGGCGTGACCGGCACCTATGCCCAGCTCGCCAGCGTAAAAGGCATCACGCTGCGGCAACAGATCGACGACAACCTCAGCGCGGCGCATCTGTTCGACCCGCTGCGCGTTTCGCAGATACTCAACAACTTCACCAGCAACGCGATCAAATTCACCGAACACGGCCGCGTCGAGATCGGCGCGGAACGCGCGGGCCGGCAAGACGGCAATGAGATCGTGCGCTTCAGCGTCAAGGACAGCGGTGTCGGCATCGCCCCGGAACATCGTGCCCGCCTGCGCCACCATTACGAACACGCCAGCAACGACACCGCTCGCATGTATGGCGGGACCGGGCTGGGGCTGGCGATCTGTCGCAGCCTGGCCGAGTTGATGGACGGCACGCTCAGCGTGGAAAGCACCCAGGGGGTAGGCTCCACTTTCTTCTTCACGGTCAGCTTGCCGGTGGCTAACCTGGCGGCGCAACGCGATCTACAGTTGAGCCTGGACAAACGAGAGAGACGCGAGGACGGCCCCGACATCACCCCGCTGGTGGATGAGGGCCAGCATCTGTCGGTACTGGTGGTAGACGACCATCCGGTGAACCGCATGCTGCTCAAACAACAGCTGGAACAGCTGGGTCTGCATGTGGTGACCGCAGAATCCGGCATCGTCGGCTTGTCGGTATGGTGGACCGGGCACTTTGACCTGGTCATCACCGATTGCCACATGCCCGGGATGGATGGCTACGAATTCGCGCGCAGCATCCGCGAGATCGAGCAGCATGAAGCGAGGCCGCGGCGCGTGCCGGTCATCGCCTGGACGGCCAATGTGCTGGACGAGGAGGAGGAGCGCTGCCGCACGGCCGGGATGGACGACTTGCTGACCAAGCCGACCGAGCTGTCCGACCTCAGGATAATGTTGCTGAAGTGGATATGCAAATCCGCCATGCCGCCCTCCGCCGCCTCGTCTTCCGAGTGCACTGCCGCCGCCCACCCGCCAGTGGCCGAAGACGCGATCGATTTTGCCGTGTTGAAAAAGTTTGCCCTCAGCCGTGGTGCGCAAGTCGAGATGCTGCAGGAATTCAATGTGCATAACCGCAGCGACATCGCCAATCTGAATGCCGTCCTGAGAGACGGCGATCCGGCGGCGGTGGCGCGCAGCGCCCATCGTATCAAGGGAGCGTGCCGCATGGTGGGCGCGCTGGTGCTGGAAGGTATTTGCGCGCGCATCGAGCAGGCGGCCAGGCAGAGCGACATGCCGGGTGCACGGGCAGCGGCAGATCAGGTGCTAGACGGGGCGGTGATGCGGATTGAAATAGCCATCGGCAGATTCATCGCCGTTTAGTGCCGCTCATGAACTGGTTTTGGAAAGATTCTTCAACGGGTGTAGCGGAAAATCCAAATGGCTGCTTATAAGCCGGGCAGGACCGCGACGAAAGTTGGATTTTTAGCGATGCCCTAAAGTTTTATCCCTCCCGGCCGATATACGAGAGGCGAGTACGTTCGAGTATCATCTGTCCAAGTTGGTTGGTCGCGGCCGATAAACTTGCCAAGGGAAGGAATAGTGGGTTATGGAAGCATTGCAGATACTGGTGATCGAAGACCATAGCTTCCAGCGCAAAGTGGTGGTGCACATGCTGCAATCTCTGGGTGTCAGAGAGGTTGCGCAAGCCAGTAATGGCAAGCAGGCTCTGGAGATGCTGGACACCGCGCAGATAGCGGCGCCGGACATCATCTTCTGCGATCTGGAGATGCCCGAGATGGATGGCATGGAATTCCTCCGGCACCTGTCCAGGCGACAGCCGGGCATGTCGGTCGTCATCATGAGCGGAATGGATAATGCATTGATCACTTCTGTGGAGAAGATGGCGCTCTCGTACGGTCTCAGGCTGTTGGGAGCGGTGGAGAAGCCCTCGTCGCTGGAACAGGTCGAAAAATTATTGAAGCTGCATCAGGTAGTCAGGCGGAGACGGGCGCGGACTGTGGCCGCACCCGTCAGTTTTACGCTGGAAGAAGTCTTGCAGGCCTTGCATCAAAAGCAATTCGAGCCGTATTTGCAACCCAAAGTGAGCCTGAAGTCGGGGCGTGTCGTCGGCGCGGAGGCATTGGCGCGCTGGGTTCATCCCAAGCATGGGGTGATCGCACCTCATGCCTTCATCCCGTTGCTGGAGCAAAGCGGCAACATGGACGAATTCACTTTCCTGCTGTTGGGAAAAACCGCGACCGTGTGCCGCCAGTTGCACGCCAAGGGCCATACCATCTCTTTGTCGGTCAATCTGTCGCTTTCCTCGCTAGGTGATACCAAGCTCGCGGACAAAATCACCCAGATGGTGCGGGATGCCGGTGTTGACCCGCACCACATCATTCTGGAAGTCACCGAGTCGGCCGCGATGACCAACGTCGCAGAGGCACTCGAAAATCTGGCGCGTTTACGCATGCGCGGCTTCGGTTTGTCGATCGATGATTACGGCACCGGGTTTTCCAGCATGCAGCAATTGACGCGTGTGCCGTTCACCGAACTCAAGATAGACAAATCCTTTGTGGCGGACAGCGCCAACAACCATGCTCTGCGTGTGATCGTCGAGTCTAGTATCGACATGGCGCACAGGCTGAATGTGAGGAGCGTGGCCGAGGGTGTGGAGAAGCAGGAAGAGTGGGACATGCTGAAAGAGATGAGTTGTGATGTGGCGCAAGGCTATTTGATCGCCAAGCCTATGGATTGCGCCGCGTTTTTTGACTTCTGCGACCAGTATCCCCTCAGGCGGACCGAGGCGTTCCCCGTTGTCATGCAGGGCTGGCTGACCGCATGACGCGTTGCCCGCGTAATCCGTCTACCAGCTTGTGCCGCCCCCCCTTTGATCGATTTTCCGCCCGGAGCGCAGCCCCGGATGAATGGAGCTTTTAATGAGTCTTGCCGAAGAACCGCGATTTACCCAGCTGAAAATAAGCGGGCGGTTGCCCACGCCCAAGGGCGTGGCATTGGAGCTGATCAGGCTCACGCAGCAGGAAGATGTCCCCAACCACGAGATCGCCCGTCTGGTCAGCACCGATGCCGCGCTGAGTCTGCGCGTCATCAAGGCGGCGAACGTGCTGCTGGGCTATATCTCCAGGCCGGTCGTGACGGTTGCCGATGCGGTGACGGTGTTGGGCGCGCGCGTCTTGCGCCAGTTGGTCTTGGGCATCACCTTGATGCTGGATTATCGCCACGGGCCCTGCAAGCAATTCGACTACGGCCAATTCTGGGTTCATTCTTTGTTGACCGCTATCGCCGCGCGCCATCTGGCGAAACAGTTGCGCATGTCGACACCCGATGAAATATTCACGGTGGGGCTGTTGGCCAATATCGGGCGATTGGCGTTGGCAACGGTCTATGCGGAAGACTACGGTGCGTTGATCGAGCAGGGGGCGGGCAACATCTGGTCTGAATTGAAAAGGCGCGAAGCTGAAAAATTCGGCTTCGATGAGAGGGAGCTGAGCGAGGCGATACTTTGCGACATTAATCTCCCCGAGATATTCCAGGGCATGGTGCGCGAATATATGCAGCCCGAGGCCAGCAAAGCGATCCAGGGGTCGCGCGAGTGGCAGCTGTTGTATTTATTGCATACCGCGTCATTGCTGGCAGACGTGTGCGTGGCGCGCCAGGCAGAGCGCGGCAAGCTGGTGTCCAAATTAAGGTACGAAGCCGTGCGGGTGGCAATCGAGGCGGATGGGCTCACCGAAATTGGCGATGCATGCAGGCGTGACTGGATGGAGTGGTCCGCGTTGATGGGTATGGAGTCGTTGGAAATCCCGCCATTCGCCGAGCTATTGCAGGAAGGCGATGGTGTCGATGAGGTGAATAGCGCGGCGCAATACGACGATTCGGTGCCGAGCGCGTATCTGCTGCGCGTGCTGGTGGTGGAAGATGATCGCGTCATGTCGGCGTTGCTGGCATCCAAGTTGGAACGGGCCGGACACACGGTGTTTACCGCGTGCGATGGCGTGGAGGCGTTGGCGATGATCGCGCGACATCAACCCCAGCTCATCATCGCGGACTGGTTGATGCCGAACATGGGTGGCATCGGTTTGTGCCGCAAGCTGCGCGAAACCGCCGAGCATCAGGATGTCTATTTCATCGTCATGGCCGCACAAGAGGATTCGGACAAGCTGGTTGAGGCCTTCGAGGCGGGTGTCGACGACTATCTGGTTAAACCGATCAACACCAGGATATTCTTCGCGCGCCTGCGCGCCGGCATGCGGGTGGTGAAGTTACAGCAAGAGCTGGCGGCTGACCGCGAACACTTGCTGCGGATCTCCAACGATCTGAGACTGGCTAATGAGCGCTTGCAGCACCTGGCTCTGACAGACGAGCTGACCTCGTTGCCGAACCGGCGCGCGGCGATGGAGCGTCTGGAACAGGAGTGGGCCCTGACGCAACGCGGCAATCGCGAGCTGGCATGCCTGACGGTGGATGTCGATCATTTCAAGGCGATCAACGACAAGCTGGGACATCCGGTCGGGGACATCGCGCTGAGACATGTCGCCCACGTCTTGCGGCTATCGGCCCGCGCGCAAGATGTGGTATGCCGTTTCGGGGGTGAGGAATTCCTGGTGATTTGCCCCGACACGGATGCCGGGAGCGCTTATCAGTGCGCCGAGCGTCTGCGCCTGCAAGTCGCGGGTGCGGCGGTGGCCGATGTCAGCCCGGCGATCAGGGTGACAGTCAGCATAGGCGTGGCGGTCAAAACGGCGGGGATGAGATCCTTGGAAGAGTTGCTGAGCCGCGCGGACCGGCATTTGTATGCCGCGAAACAGGCGGGTCGAAACCGGACGATCTGTTTGCAGTAATCGGGCTGATGCGCATTATCTGGCCGTGCAAATATATTTTGCGAATCCCCCTAAAGTTTTTTCATGCGTTGCCGATAAGTAATAACAGGGGTGCCCGACCGTTTTGCGGCGAACGTCCTGATCTTCCACTGTCCTTCGGAGACGGTGTCTAGTCGTTTGCAAGGTATTTGTCAGTAAATCGCCTACGTGGCTCGGGCGTGCTTCCTACAAAAAATACAGCGCCCTTCGGATTCTTTATCCCCGTCGTGACACGCATGATGCACGTGTCGAAACCAGACAAGTTTCTAACAGAATGACAAGGGGGAAACATGAACACGATGCAATTGCAGGATGGTATCCGGGACATCAACTTAAACTACCTGATGCTGGCTCAGCAGATGATCAAGCAAGACAGGGCGGCGGCGATCTTCCGGCTGGGTATCAGCCAGGATATGGTCGATATGTTGTCCAATCTTTCACCCGCGCAAGTCATCAAGATGGCGGTATCCAACATGTTGTTGTGCCGTTTCCGTTTCGACGAGCAGCTGATGCTCAATATGGTGACCGACTACAACAAGGACGGATTAATGTCCAAGGCGCATACCGCGATCCTGATGTCGGCACAGCCCGTTGCAGAACTCGTTTGAGTGTTATAGCCATGGCTTATAAAAGTGTGGTGGCAGAGGCGCAACAGGTGCGTATCGCGGTCGATCTGATCGAGTTGGGTGCGCGCTTGCAATTGATCCAGGCGGAGACGATTCTGAGCCGCGAACGCTTGCTCAAGCTGTACAAGGAAATCAAGGGGGAGTCTCCTTCCAAGGGAATGTTGCCGTATTCGACGGACTGGTTCATCAGTTGGCAGCCGAACATACACGCTTCGCTGTTCATGGATATCTACCAGTTCCTGATAAAAAACGCCGGCATCAGCGGTGTGGGCGCATTGATCACGGGCTATCGTTTATATCTGGATCAAATCCAGGGTATCGAGGGTGGCGAGCCGGTGCTGAGCATCACGCGCGCGTGGTTTTTGCTGCGCTTCTTCGATGCCGGGATGTTGCAACTGATCCCCTGCCAGACCTGCGGCGGGCATTTCGTCAGCCACGTGGATGATTTGCACAGCCACTATGTGTGCGGCATCTGTCATCCGCCCGCACGCGCCGGGAAGACACGGGCTGCCAAGCTGGTTGCCGCTATCGCATAAAGAGCGGTATCTGCCCCGCGCAAAGCGCCCTAAACTTTCCGGAAAGTTTGCCGTTATAAAGGGTAGGCGGTGCGCGGAATTTATGCGGCCTATGGGTCATTCCGGATGATAGGCAGGATGTTTCTGCAGCTCGGGCATGAAGAAACAGCAAGGGAGCGCGAGTATGTTAGTGATCGTAGGTTATGTGGTGGTGCTGGGCGCGATATTCGGCGGCTTCGCGATGGCGGGTGGGCATTTGGGCGCGTTGTGGCAGCCGCTGGAGTTGCTGATGATAGGCGGCGGTGCGCTCGGAGCGTTCCTGGTCGGCAATACCATGAAGTCCATCAAGGCGACCTTCAAGGACTTGCCGACTCTGCTGAAAGGTTCCAAATACAGTAAAGACAGCTACATGGAGCTGATGGCGCTGATGTATGAGTTGCTCGGCAAAGTGCGCAAAGAGGGGTTGATGTCCATCGAAGGCGATGTCGAAAGGCCCGATGAAAGCCCCATCTTCTCCAAATATCCCAAAGTCGTCGGAGACCATCACGTGGTCGAATTCATGACCGACTATTTACGCATCATGGTCAGCGGCAACCTGAACGCGATGGAAATCGAAAATCTGATGGAAGTGGAAATCGAGACCCACCATCACGAGGCGATGGTGTCATCCCACGTGATCGCCAAACTGGCCGACGGGATGCCCGCGTTCGGTATCGTCGCGGCGGTGATGGGCGTGGTGCACACCATGGAGTCGGTGGGCGTTCCTCCCGCCGAACTGGGCATGCTGATCGCCCATGCCCTGGTGGGAACTTTCCTCGGTATCTTGCTGGCGTATGGTTTTGTCGGTCCCCTGGCCGCGCTGCTGGAGCAGAAAGCGGAGGAAGGCACCAAGATGTTCCAGACCATCAAGGTGACGCTGCTGGCGAATCTCAACGGTTATGCGCCGGCGATGGCGGTCGAGTTCGGGCGCAAGGTGTTGAACTCGACAGAACGTCCCGGATTTACCGAGCTGGAAGAGCATGTCAAACAGAAACGCTAATGCAGGAGCGGGGAGCAAGGATCGGGCGCATGCACGGCTCCGTTGTTGCTCAGCCCTCAATCTACAATCCTCGTTCCTGAACTCTGATCATGGCGGATAACAAAAAACCCATCGTCGTAAAACGCATCAAGAAGGTGGTCGGCGGCCATCACGGCGGCGCGTGGAAGATCGCCTATGCCGACTTCGTCACGGCGATGATGGCGTTCTTTTTGTTGATGTGGTTGCTGGGTTCTACAGCCAAAGGTGATCTGCAGGGTAT
>VFSW01010675.1_pt1 | contig 13002 bp, 16 predicted proteins | sample 5358111 | NCBI WGS metagenome assembly VFSW01 (sample SAMN11554181, study PRJNA540505) | mine drainage metagenome | isolation source: sediment from site ElyBrook_90M | place: USA: Ely Copper Mine, Vershire, VT | collected 2017 | reverse complement strand
TGGACACCCTGAAGCTTTGCTTTTGAGGTGTCGCGATGCCGCGCTTTCGGAGTGCCTACCCGCCGGAGTTCCGGCGGCAGATGGTGGAGTTGGTTCGTTCGGGTCGAACGCCGGAGGATCTTGCGCGCGAGTTTGAGCCGACGGCGCCGTCGATCGCGGCTTGGGTCAAGCAGGCTGACCGCGACGCCGGCAAGCGTGGCGATGGCGCGACGAGCGCCGAACGCGAGGAACTGAGCCGCCTGCGGCGTGAGAACCATCGGCTGCGTCAGGAGCGCGACATCCTGGCAAAGGCGGCGGCCTGGTTCGCGCGGGAGAGCAAGGTGACCCCGTCCGGGTCTACCGGTTCATGAGCGCGCACCAGGCCGAATTCCCGATCCGCATGATGGCCCGCGTCCTGAAGGTCTCGGCGTCCGGCTACTATGCCTGGCGCGGCCGGCCGGCGTCGCCGCGCGCGACCGCGGACGCCGATCTGACACGCCGCGTTCGCACCGTGCATGCCGCGTCCCGCGGGACCTACGGCGCGCCACGGATCCACGCCGAACTGAAGGCAGCCGGCATGGCGATCGGCAAGAAGCGTGTCGCCCGCCTGATGCGGGCCGCCTCGCTGGCCGGCGCCAGTCGCCGTCGTCGCATGGCGACGACACGGCGGAACCCGGCGCCTCATCCGGCAAGCGATCTCGTGCGGCGCAACTTCGCGGCGACCGGGCCGAACCAGCTGTGGGTCGCCGACATCACCTTCATCCCCACGCTGGCGGGCTTCCTGTTCCTCGCCGTCGTGCTCGACGCCTGGTCACGCCGGATCGTCGGCTGGGCGTTTGCCAGCGACCTCAAGACGCGTCTCGTGCTCGACGCGCTCGACATGGCGCTCCACGGTCGCCGGCCGGGCAACGTCATCCATCATTCGGACAAGGGGTCGCAATACACGTCCATCGCCTTCGGCAGCCGCTGCAAGGACGCCGACGTGCGGCCATCCACCGGCTCCGTCGGTGACGCATACGATAACGCGATGTGCGAAAGCTTCTTCGCCACCCTCGAGTGCGAGTTGCTCGACCGGCATCGGTTTCGCTCGCAAGCCGAGGCTCGCATGACGGTCTTCCATTTCATCGAAGGCTTCTACAACCCGTCACGCCGCCACTCGGCCTTGGGCTATCTCTCCCCAATCGAATACGAAAGGAAATCAGATGGCCTGACCGAACCCACCTAAGCCGCAAACCGTCCACCGGAGCGGGTCAACTCCACGGTCGCTCCGCGGCGCCCGACCACTCCCGCCCTGCCTGATCTTCGTCCATGGCACACCTCCATCGCGGAAATCGTCCACTTGCGAGGTGTCTCGTTCAACCGTGGGGCGGGGGATCTTCGACATCTGGCGGTTCGGGCATGTGTGCGCGTCCCCCGTCATTCGCACTCCCCGGTAGGCCTGCACCGCGCGGCCGGTTCCCGCGCCGGAGCCAGGACGACCTTCGCCGCGGCCTTGGGTCGGAACGCGGTACATCCCTTCAGGCCTTTGTCGTAGGCCATCCGATACAGAGATGCGAAAGCGGCGAAGCTGGTATCGGCCGGGATAGTGATCGTCTTTGAGATCGCGTTATCGACGAAGGTCTGTAGCGTTGCCTGCATCGCGAGATGAGCCTCGATCGGCAGGTCCATCGCCGCCACGAGCGCGTCCGGGACACCGCCGCCGCGGGCGGATTGCTTGCGCCAAAGTCGCACCGCGAAGTCGGTCAGCGCAAATTGCCGCGGCTGTCCGGTGGCATCCAGAACGGTACGCTGATAATCAGCCGCGAATACGGGTTCGATACCACTCGAGACGTTGCCAGCGAGCAGACTGATCGTACCGGTCGGGGCAATTGAGAGCAGATGGCTGTTGCGGATGCCATGTCGGGCGATGCTGTCACGGATATCGGCCGGCAGACCGCGAATGAACGGCGCGGCCAGATAGGACTCGCGCTGAAACGCCGGGAACGCACCCTTGTCCTCGGCCATGAGGACAGACTGCCGATACGCTGCGTGACAGACGATACGCATGGTTTCCGCCGCAAAAGCGCGTGCGGCGTCGCTGTCGTAGCGCAAGCCGAGCATAACCAGAGCATCTGCCAACCCGGTGATACCGAGTCCGATGCGTCGCGTACGCCGTACCGCAGCCTCCTGTTGCCGCAGCGGGAAGCGCGACGCGTCGATCACGTTGTCCAGCAACCGCACCGCGATGGATACGATCGTGGTCAGTCGATCGGTATCCAATCCGGCCCGCGGCGTGAAGGGTTTTCTGATCAAGCGCGCTAGGTTGATGGCACCAAGATCGCAGGCGCCGTAAGGCGGAAGCGGCACTTCGCCACAGGGATTTGTTGCTGTGATGTGCTCCGAGTACCATAGGTTGTTCAGATGGTTGATCCGGTCGATGAACAACACACCTGGCTCGCCGCTGTCATAGCTGGCGCGTAGCAGCGTGTCCCATAAGTCACGTGCGGACACGCGCCGCACGACCCGGCAAGGTATGACCGAATCCTCCCCTGGCCATTCCCGCGGTACTGCCTCGCCGCCATCGGTAAGCCGACTTGCCGGAAACACCAATGGCCAGACTTCGTCTTGTGAGATCGCGCGCATGAACGCGTCGGTCACCTGCACTGACAGATTGAAATGATGCAGTCGGTCTCCCCCACGCTTGGCTTCGATAAACGTGATGATGTCGGGATGATCGCAGCGCAGCGTCGCCATCATCGCGCCGCGGCGAGCGCCTGTGGATTGGATTGTGGCACACATCGCGTCCCACACATCCATGAAGGACGCCGGCCCCGAGGCGATCGCGCCGGTCGTACGCGTCTCGGTACCGCTGGGCCGGAGCGTGGAGAAATCATACCCGACTCCGCCACCGCGTTGCATGGTGACGGCGCCTTCCTGCAGGGCACGGAAGATGCCTGGGATAGAATCCTCGATCGTGCCCATGACGAAGCAGTTAAACAGCGTCACGTCGCGGCCCGTGCCGGCACCAGCCTGGATGCGCCCACCCGGCAGAAATTGAAAATCCCGCAACACATCCAGGAAGCGTCGTTCCCATATCACCCGGTTGGCGGGCTCGACCGCGGCCAGGGCGTGCGCGACGCGCCGCCACGTTGCCTCTATCGACGCCTCGCCGGCAGTGCGATATCGCGCTTCCCAAACATGCCGCGCGATCGTCGTGTCGAGCAATGAGTCAGCTTGCGTCATGGCACGCGGCGATGGCGCGCGCGATTGCCTCACTCGCGTCGAGCACCATCAGGCGTTGCATCGCCACTTCGGCGGGGACACGGAATGGCGGCACGGTATTGGTAACCGTGATGCCATCGAGGTCCGGCGTCGCGAACAGCTCCGTCGCGCCACCGACAAATAATCCATGGGCCGCGGCGGCAAAGACCCGTGTCGCACCGGCGGCGCGACAGGCATTGGCGGCGCGCATCAGCGTGCCGCCTGTGCTGACTAGGTCATCGACGATCACGGCGACCTTGCCGCGCACGTCGCCTACCAGAAGCGCGCCACTGACCACGCCGCCGCTGCGGTATTTTTCCATGTAGGCGCTGCCGACGTCCTGCTTCGTAGCGTGCTCCAGCGCCTGGCGGAATTGCTCCGCCCGCTTGGCGCCACCTGCATCGGGCGAGACGGCAACGGCCTGTACATCGCGCAGCATTGGCGCGAAATGCGCTGCCAGCAGGGGCGCGCATTCGATATGCCAAGTGGGAATCCTGAACGCGTTCTCGAACGCCGCGACGTTGTGCACCTCCACGACGATGACCCGATCGACGCCGACCGCTTCGAACATCGTCGCGACGTAACGGGTGATGATGGGATCGTTCGGCTTGGTGCGGCGGTCCTTGCGCGCGTAACAGAGATAAGGCGCGGCGGCCGTCACGCGGGCCGCGCCGGCGTCTTTCAATGCGCCACAGAAGAACAGCAGCCGGCAAAGCTTGTCGTTGGCGCTCGCATGCTCGTCGCCGTGCAACGAGTGCAGCACGTAGACGTCATGCCCATGCACGTCTTGTAGCGGACGCGTCTTGTGCTCGCCATCTTCGAAGTTCCGCTCCTCATGCGATGCCAGAGCCACCTCCAACCGGCCGGCGACGCTCTCGGCAAGCTCCCGACTGCCTTGCAGGCCGAAAAAGGATAATGGACATAAGGACATCGCTCTCTCCTGCTAGGCTGCGGCGGATGGGGCGAAGGCACGCGCCTGATCGAGCAATGCGGTAACCTCGGCGTCCCGCAATTGGGGAAAGTGCTCGTAGAACTGGCCGACAGCGAAGAAGGTCGGAGGAATCTCCAGGCAGACGACCTGGTCGGCTTCCTTCCCCAGCTTTTCCAGCGTGCGGTCGGGGGCGACAGGAACCGCCATCACGAGCCGTGCAGGCTTGCGCCAACGGGTGGCACGCAAGGCGCAGAGCATGGTCGCGCCCGTTGCGATGCCGTCATCGACGACGATGGCCGTGCGGCCTTTCAGGTCCACCGGTGGACGATCGCCAAGATATGCATGCCGCCGCCTTTCGATTTCGCGCAACGCGGCGGATTTCGCATGCTCCAGATACGCTCGCGAGACGTCGAGATTAGCAATTAGATCCGGGTCCGTGACAAGCTCGGGATGCTCGCCATCAGCGATGGCGCCGATCGCCAGCTCCTCCTGTTCCGGCGCACCGATCTTGCGCACAAGGACCAGGTCGAGCGGCGCGGCCAAGGCGCGGGCCACCTCGAAGCCAACCGGTATGCCGCCGCGGGGCAGTGCCAGTATAACCGGATGCTGATCTTTCAGGTCCAGGAGGCGTTCCGCAAGGCGCATGCCCGCTTCACGCCGATCGGTGAACAGCATGTTCTGTCTCCCCCGACTCGCCGGCCGGATGTTGCAGGAACCAGTCGCGTGCCAGATCAACCATGGCTTCAAGGGTGCCTGGCCCTTCTCGCGGGTGCGTTGCGCCGGGAACGACCTTCAGCCGCCTCTCACGCCGTATTTGGCGATACGCCGCGTCATTGAGCGCCCGTACCTCCGGATCATGACCGCCGACAATCGGCAGAGGGGGTATGGCAACCCTGTCACGCGCGTGAGCTGCCAGATCGGGCCTTCCGCCAAGGCTCACGACGGCGCGTAGGTGCCCGCGGCCGGCCACGGCACCAAAGAAGCCAAGTGGCAAATCACGCCCGGCCGAAATCCGCGCGGTCCAGGTCGCCGCCGCATCGAGGCGTTCGGCAGGCAGCGTGACGTTGGACGCATTCATTGCATCGCTTGCTGTCAACGAATCAAATAGCAGGGTCACCAGACCCGCGCGCTGCAAGGCCTCGGCAACGGAGGCGCTGCCGCGGCTAAATCGGCTGCTTCCGGTGCCATCCGCAAACACCAAGATTCCGCGCGAGCGGCCGGCAGGCAGACCGAACGCTCCCTCTCCACCATGCGGCGGAAGGGTTACCGACAACGATCGAGCTTCGTTTGCCGTCATCCCGATGGTCCTGCATTTGGCCCATTGGACAACCGACCTAGCGGGGCCGCATTGATTGAGGTCAAGTCCGGCTGATGACCGGTTCGTGCGAAGCCGCGCCCCTTTCGGAGATCAGCGGCGCGGCTGCCACGACAGCATCGAGAACGCCCCGGACCGGATCAAGTGTCCGCCAACGTCCAGTTTCCACATTGCCCGGGGCGCCGCCGTACCAAAACCGAAGTAACCGAACGTCCAGTCGGGACGCGAGTTCATCGATAGAATCTCGCTCGGCCTGTTCCGAGAAAGCGCCTTCGATCACCACGGAGCATCCGGCGGCAAGGACACCGGAGGCCTCCTGCCACGCCACATCACGCAATGGCGCCACATGCAATCCGCGAGCGCCGGGAGGGGGCGCACAGGCCGCGGCAAGCGCCGCGGCGAAGTCCCGCCGGGCCAGATCATCGTCGCCGCCCACCGCGATCAGCAACGACGCCCGCGGCGCGAGAAACGCGATCCCGGCGTTGATGTGGTGGCGTGCCGACGCAAGCCGCCGAGCCGCCTGTCGGGGATTCGCCCGTCGGCGCGCGCCGCCGGCCAAGGCATAGCTTCGCGTCGCGGCGCGCAAGGCGAGGAATAACGGCAAGGCACGCAGGCCTTCCGTCTCGGGTGTGAGGTCAAGATACGCGTTGAACACCGCATTGCCGAGATCGCCGCGGCCGAGTAAGTGCAAATCCATCAACAGGAAGGCGAGATCGTACAGAACATCGATGCAGCCGATTTCCTCGCTGAACTCGATGCAATCGAACAATGTCGGGCGGCCGTCATGGCGGCAGATATTGGCCAGCCGAAGATCGCCATGGCAGCGACGGACCTTGCCCTCGGCCCGCCGCCTGTCGAGCAGGGCGGTGAGGTCGGTCAACGCGGCTCGCGCGCGGATACTGATCGTGCCGACGGCGGCTCCGTCCAGCTCCGGGGCAACCTTCGCCAACTCGCGGTCATTGTCGTCGATGACGCGTCGGATCGCCTCGCTGCCGCCGCGTGACGGCATCAACTCGGCGGACAAATGAAACCGCGCGACAGCTTCGCCGAGCGCGCGCATCAACTCCGGCGTCAGCTCGCCGGCTTCGGCTAGGCGATCCAACAAATCCGACTGGGCAAACCGGCGCATGACCACGACATGGTCGAGGGCGGGTCCGGGACCGTCGAATGCCAAAACGCCATTCCGGTCCCGATTGATCGAGCGCACGGCCAGATAGAGTTCTGGCGCGGTGCGCCGGTTCAGCCGCAGCTCCGCGGCGCATGCCGCCTCACGCAATGCGCGGGTTGTGTAATCGAGCGAGGCATAGCGGATCGCCCGCTTGAGCTTGTAGGCGAGATCCGCCGCTAGGAACACAATGGAACAATGGGTCTCGATCCGCTCCACCGTACCATCGTGCAGATCGTGGCTGGCGGGGTCCGAGAGGAAGGCGATCACCGCGTCCTGATCAACCGGAGCGGGAAGGTCGCCGGTCATGGTCCTAGATCCGACGAGTCCGCGCGGTCCATCTCGGCGACTAGGTCGAGGATTCCCTGACTGATTTCCACCGGCACATGCCCCCACTCCAACCGCCGCAGCGCCCGCGGCAATCGAGCCAGGGAAGCCGTCGCCGTGGCGCGGGCTTCGGCCAGACTGGGTAAGCCATCCACGCGTTGGCCGTTGCGCATGGCGGGTCGCAGCAGAGCCTCGCCGTCGACTGGCTCCTCGACCAGCGCGACGATGTCGCTGGCGATGCCGCCGTCGGCGTCATAGTGCCGGTAAACCTGCTTCCTTCCAGGCCACGTCGCCTTGCCTTCGCTCCGCTTGCGCCGCGGCCGGCCGGCGTATTCCTGTAGCTTGTAGGCACAGTCCAGTGCCGGCGCGTCGGATGATGTCGTCAGGCTGGTGCCGACGCCGAAGCCGTCGATCGGCGCGCCGCCCCGACACAGCGACAACAGGCTATGCTCGTCCAGTCCGCCGCTGGCGAAGATGCGGATCGTCTGGCATCCCGCCGCGTCGAGAATGGCACGCACGGCGCGCGCATGGGCGGCAAGGCCACCGCTGTCCAGGCGTACGGAACCAATCGTGATGCCATCCGCGGCGAGGCGTGGCGCCAAGTCGGCAACGATCCTGGCGCCGCGCTCGGTGTCATAGGTGTCGATCAGCAAAGTCAGGGCATCGGGCCGCACCCGGGCGAAACGCTCGAACGCGGTCGCTTCGTCGTCGTGTGCCTGCACGTAGGAATGCGCCATGGTGCCGACCAGGGGGATGCCGAAGTCACGCCCGGCCTGCACCGTCGCGGTTGCCGCGAAGCCAGCCAGGTAGCTGGCACGCGCGGAGAGCAATCCGGCCTCGGCGCCGTGTGCCCGGCGCAATCCGAAATCGACCAATTGCTTGCCAGGCGCGGCGAGCACGATGCGCGCGGCCTTGGAAGCGATCACCGTCTGGAAATGCAGCAGGTTGAGCAGGCGCGTCTCGACCAATTGTGCCTGCGGCAAGGGCGCGATCACCCGCAGCATCGGCTCGTTGGGAAAGAACACGGTGCCTTCGGGCAGCGCGTCCACGTCGCCGGTGAACCGCAGTTGCTTCAACCCGTCCAGAAAATGTGCCGAGAACTTCCCAGACGCCTCCAGCCAAGCCAGTTCCTCCGGCATGAAGCGCATGTGTTCCAGGAACCGCACGGCTTGCTCCAGGCCAGCGGCCATCAGGAAGCCGCGCTCGGCCGGCAGCTTACGCACGAACAACTCGAATACCGCGGGCTCTGTCATGCCATGCGCGGCGTAGGCCTCCAGCATCGAGAGCTCGTAGAGGTCGGTCAGCAGCAGGCTTTGCTCGAGCATCCGAGCAGGATGCGCGGACCACGACGGCCATTCCTTGATTTCGCTCAATCGCCGACGGGCGATTCCGCGCTTGATGCAGGTCAAGGCGTCACATGCCCGGTTGCCGCGGCCCGCGCGCCCTGGCCGAAGGGACCGGGCCGGTGCGGCGGACGAAGTTGTCAACCGCGGAGCAAATCGCCCCACCATTGCCGCGGCATTTGCGGCGAACGGACGGTGTCCAGCAGGTTGCGGTCGCCGGCAGCTTTCGCCGCCGGCGCGAGACCGTGAGCGACCAGGACATCGCCGCCGCCGCCGAGACGAAGCGGTCGGTGATGCAGCTCTTCACCAGCTACGAGGAGATGGCAGAGGTCGTCGAGCAAGGCCAGACGCGCGCGACAGTCCGGCTACGCAACGGGCTGCTGGTCGGACCGGGAGTCGCGCCGGAGGAAAACTTCGGCGCGGCCCTCTGCTACCTTGCCGGTTCCAAGGCACACAACATCGCGCCGCGCCAGATCGCCGTCGACAATGCTACAAACTCAACGAATATAGCTGTCCAGAGGCGCCAGACGCTCGGCTGGTTGCTGCGAGATGGAAATCTATCTTGCTGAAGATGCTTCAGGCAGCGCGCGGCAGGGGGTTTATGGCTATATCGCGATCACCGACCACAGCCGCCGCGTCGCGATCGCGCACGGCCTCCAGGCGTTTGGCGCGGCGGATTGAAGAGATCGACCGGCTGAATGCGGGCTTGTCCGACTTCGTGGTCCCGAAATTGATCGAGGTCGATATTCTGGAGAATCGCTCGCTCGATCTGGTCGTCGGCGCGCCGTCTATCCCATCGATATGGAACGGGTGATGCGCGGCGCGGTGGAACGCGGACGTTTCTTTGAGATAAACGCTCAGTCAGAACGGCTGGACTTGACGGATGGACATTGCCGTCTGGCGAAATAGCTTGGGCCGCAGGTCGTCATTTCCACCGACGCGGATGCCACGACCGAGCGCGATTTCATGCGCTTCGGCGTGGACCAGGCACGACGCGGCTGGCTGGAGGCGAAGGACGTGTTCAACGCCCCGCCGCTGGACGAGGCGCGGGAGATCTTGCGCCGTCGCGGATAGATGGGTCGGGCCGATGCCACGGCGGGTGTGGCAGGGGTGGGCATTGGCTCGGGATGCGACGGCCGTTCGATCGGCGGCGGCGGAGCCGGATGCGGGTCCGGCTTCGGATGGGGCGGCAGGCCAGGCTGTTGCTGGCCACGCCCATCGGCTGCCGGGTCGCGGGCCAGCCTGAGCGGACCGACCGCCGATAGGACGATGTTCATTGGCATCACATGGCCAACTCCGGCTGCATGGACCGTTCCTTCTTCTCCTCCGGAATTTCGGTCATGGTCGCCTCGGTTAGCAGCAACACACTTGCCACCGAAACGGCATTCTCCAAGGCGACACGGACAACCTTGGTGGGGTCGATAATGCCCGCCTCGACGAGGTCAACGTACTCTTTGCGGGCAGCGTCGAAGCCGTGGCTGCCTTGCCCAGCCAGCATGCGTGCAACCACGACACCAGCATCGACCGCGGAGTTCTCGGCAATCTGACGCGTTGGCGCCTCGAGGGCACGCTTGAGAATCTGCACCCCCGTCCGCTCATCGCCCTCGCACGCCATTTCCTCGCGACCGACGGCATCAATGCAACGGATCAATGCCAGCCCGCCTCCCGGCACGATTCCCTCGGCCACGGCTGCCTTGGTGGCGCTGATCGCATCGTCGAGCGCCTCCTTGCGCGATTTCATCTCGGCCTCGGACGGTGCACCGACACGGATCACAGCCACGCCGCCGGCAAGCTTCGCCAGCCGCTCCTGTAGTTTCTCTCGATCGTAATCGGACTTGGTCTCTTCGATCTGGGCTCGAATCTGGTTGCAGCGTCCATCGATGTCGGACTTCCTGCCCATGCCGCCGACAACGGTCGTGTTCTCGTGGTCCACAACGACACGCTTGGCCGACCCAAGCATGGCGATCGTCGCATTCTCGAGCTTCAAGCCGACTTCCTCGCTTAACATCTGGCCGCCGGTCAAAACAGCGAGATCGTCGAGCATCGACTTGCGCCGATCGCCGAATCCTGGCGCCTTTACCGCCGCGACCTTTAGTCCACCACGCAGTTTGTTCACCACGAGCGTGGCCAGGGCCTCGCCCTCGACGTCCTCCGCGACGATCAGCAATGGACGGCCAGACTGCACGACCGCCTCCAGAAGCGGCAGCAGCGGTTGCAAGCCAGACAGCCTTTTCTCGTGGATGAGGATATATGGCTCTTCCAGCTCTACGACCATCTTCTCGGCATTGGTGATGAAATAGGGCGATATATAACCCCGGTCGAACTGCATGCCCTCGACAACCTCGAGCATTGTCTCGGTCGTCTTCGACTCTTCAACAGTGATAACGCCCTCGCCGCCGACCTTCTCCATCGCCTCCGCGACAAGCTCGCCAATCGCTGGGTCGTTGTGTGCCGAGATCGTCGCCACCTGAGCCTTTTCCTTGCGTGTGCCGACCGGACGCGACATCTGGCGGAGCGCCTCGATCGCGGCCCTTGTCGCGCGGTCCAGGCCGCGCTTCAGATCAACCGCACTTGCTCCGGCCACGACGTTGCGCACGCCATCAGCGAAGATCGCATGGGCCAGGATCGTGGAGGTGCTGGTGCCATCGCCGACATTATCGCCTGTGCGTTCCGCGGCCTGGCGCAACATCTGCGCGCCAAGGTTCTCCTCCGGGTCCTTGATGTCGAATTCCTTGGCGATGGTGACGCCATCATTGCAGACGATCGGCGCGCCCCAACTCTTCTGGATGAGTACCGACTTGGATTTGGGACCCAGCGTCACGCGAATCGTGTCGCAGAGGAGCGTGGCGCCCCGCAAAATCTTCTCGCGCGCCGCCGAGCGGAACAGCACTTGTTTATGAGCCACGTATCGCCTCCTCTGTTCTTGCTGTCCCTGGCGTCGTGATCGAAAAGACAGCCGGCATGCGTCCAAGGGCCCCGGCGACGACGCCGGCAGGCGGATTCGCGATTGGGCAACGCGCTAATCTTTCGTCCAACGGGTCCGCCAGCATTGATCTACCTCAAGCGCGGCCGATATTGCGCACCATGCGCTCAGCGATGTCGGTGTTTCGATGAAACGGTTTTGACCCAGGTCAATGCGTCTGGGCTTCGGCTATGAGTCAATTGGCCGCGGGCTTGGTAAGTCGCGACCGGCCGCCGTACAGGTGGCACCGCGCCAACGATGCCCACGCTGATCAGATCAATCAGGCCGGATGTTACAATGAGCGCAACAGGTCTCGACGTATTCGATAAGACGCTGCAAACGACCAACATCTGGTTGGATGAGGTCATGGAGGCGGTTGGACCGGACAGGAAAGTTGCCTGGCACGTGCTCGGGGCCGTGTTGAGAACCCTGCGTGATCGTCTGCCGATCGAACTCGCCACACACCTGGGAGAACAACTGCCGCTCCTTTTACGTGGCGCGTACTATGAGCACTTCCAGCCAAACCATTGTCCCGCGTGGCCCGACACCGAGGAAGAATTCCTCCTCAGGGTCACGGAGGAATTCAGTCGCATCCGACCCGTCAACGTCAGGCTGGCTACGCGCACCGCGCTTGCCGTGTTGGGCCGGCATGTCACGGCTGGACTGACCGATAAGGTAAGGCATGCATTGCCGCACCATATTCGCGCCCTCTGGCCCCAGCCGGAGGAGACCACCTGAGCCGCCGCGACGCCCTCAGCCTGCGACGAAAGGACGCGTCACGGATTACAGGGGAATCACGGTGCTGGCCTGTGGCCCTTGTTCTCCCTCGCCCTCCTCGATGACATAGCGCACCTCATCCCCCTCGCGCAGCCTGTCGAAGCCACGGCCGAGCACGGCGTTCTTGTGCAGATACACCTCGTCGCCGGCATCGTTGACCAGGAAGCCGTAGTCGGGAAAAAGCCGAGCGATACGGCCCTTCGTAGGCCCCGCATGCGTTTTGACGTCGCCTCGCAGTTCACGGGCGTGGTCCTGTAGTTGCCGGCGCGCCGCGTCGAAAGCATCACGAATCGCGACATGCAGTTCCTCATGGGCGTGATGCTCGGATGGCTCGCGCCGCACGACGATCTCGCGCGCGGGCACGACCAGGTCGATACGAACATGATAGAGCCTGCCCTGTCGGTGATGACGGTGCCGCGCCTCCACAACGACGCTGCATGCGACGATCCCGTCGAAGAAGCGCTCCAGGTCGGCGGCGCGTGCGCGGATATCCTCTTCCGCGCCGATGGGCGGTTCCATGTTACGAAAGGCGATACGAAGGGGTTCCTGCATTCTGACCTCCTGACGATCGATGGAGCCAGCGTAGACATGGATATGCCCCGGGCACGTTGACATTGATCAACCCGATCGCGGCGAATCAGACTCCCGCTCGATGCTTGCGCAGGAATGCGTCGATCATGTCGGACAGCGTTTTTCGGTATCCTCCGCAAACTCGCACCGAACCCGGACGGCAGGCTTGCCAAGCTTGATCAGCGTTGCAAGGTCGACTGGGGGCCACGATGACGACTTCGGCGTCTGACGCCTCAATCGTTTGCGCAGGTGCCTGCAATTGCTCTGCGTCGCAGCCCACAGCCGGCAGGACACGTTCGATTTGAGGATAATCCGCGAAGACACGCTGTAGTGCTGCGGGTGCGAACGAGCGAGGATCGACCAGTTCGGCGGCGCCGGCGGCAACGGCTCCGG
>VFSW01010674.1_pt1 | contig 13002 bp, 24 predicted proteins | sample 5358111 | NCBI WGS metagenome assembly VFSW01 (sample SAMN11554181, study PRJNA540505) | mine drainage metagenome | isolation source: sediment from site ElyBrook_90M | place: USA: Ely Copper Mine, Vershire, VT | collected 2017 | reverse complement strand
TACGGATTGGTGTCTTATTTTATTATGGAGTTATATTATGGCAAAAGCAAAACCAATTGAAAAGAAAGAATTCAAGAATCATTTAGGAATGGTTATTCAACCAAATGATTCTATTTTAGTAATTACTACAAGCACTAGTTTTACTCATGTTTCCCTAGGGAAATATATCGGAGTAAGAGAATATACCGATGGAGTATCTGTTTCCGTGGAGAAACAGTTAATCAAAACCAGTCTTGTCCATAAAGAAACTGGTGAAGCTTGGAAATATAAAGATTTTGAATATTATGGTTTGAAGTCTTTACCTTTTCCACGTTTTTATGAAAACCCTAGAATGGGAATAAGAAATCCTTCCTATGAAGAAGAATTAAAAGTATATAATGAATGTCGTCAAAGATATAATGATCTTGATAGAAAAGAAAGAGAAAAATATCACTATGTAGAAATTCCATATGTAAGAAAAAGTACTTTGCAATTGAATCGTATTTACCCAGTTGATATAAAAGCAAAAGAATTAACTAAGGTCACATTCTAATGTCAATATCAGGACAAGCATCACCAGATAGATTTCCCGGTGGAAGAAATAAGAGAGAATTACTGTTTTCTGTAACTGCAAAAGATTGTGATTGGTCTTATACTAGAGGCACCGGTAATGGTGGGCAAAAGAAAAATAAGACAAACTCCGCTGTTCATTGCACTCATAGAGAATCTGGCGCACATGGGTATGCAGAAGATACTAGAATCCAATCTAAGAACCGTTCTTTAGCATTTGAAAGAATGTCAAAAACTAAAGAGTTCCAAGAATGGCATAAGTTGGAAACTATGCGTCGCAATGGAATGCAAGCAGTCATAGAAGATAATGTAGAACGCGAAATGAAAAGAATTCGTGTAGAAGTAAAGGAAGATGGTTTGTGGAAACCAGTAGATAAAGATGCGGTATTGTTAGATGAGTAATTTAATTTATCCAGAGGATGGTCCACAACCACATGAGTTGTTTAAAGCAACTATGATACATGATCTTGCTTATTCTCTTTGTTCCGTTCAACCAATGACAAAGGAAGTAATTGGTGATCCAACAAGAGGATATGAAAATATATTCACCATAAAATTGTGGTCTGTTAAATATGAAAAGAAACAGAATATGTTATGGGAAGATGATGGTGGTAAATAACTGCGTCTGTGTTGGAATTGGTAGACAAGCTGGAATGAGAGTCCAGTGCCGAAAGGTGTGCAGGTTCGATTCCTGTCAGACGCACCAGCTATGAAATTATATCATATACCTCCTGAATGCCCCTGTCAATGTCATCGTGGCAAGAAAATTTTTGAATATCTTGATTGTTGTCCTTATATTGGAGAGCAATGGGGAAAAGAGTGGGATCGTAAGAAATCTGTTAAATTAATGAAGTATGATAAATTAAATTATGAAAAAGAAAGAGATTGAAAAGAAAGTCGATAATCTAGGAAAGCGTGTAAACGCCAGAATTAGAAGAATTGAAAAGAAAGTAAAAGAGATACAAGAAACTGGAAACTGTGGTCTTACTCTAATAGAAGATCCTTTAGAAGGTTATGATCCATACAATAACAATTGTATAGATAATAAAGAAAGGATCACATATAGCAAATACGTATTCTTTACTTTTGCCGATAAGTCTATTTAACATAATTAAGCCCTGTTCGTATATACAGTATTACACTAGATTCGTAACCTAGAAAACGGTATGCAAGTTACCGACAGGGCACCAATTTAAACCTCTATAAGCCGTTATAAGCCTTTCTGAGCCTGTACCCTATGGCATAGCATGGGAAGCTTTCAAGAGCCTCCAAAGCCTTCTAATGCGCTCTTAAGAGCATAAAGAGAACCTAATAAAATCAATAACTTACACTAAGTGCTTGATTTATAAAGAATTCTTTAATTTGTAAAATAATCGATTTGGAGTATAATAGCGTCATGTCTAGAGTATTTTTTACTTCCGATAATCACTTTTCGCACAAGAATATTCATAATTTTTGTCCGACTACGCGCCCGGATGCTGATTGGAATGTAATGGATCAAAAGATGATCCTGCAATGGCAAAATCAGGTGCGCCAGGAAGATACCGTCTACATGTTAGGTGACGTTTTCTTTTGCGACTCGGCTCGCGCAATTTCTATCATGGAAAGACTGCCAGGACACAAGCATCTGGTGTACGGAAACCATGACAAGGCAATCCGATCAAATGCCACTCTGCGTGGCATGTTTGAGTCGGTTGCTGAGTATAAGGAAGTAAAGGTTAACAAGCAAGATTTGGTTTTGTTCCATTATCCAATTTATGAATGGAATAAGATGCATCATGGTGCTATTAACCTGTATGGACACATTCATAATGAACTGTCTGAGGCTGGTGGGAGAACTGTAAATGTTTGTGTTGATTCACCAGAAATGAATACTGGCGTTCCGTATGCTCTGTATTCTGCCGAAGATGTAATTGCACATGCGTTGAAGTATGAGATTCGCGGTCATCATAATAAAAAGGTTTTGTAATGAAGCTAAATGTCAATAAGCTGGATGAAGTCTATATTGCTTGGACAAAGCGATATGGAATTGGTAGAAATGAGGAAGATCTTCGTTTCGGACAATGGGTATCAAATAATTTTGATCTTACTGGTTTGACTTATGATCCCTTTTATGAAGAGAATGCAAATATAGCATATAAAGTGCTGCGAGAAGGATTTTAAATGATATTACGCGAATATGTTCATAAATTATCTGACGATCAGAAACTTGAAATTATTGCAAATTTCGAAGAGTTTGAAACGAAGGGAATGATTGGTGAATGTAAACTTCGTTTCTATGCTAACGATTTTATAAAGTCTATTGGTGCGGAGCAAGCAATGATCACCGTTTGGATGCAATACCTTGCATTTGAATGTTATCGATATTTTGCAAAAAAGCATATCTCTGGATCATAAATTTAATGTTAACTTTTTATCTAATTCGTGGATTGCCTGGATCTGGCAAATCCACTCTTGCAAGAACTCTTTCGAAAAATTTGAAGATCGATCACTTCGAAGCAGATATGTACTTTACCAATGAAAGGGGTGAATATCGTTTTCAGCCTTCAAACATTGGTGCGGCACATGAATGGTGTTATCGCCAATTTGAAAATTGTATTTTCGAAGCTAAGAATGTTATTGTTTCGAACACTTTCACGCGCATTCGAGAAATGGAAGATTATATTGATGCCGCATTGAAGGCAAATTATCAAATTAAGATTTATCGTTGCACTCAGAGCTATGGTTCTATTCATGGTGTTCCAGAACATACCATAGAAAAGATGAAAAATCGCTTTGTTTCTAATGAAAAGTTGTTAGCAGATATTTCTTTGTTGGAACCGGCAAAGATTAAGAATATTGAGATTATAAATGTCTAAGTTGTCACAAGAATTTATTGATTTCGTGAATGCGAATCCTAAGTTGGTTTCGTGTCGCGAATCTGCACGCCGTGAAGGTTTGTATGTTCTAAAATATTCTCGCAAGGTGTTTTATGATGCGCTCTGGAATGAATATCTGGAAGAGTGTCGCGGAACCGTTGTCGATAAGGATTGGAACGTTGTTATTCGACCTTTCAAGAAAATCTATAACCGTGGAGAAAACGGAACTGATTTTCCTTTGGACATGAAGGTTGAAAAGGTTCAAAAGATCAACGGATTCATGGCAGCAGCAACTTATGTTGAAGGATATGGTGTAGTTGTATCCACTACTGGATCACTAGATTCTGAATTTGTTGATCTTGCAAATCAGTGGTTGAAGCCTTCTATTGTTCCCTGGATTGAAAAGATGGGAAATGGAATTACTTGGCTTTTCGAAATTTGCGATCAGAATGATCCTCATATTATCAAGGAACTACCCGGAGTTTATTTGATCGGCGGGCGCACGGTCGAATCTGGTGGAATGTATACTGAGGATAACTTGGATTACATTGCATTGCAGATGGGAGCAAAGCGCCCTAACCATATCAAGTTGTCTTTCAAGACTGTTCTGGAACATGTTAAAGATTCTGTGTTTGAAGGTTACGTCGTGCATGGTGACAACGGAAAGTCTCTCAAGATCAAAACTCCATATTATCTTTTGACTAAGTTCATTGCGCGAGCAAAGGATTCTAAGTTCGAAGATATCATGAACGGAAATTTCGATAAGACTATCGATGAAGAGTTTTACCCATTACTTAACCATCTTCGTGAAAATCGAGCAAAAGTTTTGTTAATGAACGAACAGGAAAGAATTTCCTTTGTTGAAAATTTTATTAGGAAATAAATGAATGAAAAATTTTAAGCCAATGCTTGCTGGTAAGGCAATTGATTTTGACTCTTATCCTGTTATGGCAAGTCCTAAACTGGATGGTGTTAGGTGCCTTTTAATCAAAGGAAAGGCACTCTCACGTTCTTTGAAGGAAATTCCTAACAAGCACGTTCAAAAGATTCTAAAGAATCTTCCAGACGGTTTGGATGGTGAATTGGGTGTAGGATATCCCGGTGATAAGGATTTCTATCGAAACACCGTTTCGGCAGTTATGCGTGAAGAGGGTGAACCCAATTTCACATTTTGGGTATTCGACAATTTCGCATTGCCTCTTGATACACCATATGCGAAGAGGTATGAAAGTTTGGGAAAGCTTCATGCTAAACTGAATTGGGTAGATAATCCTCATGTAAAAGTGTTGCCACATACCATTATCAAGAATGCAGAGACTTTGCTTGACTACGAACAAGAACAATTGACACTTGGATTTGAGGGTGTTATTCTGCGTTCGACAAATGGACCTTATAAATGTGGTCGATCTTCTACAAAGGAAGGTTACTTGTTGAAGGTAAAGCGTTACTCTGATTCGGAAGCAGAAATTCTAAACATTCAAGAATTGCTTCATAATGATAACGAAGCAACTACAAACGAATTGGGAAGAACTGCACGTTCTTCTCATAAGGATAATATGACACCGATGGGAACAATGGGTGCATTGAATGTTCGCGATGTTAAGTCAGGTGTTGAGTTTTCTATAGGAACCGGTTTCGATCAGGAATTGCGTCAGAAGATTTGGAACTCTCGTAAGAAAATGATTGGAAAGCTTGTCAAGTATAAGTTTTTCGATGGTGGTTCTAAGGTTGCTCCTAGGTTTCCAGTATTTCTCGGATTTCGCGATAAGCGAGATATGTAATGGCAAAATTCATTGTAGAACTTTGTCTAGATGGATATGATACAGAAGAGGAAATGGAAGAGGCTTGTGAAGAGTTCATTTACGAACAATTGAACATGACAGCATCTTCTGTAAAAATTACTAAATTGGAGAATTCAAATGACTGAAAGGGTTAAAATAAATTTTTCTGATGAAGCTTCTGATTGGGTGAAATCAATATCATATAATCTTGATCAAGAAACTAAAGATAAGATTGTCAACAAAGTCTTAGGCTATTTTAGTGATCATGAAGCCTATGCTGGTGATGAAGAATCAGCGGCAACGCAGTATGCCGAAGAATCTGATAGTGACGGTGATTATAATATCATGAGACATGGTAGCACAATTATTTGGGTAAAAGATTCTGCTAATACAGTGACTAAATGGTTCGTTGAAGCCGAATCGGTACCACAATATTACGCACATCCTGAAAAATCATAACTCTTATTCTTATCTTGTAATCAGAAATACCCACCTAAGACGTGGGTATTTCTTTTTCCTTATAAATCAATAACTTACGATAACCCATTGATTTTCAACAACTTACACTTCTTGTGTTCTTATTCTGTTACTGTATAATACTCACATTGGTTAGAGATTGATTGGTTTTAAAGAGAGAAAATTATGCCGCGTGGTGTGCCGAAAACTGGATTCCGAATGACTAAGAACCGTATTAACAGCGGTTTTAAGGTTAAGACTTCTAAGAATGTCAAGACTGCCGTGAAGCAAGAAATTGCTCCGCGCGAGTTTGTCGAGCCGGTCAAGCCGGAAACGGATGAAGAAATTCGTACCAAGCTTGCGGATCGTTTTTCCGCAATGGACAAAATGACTGATGCTACCGTTAACGGTATCAACAAGTCTCTGATCATTTCCGGTCCTGCCGGACTTGGTAAGTCTTATGGTGTTATGAAGATTGCTGCTGAATATGAGAAGCAGGGTCGTCAGGTCGTCGTAATCAAGGGTTTTGTGCGCCCGACCGGTCTGTACAAGGTTCTTTACGAATATCGTCATCCCCATTGTGTCGTGATTTTCGATGATTCGGATTCGATTTTCACGGACGATGTTTCGCTGAACCTTTTGAAGGGTGCATGTGACATGACCCGTACTCGCAAGCTGTATTGGCTTGCGGAAACCCGCATGGAAGATGATGGTGGCGATAGGCTCCCGACTTCCTTCGAGTTCGAAGGTTCGATCATCTTCATTACCAACACTGATTTCGACTACGTGATTGCGAAGGGTACGCGCCTTGCGCCGCACTTCGAAGCGATGATTTCGCGCTCGATCTATCTTGATCTTGCGATGCATTCTCGCCGCGATTATCTGGTTCGTATTCAGATGGTTATCGAAGAGGGAATGCTTCGCGATGCTGGACTGTCGGATTTCGATGCGTCAGAACTGATGATGTACATTGACAATCATTGCGAGCAACTGCGTGAACTGTCTTTACGTATGGTCATCAAGCTTGCCAATCTCATGCGAATGGACCGCAATAACTGGCAGAAGCTTGCCAAGACCACCTGCCATAAGAGCCACGTGGTCCGATAAGAGAGGCGTCTGTACCCTGGTCGCTAGGGTAGGCTAGGGTACAGACAGGACCGCTCATAAACGATCCTAGAGCGTTATAGGAAGCCAAAAGAAAGTCTAATAAAATCAAGCACTTACCATAAGTTGTTGATTTATAAAGACTTAATTCTCTTGATTAAATTATATAATCCAGTATAATACTCACATGCTTACAAAAAACCAGATTGCCTTGCAAACGTTTTTAGCGAATGGAATCGTCCCAAAGGGTAGTATAAGTTTCGCAACTTCCATTGCTAATGCGAATAATGCGAGTTCCAAACAACTCTTTTGGGTTGATAAGATGGTGAAAGATCTTCTTACTCCAAAAGAGAAAGAAAAACCGCCATTCGATGTTGGTAACATTTTCAAATTGTTTGATTCGGCAAAGAATCACAAATTGAAATATCCGAAAATTTCTTTGAGATTCGCGAATGGAAATCCTATACGTCTTGCTTTTTCACAAAAGCGTAATGCGGTGTTCGTTTCATCGAATGGATTCAATTCACTTTCCTACGCGCGAATCAATCGCACCGGGGAAACGGCATTTTATCGGGATTCAAATTCTGTCAAAACTGAACTTGTTGAGATTTTGAAGAATTTTTCGGAAAACCCGGAGAAGGTTGCCGCTGAGTATGGTAAGCTTACCCACAACTGCTGTTTCTGTAATAAGAAACTCGATACGGAAGAGTCTCTTGCTGTTGGGTATGGTCCGGTCTGTGCATCAGGTTATGGTCTGATGTGGGGCAAAAAGGCTCCTAAAGTAAAGCCGAATCTAAAGGAATTGAGTGAAAACATCATGTCCATTCATAGTGCAATCCTTGCCGATAGTAAGGAAATGTACAGCATGATTCCAGATGAAGATTTGGAGATGTATGATGCCTATCAATTTGCTACTAACGGGATTAATCTGTAATGGGATATCGCTGGTATACATCGCAAGAATATGCTCGCCTTAATAGGCTCGATGCCGCGCGAGCAAAAGCAAAAATGGGTAAGACTGATGTTAAATACAAGATACCCATTCAAAATAAGCTTGCCGCAGTTATTCACTTGATTCAAGAGGATCGAGTGCATTTGGCAAATATGTATTTGCGTATGAAGTCTCTTTCGCCAAAGCAAATTGCGGCAGCACAACGCTGGATCGATAGAACGATTAAATAATTCTTGACAATTAAGAATCTAGATGGTATACTGTTATCTCAATAACAGTTTTGATTTATTTTAATTTTAGTATGAGGATATTATGGCAAAGAATATGCAAAATTATGTATTACTTCAACTTTTGAAGTCTACTAATAAACCGGTGACACGTGAAGAAATTGCAGAAGCGTTGGGAATCGCTGTCAAGTCCGTTCCTGTTTATATTCATGCATTGAAGAACAAGCAGAAGGTTGAAATTATTTCTGTTAAGGATGGTCGCACTGTTATTGGATATAAGCTTGCTGATCAAAAAGCAGAAATTCCACAGTTTCGTAAGAACAATGCACAGGCACCAAAGAAAGAAAAGATTCTTGTTGCAATTTCTGATGATGGTGAACTTCCTGTTCTGGACAAGGATGCAGAAATTACACAAATCTCGGATAGAGAGTTTGCAGACATTGCTGATTCAATTGGTCTAGGCAATGACAGGAATTACGGAGAATAATGTGATTCTAAAAGATACAGCATTTGCCATTGTTAATGGTAGAGTAAATTTTACTAATGAAGATCAGATTGAAGCATACCAGTTCATCAATGATAATGGATATGTGGATGAATTGACTCCAACTCAAACCCTGTTTCTAAAATCTCTTGTAGAATCTAATCTTGTTTTTTCACCAGTTGCTGTTGTTGATTTTAGAAATTGAGTGAAACTACCAAGTTCTAATCTTGGAAAATTTGCATTTTATTTTGGAATGCAATTTATGAGCTACGCTCTACTCGTCGCAAACGGTAGAGCGTATGTTCAAGGTTCTTATTCTTGGACTGCTGTTACAGACGCTTTAATAGCAACCATGAATTTTATAGTATTTAGAAAGATGGTAAAAGACTCCAATGATGATATACATGGACCAACATTATTTGGTTACGTTATTGGTGGAACTTGTGGTTCATTATTTTCAATTTGGATAACTAAAATAATTTACGGGCATTAACATTAATATATTCTTTCTGGATAAAAATCCTTGTATAGCCGCAATATCCGCATGTGATAAACATGTGGTTAAAATGATTTTAGAAACGGCGCAGCTACTCTCTACTGCACATTGGGTCACAGATCCATCTTGTGATGGGTTTATCAATGAAGTGCGGCTATACAAGGCAACACATAAAAATCATCCATCAGCTATTTGGGCACGTTCTGGTATAGAACAATATTCTTGGCTTCATACATATGGAATATGTATGTTGTCAGAATATTTTTTTCGTTATGATAAAATTCATAAGACTTCAACTCTTATGAAAGCTTTACATCAACCACCGAAAAAAATTTCTAAAAAAGAATCGTGGTTCGATCCACCACTATGTATGCCGAATGAATATAAAATTAATAATGATGCTGTGGCATCATATAGAAATTATTATATAAAAGAAAAAAGTAAAATTGCCACATGGAAAAGGCGATCCGCACCTGATTGGTTTTATAAATAGAAATGAGGAACACATGACATATACTTTTAAAAATAAAAAATCTGGAAAAAGACAAGAGTTCCAATTAAAAATATCAGAGTATGATGATTTTGTTTTAAATCATCCCGAATTAGAAAGGCTAATAGAAACAGCACCTGCTATGACATACAATGGTAAAGTGTTTGGTAGTCTTGACGCACAAACTGATAATGGTTTTAAAGAAGTTCTTGCTAAGATAGGTGAAGCGCATCCATCTAGTGAACTCGGAAATAATTATCGTAAGAATAAGACAATTAAAGAAATTAAAACTCGCGATGTTGTAAAGAAACACGTTACAGCGTATCAGAAAAGAATTAAAAAATAAACAAGGGAATCAATTCATAATTTATGAAGTTCACTAAAGCTTTTATGTCATTAAACTAGTGTTTCATGTATAATGTGTTTTTCCAAGGGGGCGTGTCATATGACATATAGCCCCCTTTTCATTTTCGAAAACAGATGGAGAGAACATGTCAAAAGCATCCAAGAGATCCAAGAGTCCACAACATTTTGGATTAAAAAATATCAAGCCACTAACAGACAATCAAAGCTTGGCATTTCAACAATACGATCAGGGGAAGCATTTGATGCTACATGGAGTGGCAGGAACTGGAAAGACTTTCATAGGGATGTTTTTAGCTCTTGAAGATGTAATGAGAGGTAAAGAATATGAACAAGTTGTTGTTGTTCGTTCTGTGGTTCCCTCTAGAGAAATGGGATTTCTACCAGGATCAGCAAAAGAAAAAGCAAAAGTCTATGAAGAACCTTACATAGAAATTTGTAGTGATCTTTTTGGTAGAGGCGATGCATATGACGTATTAAAAAATAAAATGGTAGTACAATTTGCAACAACCTCACATTTAAGAGGAATGACTTTTAGAAATTGTATCATTCTGGTTGATGAGGCACAAAATCTTTCTGGTTCAGAATGTGATACAGTAATTACACGTATAGGTGAAAATTGCAAAATTATATTCTGTGGTGATTTTAGACAGACAGATTTGAAAGAAAAAGAAAGAAATGGGTTTAATAATTTTTTGAATATTATTAAAAAAATGAATTCTTTTTCATTTATTGAATTTGAGGTATCTGATATTGTAAGATCAAGTTTCTGTAAAGAATATTTGACGATTAAAGATGAAATGGGTATAACTTTCGTATAAGTTCATACCTATGTTTGGTAGAAAACATTCAGAAGAGTCTTGACATTTACAAAAATTGTTGATAGAATAGGTACGTTCTCGTTCATTGAGTTTACAGTGGACGATATTGTCAGAAGTGAATTAGTAAAGCAATACATTGTTGCGAAGTTGGAAGAAGGTATTACATAATGTACAAACGTAAACAGAATGTTCACTCATAATTTGGTAACACCACCGTTAATCAAACAAGCTGATATCGATGGTGTGAGAAGATATGTAACCCCGGAAGGTAATAGTTATGAATCTGTAACTACTTATCTTTCGAGGGTATTTGATAAACCACATCTTCATGCGTGGAAGAAAAGAGTTGGTGCAAAGAAAGCAGCATCAATCTCTACTGCTGCCTCAAAAAGAGGCACATCACTACATACAGTGGTTAATCAGTATATTGAAAATAGATTGGATGAAGCTAATAGCTTTAGTAATGATCCTCTTACGAAAGATTTGTTCGTAAAAATTAAACCATTGTTAAATAGATTGAATAATATAAATTTAACAGAAAAACCACTTTACTCAAGTGTGCTAGGATTAGCAGGAACGCCAGATATCATCGCAGAGTATCGTGGTGATCTTTCGGTAGTTGATTTAAAAACATCAACTAGAGTAAAAAAGAAAACTGATATTGTTGACTACTTTTTACAATGTGCTTGTTATGCTATTATGTTCAATGAGCATTTTAATAGAATGCCTAAGAAAGCTGTCATAATCATGGCAATTCCGACCTTATCTTATGGCATGACGTATATACACCCCATGGAAGAGTGTATATCGATGCTAGAGAACCTTATGAGAGATCCTATAGCCTTTAATAAGAAGGTAGCCGCTAGCACCCCATAGGGTAGGCTCAGAACCGCTCATAAACGATCCTAGAGCGTTATAGGAAGCCAAAAGAAAGTCTAATAAAATCAAGCACTTACCGTAAGTTATTGATTTACAAAGGCTTATTTCTTAGCCAATATTTAAGATTTGGCATGGTAATTGACAATTAAAAATCTATATGATAGAATGTTAATATGAAGTATAATACAAACTCAGAATATGATGATGTGCAATGGAATGAAATTTCCGGTAACGATTTACCAGAAATTCCAGAAAAAGGTTCCATTAGACTTCCTAATGGATGTACACTTTATTGGCGTACAGATAAATCTGTAAATTGTCGTGAATATTATTCTGATGAAATTGGTGGCGGTGTAAATGTTTGGCATACTGGTCTAGTAGATCAATCTACACTTCTGGCTGCAATCGTACAAGAAGGAGCAATTCTAAAATTAGAATGTATTAAAAAAGAAAGAGAATTAAAAAATATTCTTAGTGGTTTCGATGGAAAACCGATTTGTTGAATATATACTTCCGTAGCTAAGTGGTAAAGCTGGAGTCTCTAAAACTTTGATCGTGGGTTCGATTCCCACCGGAAGTACCAAATTTAAGGATTATGATATGTCACTGAAAGACAAATACGAAGGTCTGTAGAAGCCTGATACGTAGTTATATAATGCAAGAGGACCACCTTTTGTAATTCGATTGATAATTTCAATTTAATTACTTTAGGAGTTTGACAATGAAAGATTTTAGACCATATTTTAAAGATTTAGCGCAACATAAAATGTTGCAATCGTATCATATAATTCAACATGCGATTCTTAAATCTATGCTTAATCCAAATAATGATAGTTTGGATAGAATGAAGTTTCTAGCAGAAAGATTTGTTCGTAAAGCATTTACACCAATAAGCAAAAAAATTAAACTTGATAACGGTAAATTTCCATATAGTGCCGTAGCAGATGCTATTTATTCTGTTAATTATGATATCATGCAATTCTTTTCTTCTGAAGAAGAGGAAAAAATATACAAAGATATTGGTGTACATCTTAGAACAATATTTCGAGATAATTACCTATACAAGGATAATTTCTATTCTTATATTTTTGTAAGACAGGATATTTCACCAGAATATCAGGCAGTACAAGCCGCTCATGCTGCATCACACATGGGATTTAGACGACATGAGGCAGGACAGAAATTTGAAGATTCTTCAAGACGATCTTATGGATTCAAGGAACTATATTTTTCTCTAATCGGCGTTCCTGATGTTGCTGCATTGAAAAATGCAATTAAAGATGCCAAAAGTATTGGAGCTAATGTATATGAGTTTCATGAACCAGATCTTGGAAATGAACTAACTGCATTTGCAACTAGTCCTATTCACAATAGAAGTAGAATGAGACTTTTGATGAGTTACAAGAGGTTAGTATTTAATAAATAATGTTTGAATGATAGTAAACTTTTGACTAAAAGTACATCCAAACATCGAAAACTTCATAAGGAATATCTAAACCATCCGACAGCACAATTTCAAATGTCATTTATTCAATATAAAAA
>VFSW01010673.1_pt1 | contig 13003 bp, 15 predicted proteins | sample 5358111 | NCBI WGS metagenome assembly VFSW01 (sample SAMN11554181, study PRJNA540505) | mine drainage metagenome | isolation source: sediment from site ElyBrook_90M | place: USA: Ely Copper Mine, Vershire, VT | collected 2017 | reverse complement strand
AATGACCGAGTTTGGTTGTTGGTGCATGATCGTCCGTGTTCAGGCACCCCACAGTCGGCTCTCCTGCCAAGTTGTCATCCGTGGCGAAACTGACCCATAATGCCCAACACTCCAACATGGCTCAACATCGACTGGTGTTGAATGCGCGAATGTTAGACCTGAACCTCATAGCTGATCCTCATGATAATTTATGCAATCTTGCTGTTAAGTTTGGCGGCCGTCCTAGGCATCGGTCTGATATTTCTTGGCGTGCGTTATCATCGGAGCTCTTTGGCTATGGGCTTAGGACACGCTGGCATCGCGGTATCGGGATTGGTGCTGCTGGTGTGGTACAACTTCCACGAACGCGTCCATCATCCTTTCTACAACGAGGCCGCGATTCTGTTCGTGATAACCCTGACAGGCGGCTTGCTCCTCCTGGCTCTGCATGAAGGGCACAAGCCACCCCCGATGATCGTCGTCGGCCTGCATGCCGTCATTGCGCTGGCGGCCCTGTCGCTGCTGGTCACGGGCTACATCCATCGCTGATTCCGGTGGGTTGCTTTGAGCGACTGCTTGCGGCACCTTCGACGCCTGATGCCGAAGGTCTATAACGGGCCGACTGTATTCAGGATGCGCGTTTGTTTCACTTACTTCAGACCGCGACCATGCCGCCCGGCTACTACATAAGTGCGCGCTCCGAGGCAAGAATGGTCAGGGCCGCCTGTGCGTGTTCAGCCGCCTCGCGCCCCAAGTCCGTGAGATAGCCGCCATCTTCGCGAGTGACCAGCCCTTTGTCATACAAGCGTCGCAGCGCGGCAATCATGGCAGGGTCCGCCGTATGGCGGGCCTTCAGGCCCTCGTCAGTATAGGCCAAGTTGTAGTGGCTCAGCATCTTCAGTTCGTCTATCAGTTCCGGCGTATAGGGCATTGCGGCACCTCACAGCTTAATGAGCGAATGGCTAGCATATGCCCTACGACAAGCGCAGATCAACCGTAGCAAGTCGCGGCGCGCGACTCTCTGGAATCCGATACGCCGTTGCCTCGGCTGACGGAAATTTGCAGTTTTAGAGGCTCCCGCCATAGAATCAATGCATATTAGACGCTCGTCGCAACCCGCCACGCCCATGTCCCCGCCCGCTCGGCAATCCCGCTCCCGACAAGCGAACACGCTATCGGGATGGGTCGCGCCCATAGCCCTGATCGGCGTGTTGCTGACATCAAACTACGCCGCCACGCCGGTGTCAGCCGCCAATCATGCCACTCCATTGGTCGAACTGCCCGCCGCTGCCGCCGACAACGACATACTCGCGATCGTACTCTCGGGCGACGGCGGCTGGGCCGATCTCGACCGCGACTTCGGTAGGGCTTTCCAGATCCGAGGTCTATCCACCGTTGGCTTTGATTGCTTGAAGTACTTCTGGCAGGCTCGCACGCCCGACGAGGCGTCACGCGATCTCAACGCGGTCCTGCGCGACTATCTGCGCACATGGCACAAACAGCGTCTACTGCTGGTCGGCTTCTCGTTTGGCGCGTCCTGGTTGCCGTTTATCGTCAACCGCCTGCCACCCGACCTGCGCGCACGGGTGCGACTGGTAGTACTGCTGTCGCCCGGAAAATACGCCAACGTGGAGGTCAAGGTCGACGACTGGTTCACTGATGAACACCGCCCCGACGCCCTGGATGTGGTCGGCGAAGCGACACGCATGCACCTGCCAGTACTGTGTGTCTACGGCGCCGAGCAGGAAGCCGAGGCGCTCTGCCCGGTACTCGATGCAAGGAAAGTGCGTATCTTGCGCATGCCCGGCGGCCATCACTTCAACCATGATTACACCACAGTGGAAGCGGCGATACTGAGGTATCTTGATACCGCACCGCAGCCGCCTTAATGTGCGCGCGTGGATTATGGCGGCGTGCGCAACCGACTAAGCGTTGCGCAGCAACACAACATCCATTCCCAATCCATCCTGCATTTATTCAAGTCAGGCGAATTTAAGCTTGATCTTGATCGCCTTGAGATACGCGGCTTCCTGGACAAGGTCGGCGGCGGTCAACGGATGACGCTCCAGCCAATTGGCGGGAAAGCGCAGACGTAACTGATCGGCGACGGCGGTGATCCGCATCTTCGGCGGCGCCTGATTGCCACGGGCACGGTGCAGCAACACAGCCAGGCGCAGCAACACGCAGAGGTACTTCACCGCACGCTGCGCGGCACGCGGCAATGACTGCAAAGCGACGAGCGGAAACTTGCGCCGGTGGCCGCGCACCAGCATCGCAAGCAACTTCTGTTCCTGCAAGGAGAATCCTGGCAGGTCGGAATTGTCGATCAGATAAGCACCGGTCTTGTGAAAGCGCGTGTGCGCCAGCGACAGGCCGATCTCATGCAGCCGCGCGGCCCAACCAAGATTATTGCGGTGCTCATCGGATTTCAATCCCCAGGCTTTCATCACCGCATCAAGCCCGCCGAGCGCCGTCTTGCGTACCCGCTCGGCATGCGTCGAGTCCACCTGATAGCGCGCGCACAACCCCTGAATGGTACGCTCACGCACGTCTTCCCGACGGATACGGCCGAGTAGGTCATAGAGCAACCCTTCGCGCAGCGCACCCTCCGAGACCGCGACATTCTTCAGCCCGAAGACTTCGAAGATGGCGATCAGGATCGCCACGCCGCCGGGAAACACCGGCGCACGATCGGCGCTGAGCCCACTGAGCCTGAGCTTTTCGATATGGCCGGCATCCAGCAGCGCCTTGCGCAGGCGCTTCAAGCCACGCAGGGTGATGCCCGCTTCGCTCCAACCCTGCGCGCGCAGCACATCACGCACCGCGAGCAGCGTGCCGGAAGCGCCGATGGCGGTCATCCAGCCGGCATTCAGCAGATTCTCCCGCACCGGCTGCAGCTCCTGGCGTGCCGCGAGTTCGGCGGCCGCGAACCCATTACGCTTGATCTCGCCATCGGCGAAGTGCGCGCCGCTCATGCTCACGCAGCCCATGTACAGACTCTCGCGCAGCAGCGATTCGAAACCTTTGCCGACGATCAGTTCGGTGCTGCCGCCGCCGATATCCAGCACCAATCGTTTGCCGCGCGTCTCCGGGCCGCCGTGCGCGACGCCGAGATAAATCAACCGCGCCTCTTCGCGGCCGGCGATCACCTCGATGGGGTGGCCGAGCGCACGCTGTGCGCGCGCCAGAAATTCCCCCGCATTGTGCGCCTGGCGCAAGGTGTTGGTACCGACACAGCGGACACTGCCGGGCGTCATGGCGCGCAAGCGTTGACCGAAGCGGCGCAGACAGGCCAACGCGCGGTTTTGCGCCGCGATGGTAAGTTGGTGGCGTTTATTCAGACCGGAAGCAAGCCGCACCGTCTCGCGCAGGCGATCAACGATGTGCAACTGGCCATTACTGACGCGCGCCACAATCATGTGGAAGCTGTTCGAGCCGAGATCGACGGCGGCGATGAGATTGGCGGAAGGATTCACGGACATAGCGCATGATAAGGCCATGGCAGACGGCTGTCACTGTGGTCGGCGGAATGATTATCGCGGCTGATCAGGAACTACCTGTGCTCCTTACGAGGAAGTCAGCGGCTATGCGATGATCACGCTGGCAGCCAATGCAACCCGAAAATCGGCAGACGCCCGCGCGGCACGGCACTACTCGCTGCGCCGCCGTAGGATTTGTGCTTGCGGTACAGGGTACATTCGCTAATGCCGAGCAGCCCGGCGGCCTGACGACGGGTTTCCATTGCAGCTTTGCATAGCCTCGCCTATCTGTTTCCGCTCCAGGACATGCATGGCATTACCGCCACCGCCAGCCACACGAGCCGACAGCTCCGGCATTTGCTGATGCAGGCTGCATTCTGACCGCTTTTCAACTATGATCTCAGGAAGGGAACCGCCCAGAATGAACATCCCGGGGCAGTCGGCAACCCAACATCAGGTGACTTAATGATATGTCTGACAAACTGCATTTAATTGTTACCTCGGGAACCCGCGAGAAGCTCCAGATGGCGGGCATGATCGCCGCCGTTGCGGCGGTGACCAACACCGAGGTCTCGGTATTCTTGTCGATGAACGCTCTGACTTACTTCCTCAAGGGGCGAGAAAAACGCGCGCCTGCCGAAGGCGAACTGGGCACGCTAATGAATCAGAAGAATGTCCCGAGCTTCACCGAGCTTTTCAAGCAGGCGACGGAACTGGGCGATGCCCATATCTATCCCTGCTCCATGGCGATGGATGTGCTGGGTGTGACAGAAAACGACCTCGACCCACACCTGGAAAAGCCCATGGGGCTGACCAAGTTTCTGGACGGGATCGGCGGCAGCCACGTACTGACATTCTGATGTATCAGGCCAGGAGAGCAAGACGCGATGACTGATTTCAAGACGATCGACGCACGTGGTTCCTTCTGTCCGGGACCGCTGATGGAGCTGATCGCGGCCATGAAACAGGCCGTCGTCGGCGATGAACTGGAAGTGCTGTCCACCGACAAGGGTTCCGCGAACGACATACCCGAATGGATCAATAAAGTCGGACACGCCATGGTGAGCACCACCGAAGCGAACGGTGTTTACCATGTCCGTGTCCGCAAGATGAAATAACGGTATTGCACGCCTATGAACCAGACCACGCAAATCTCTGGAGCCACTTCATGAAAAAAATTCTCATTGTCGGCGGCGGTACCGCCGGTACGATTCTCGGCAACAACCTGGCGCGTCGTCTCAGCGCCGACATCAAGGCGGGCAAGCTGCGCATTGTCATGCTGTCGGCGTCCGACCAGCACATGTATCAACCGGGCTTGCTCTATGTCGCGTTCGGCAAGATGGCGCCGGCCGATCTGTACGCAGACCAGGCCGGCCTGCTGGAACCGTCCATCGAATTTCATGTCGATCCGGTCGAGCAGTTCAACCTCGACAACAATCAGGTCAAGACCAAGAGCGGCAAGACCTTCGACTACGACTACCTGGCGATCTGCACCGGCTCGCGCCCTGACATGACGGACGTGCCGGGGCTGATGGAGAACGCTCACCATGTCTATACCGAAGAGGCTGCGGTCAAAACACTCAAGGCGCTGACCGAGTTCCAGGGCGGCAGGATCGTCATCGTCACCGGCGTGCCGCACAAATGCCCGATGGTGCCGCTGGAAGTCACTTTCATGATGTATGACTTCTTCAAGGACCGCGGCATCCTCGACAAAGTGGAGTTCTACTACACCTACCCAATCGGCCGCATCCATTCGCTGGAGAACGTTGCGAAATGGGCCGTGGGCGAGTTCGACCGCATGGGCATAAAATACGAAACACTGTTCAACGCCAAGGAAGTCGACGGCGCCAAGAAACAGGTGCTGAGCGAAGAAGGCACGGTCGTCGATTACGACCTGCTGATTGCCGTGCCGCCGCACAAAGGCATGGAAGTCGTCGAGACCAACAAGCTGGGCGCCGGCGGCTGGATACCCACCAATCGCGCGACCTTGCAGATGGAGGGACGCAACAACGTCTTCGTGCTCGGCGACACCACCAACATTCCGATCAGCAAGGCCGGTTCCACCGCGCATTACGAAGCCGAAGCCATGGGCGACAACCTCGCCGCGCTGGTCACGCACGGTCATATGGTGCGCGAGTACGAAGGCAAGGTATTCTGCTTCATCGAAGCCGGCAAAGACAGGGCGACCTACGCGGCATTCGATTACAAGAATCCGCCGAACCCGATGCCGCCCACCAAGGTTATTCACTGGTTCAAACTGGCCTATAACAAACTGTACTGGAACAGCGTGCGCGGCTTGCTGTAAGGGGGAGGCAGACTATGACGACATCAGATAACACCGCGACGGTCACGCCACTCGATTCGGCCGCCGCCTTGCAGTGGCTCGGTCAGGGCGCGTGCGACGCGCTGACCGATGAGATGATTGGGCGCCTCAGCGAAACCGTGAGTGGCGGCATGACGCTGCTCGATCAGATCAACCGCTCGGGACTCGACAAGGCCATTCCGGTGCTGGCGCGGATGGCGCAGAACGGCGATCTCGAACGAGTCGCGCAGATGGCGCGCCTGATAGGTTCCGCGCAGGATGCCCTCACCGATGAAATGGTCGGCCGGCTCACTGAGATGATCAGCGGCGGCATGACCCTGCTCGATCAGGTCAACCGCAACGGCGCGGCACGCCTAGTCAGCATACTGACACGACTGGAAACCGTGGAAGCCATGCTCGAGGGCGTGCAGGAAGCGGCGCATTCCGTCGAGCGCAACCCACCACCGGCGGGGTTACGCGGCTTGTGGAAGATGATCAGGGATCGCGATAACCACAAGGTCATGCACTTCTTCATGGCGGTGGGCAAAGAATTGCAGCGGCGCTGCGGCAAGGGTTGTTGAACTTTATGAATGGCCACCGCCGAACTGCCGCGCGTGAATCTACCCCCATAACGCCTCGCGTCATCTCCATATCCTCCACACCGCTGATGCAAGCGCTATTTTGTCAGCCCCTTGGCGCGACCAGCTTGCGCCATTCACCATCGGAACTTTAGTCGGACAACTTCACCGCGAGACCCTGCGCCAGTCGGTAAACATCGAGATCACGTGGCGCGGCGTTACGTTTGCGCGCCGCCCATAGCGGGTCTGGAAAGTGCGCATCATCGACGAAACGCGGGATCACATGCCAGTGCAGATGCGGCACCTGGTTACCGAGCGAGGCTAGATTGATCTTAGCCGGTTGCATGAGTTCACGCAGCCGCGCCTCTACAGCCAACACCACGGCGAACAGGTGCGACTGATCGGCAGCGGCCAGATCGGTCATCTCTTTGACATGCGCTTGCCAGATCACGCGGCAGAAACCCACATAATCAGGATCGTCAACCAGGATTACACGACAACGCTTATCGCACCACAATACATTCTCGGAATCCGCCTCACATAATGGGCAGGCTGTCATGATTGCCTCGGGTAGTTAATTAGTGGGCGGACCCAATATAACAACCGCCTAAGAGGGTACCTTCATTTCCAGTGAGTGGTTATTCAATGCTACGCGATAGTGGGAATAACGCACGCGAGACCTATGACGCGCTCAACCCGATTCGACCACTGCGCCGTCGACCGAGGAGGCCGGGGGCTCACCCGCTCCGAGCCCTTTCCAGGCATCCAAATACTGCAGGGATGCGGGGCCAGCGAATGCCCCGAGATCCGTCGCGAGCGTATCGAGCATCGATACTCCCGTCGGCATATCACGCGGGAAATGGCCTTCGCGCGTGAATACCACGCGCCCGATCACCGGCACGCTGGGCAGCAGCAATTTCAGGGATTGTACCCGTAGGGCATTTTCCGGCAGCGGGTTCGTGAACTTGTAACTGCGCGCCCGCACCATCTGCGACCAGAGCGGGGCATTCTCCGCGCCAAACAGCACGCCGCGGTAATTCTTCACGTCCAGCACCAGCACCCCACCGCGCAGCAATACCAGGAAATCAGTCTGGACAGTGCCGCCCACACCGTCCGGGATGATCAGATCACGCACATGCATGCCGCCCATGCTGCGCAGCAGTCGCGACACTTGATCGCGTCTGGCATGTCTGCGCCACGCCAGAATGAGCAGCATCGCGACCAGCAACAACGCACTTAGCACTGCACCCCACAAGACGGTATCAGGGCGTGTCAGCAGCTTATTGATATTTTCCATACCAACTCTCGTGTTGTGCCGCACGCCGTGACAGGCTATAAAGCATGGCGTGTTATTTCTATGGTGTGATTATATACGGTCTTTGACCGTGAAGAGTACTGAATGTGTTTCACATGAATCTTGGTGCGCAGGCACTTGAACATTCAGGGCGCAGCAGTGCTTCAATAGTAGTGCGTTGCGATCGATCCATGCGAACCACCAGGTTACAATCTCAATGCAAACACTCGAAACCCTAAGCTTCGACAATCATTTTGCACGCCTGCCAGAGTCCTTCTATTCGCGCGTCGCCCCGACACCGTTGCACGCCCCATATCTCGTCAGTTTCAATGCCATGGCGGCGCAGCTCATCGAGCTCGACCCCGCCGAGGCTCGGCGTCCTGACTGCGCCGCGTATCTGGCCGGCAATCGCCTGCTGACCGGCAGCGACCCGCTGGCCATGCTCTACGCCGGCCACCAGTTCGGTCACTTCGTTCCGCAACTCGGTGATGGCCGCGCCATTCTGCTCGGTGCAGTGCGCAACAGCGCAGGTGATCTCTGGGAACTGCAACTCAAAGGCGCGGGACCAACGCCCTACTCGCGCTCGGGCGATGGCCGTGCCGTACTGCGCTCGACGATCCGCGAATACCTGTGCAGCGAAGCCATGCATGGCCTGGGCATTCCGACCACGCGCGCGTTGGGCATCGTCGGTAGCGATGATGAGGTGCTTCGCGAAACCATGGAAACCGGTGCGGTGCTAGTACGCATGGCACCTTCGCATGTGCGCTTCGGCAGCTTCGAGGTATTCTATCATCGGCGCCAGTTCGACGAGATCAGGCGGCTCGCGGATTTCATCATCGATGCACACTACCCGGAATTGGCTGACGCCGAGGATCGCTACGCACTGCTGCTGGGCACCGTGATTCAACGCACGGCGCGGCTAATGGCGCAGTGGCAAGCGATAGGTTTCGCGCACGGCGTGATGAATACCGACAACATGTCGATCTTGGGGTTGACATTGGATTATGGACCGTTCGGCTTTCTCGACAGCTATGATCCGGGCTTCATCTGCAATCACTCCGATCACCACGGCCGCTACGCCTTCAATCAGCAGCCGGACATCGGCCTGTGGAATCTCGGCCGGCTGGCGCAGGCACTGACGCCGCTGCTACCGGCCGCGCGCTGCACCGAACTGCTGGCGGAGTATGAATCAGCGTTCACCACAGTCTACCGGGCTGCATTGCGCGCCAAGCTGGGACTGCGCGACGCGCACCCGGCCGATGCGGAACTGGCGGATAGACTGCTGCACGCGATGCACCGCAACCACGTCGATTACACCCTGCTGTTCCGTGCGCTGGGTGACTTCGATTCCAGTCCGGCCGCACGCAATTTCGCACTGCGCGATACATTCCTGGAACGCACCGCCTTCGATAGCTGGTCTGCGGACTATCGCGCACGTCTGGCCGCCGAGCACAGCGGCGATCAGGAGCGGCGTGCGCGCATGAATCGGGTCAATCCGAAATACGTGCTGCGCAACTACCTCGCCGAGATCGCCATTCGCCGTGCCCAGGCGCGTGATTACAGCGAAGTCGATCGATTGCTGGAAGTGCTGCAGCATCCTTATGACGAACAACCGGACCGACATAGTTACGCCGCCGCGCCGCCGGACTGGGCAAGCTCGATTTCGGTCAGTTGTTCGTCGTGAGGCAGGCACCCGCGCCCGCACCGGCGGAAACAGGAGGAAGCAAGGAATGGCGTTTAGGCAAGGAGCTTATAGCGCCGCGGTGGAATCGATCAGGGCGGCGCGATGCGCGGCCTCCTCCATAAGCTCCAACCGTCGTCGGGCAGCCGGTAAAATCTGGCCACCGGAACCGAGTTGATCCAGCAATTCCCGCGCCTGTTGACACAGTAGTTGCAACTGCGTTGCGTCGAACAGCATCAGCACTGTGCGTACGGCATCTTCACCCTCGCTGAGCAGCGTGGGAACCAGCGCATCTGCCGCGATCGGTGAATCGGGCCGTAGCAGCGTGGCGACCAGCGGCTGCTGCAACAGTTCATGATGAAGAGTGCGCGCGTGCTCTTCCTGTTCCAGTTCTGAATGGGCGTGCAAATCGTCGCCAGCGCCGACCCAAACGGCCTTCATGATGACGCCAATCATGCGTGTCAGGCTCTGTTTTTCACGATCATGATCGCCGGGCAGACCGGCGCATTGATCATAGAGCTGATCCAGCCGCTCCTTAAGTTTGAGCAGCACATCGCTTTCCACCTGTGGCGGCATCTCCAGTGCCTCGCGTAGCGTGACGCGCAACGCCGCCTGAAAATCACGCTGTTCTTGACTATCACGGCGCTGCATGGCATGAATCTGCTCCTGAGTGACGACGCGCGCGGTTGCGGGGAACAGCGGGTTGTCATGCTGGCGCTGTAATTGACGCTCGAATGCGCCGGGAGCTACAGAGAATTTCAGCGTCATTGTTCGAGCACCACCCGATGGCCTGTTCTCGCGCAGCATGACACAAAACCACGCTGCTTGGCAGCGCGGACTAGTCGCACCGCCCACGACGGGATTTCCCGGACTGATATCGCAGGTACGGCGTTCGGGTATCCGTACGGCAAAGGGCGGCGCGATGGTATGTCCGCACTCAATGCGAAGTGGCATGCCCTGGACGGCAACCACACCCTGGCGGGACGGTGAAGTGTGGTATTCGCCCTACTGTCGATATGCGCCACTAACGCTGCGCGAGTTGCAGCGGGCCATGCCTTCCGGCACAGCCCGCTAACCGGAAATCAACTCGCTTTGGCAGTCTGCAGCCGGGCATTGTGAGCATTGCTGTTATGCCCATAACTGGTGGTCTCCAGCCATTTCTTGATGCGGTTGGCGTCACCGACACCCGAGTATTTGCCCTGCGCATTGAGCAGCACGATGATCATCGGCCGGTTGACAATCTGCGCCTGCATTACCAGGCAATGCCCGGCTTCGTTGATAAATCCGGTCTTGCTGAGGCTGATGCGCCAGTCATTGCTGCCCTTGTTCTTCACCAATGCGTTGGTGTTGCGGAATTCCAGTCGTGCGCGGTGCGCGGCGGCAACCTGATAGGACGAAGTGGTGGTGATCTGTCTGATCAGTGCATAGTTGTCCGCCGCCTTTACCATACGGGAAAGATCCTCCGCTGTAGCCCTGTTATTCCCGTTCAGACCGGTCGGGTCGGCAAAGTTACTGCGCGCCATCCCCAACAGTCGCGCTTTTTTGTTCATGGCAATGACACAGGCCGCTTTACCGCCGGGATAGTAACGCGACAAGGCCGAGGCAGCCCGGTTCTCCGAAGACATCAATGACAACTGCAGTAATTCACGACGCGACAGCGTGGTACCCGGCAGCAGGCGCGACGAACTGTTGCGCAGTCGATCGATATCGGCATCACTGATGGTCAGCATATCCTGCATTGGTTGATTGGCATCCAACACTACCATTGCGGTCATCAATTTGGTGATCGAGGCGATCGGCATCGGCGTATCGACATTCTTCTGGTAGATGGCATTGCCGTCCTGCTGATCGATAACCAGCGCGGACGCCGAAGCCAGATGCGGCTTGCCGCCGGGTACGGCACTTGATGTGGCGTGCTTGCTGTGATGTTTGTGGGCACGATGCCGACTAGGATTGGCAGCGCTGGCGTGGTGTTTATGGTGAGGATGGTGGAGGGGTGGAGATACCTGCGTATCGGAATAGGCCGGGTTTATGCTTAGCGCCAAGGCGATGCCTGCCGCACAAAGGACAGTCCAGGTTACACGCATGATTCACCTCTCATCAGGTCAGCTATCGTTGTATGTCCGAAACTCGTCAGCCGCTTGCTCGATGAGCTCCGCCGTTATTCGGGATCTGATTCCTACCCTGAACCTGCGCACAGTCTAACAGGGAAAAATCAGTTCGAAAATACCCCTGGCCATATTAGTCAGTCTGTTGCGTTCGTCACATAAACTGTTGTATCAAGTTAACCCTGCTGCCATACCAACTGACTCCTGCTCGAACGCAAACCTTACCAAGCAATATTTTTGCCAACCTCGCACAAACGGGACGGTCGGTGCAAGTTTTTTAACGGGAGAGGATTGAGTACCGAACTACGCCTCGATACCAAGATTGCCGAGTGACGCTTGGAGTGCGCAAATATCCATGGGAAACTTCACCAGCTGGGCACTGAAGCCATGAGAATAGTGGTCGGCCGCAGAACCAGAACCACTGCGCGAACAGTGGCGTCATCACTACTCGATTCCTTCATTCTCTCGGCCAGGAACATCTTTACCTCGACGATCATGTGTGACAAATGCGCAGCGCATAGTCACGGTCTTGGCGTCGGTTATGTGCCACGTTATCTGGTGACGAGGAGCGACCGATCGTCAAGCGCACCGAAAATCCGCCACCTATGCCGATCCTGCAACTGGCACGGCGCAGTCTGGACAATCAGGCCGGGTTCCTGGGAACGACTCGACACTGTTTGTATCATCCGCCACATGGATTTGATCTGACGAACTGCGCACCACAAAGAAAAGGGATGGTCACCCCATCCCTTTAAGCCTTGCGAATATCGAAACCGGTCAAGCGTCGGCGAGATTCTTGCGCCGCCGCGACACGGCCACAAAGCCCACCAATCCGGAACCCAGTAACCATACTGAGGCAGGTATCGGCACGCTGGTGACCCCTACGGTGATAGGCATCAGGAATTCCTGGCTGGCGCTATGTGGAATCGGCGTAACCACATCCATGACGTTACTCCAATTGAAGGTGGTCTGACTTAAGGCGCTATTGTAGAGCACCTGTGCGGCCGGATTTAGCGACAGGTCTACCGATGGGTTCATGATTTTCTGGATTGCAAGCGCGGTATTCGCCTGCGCGGTGTAATCCGACAGATTGTTGCCCGGTATCGGCAACAGACTGAATAAATAACCCGCCTCATTGTAACTCGTTGGTGAGGCGCCGAACTTCACCAGCGAAGGATTGGCCGTGACCTGGTTGTAATCATAGACGTAACCTGTCCAATTGCTTGCAACGTTGGTGTAGTAATCGTCACACATACCCAGCACGGCGGCTGAACCTACCTTCAGATTGTAAAAGCCCTCGTATACTCCCGGAGAAGCATAATAAGCAGTAATAGTCGGCAGGGAATTACCTTGGTTTACATATGTTATGGTCGAGGCATGCGCCTGAATCGAAATAAAACTGACAAAACCCATCACTGCGGCAAATTGCATTCTGAATTTCATTTTTATCACTCCTTTATAGACACCACTGGGCTGGCCAAAATTAAAGCATAAATCGCTCCAATATTTCATTTCATTATAAAATCATATAAATAGACAAATATTGCCGCATGATAAACGCAAAAGATCGGGCAAAGTGTAA
>VFSW01010672.1_pt1 | contig 13004 bp, 8 predicted proteins | sample 5358111 | NCBI WGS metagenome assembly VFSW01 (sample SAMN11554181, study PRJNA540505) | mine drainage metagenome | isolation source: sediment from site ElyBrook_90M | place: USA: Ely Copper Mine, Vershire, VT | collected 2017 | reverse complement strand
TGCGCGGCAGGCTGGCTTGGCCCGCGTGCGCTGTGCTGATTTTGGCGTTCAGCGTCAAGGTGTGGGCCGGCGATGCTTCATGGGGGCTCGACTATGGCGCCAAGAGCGTTCCGTCCGCCTCGGCGCTCGATAATTACAGCCGCCTGCGCCGCGCCAACGAATTGCTGATCGTCTCGCCGGACGATGAGTTCTATGCGTCCGTGCTGGACTTGCCGAAGATACGCTACGTCTATCTCACTCCCTTGGACGCCACTAAAACTTCCGAATTCTTTTATCGCCTCGGCATGATTCTGAGCGGCGAAGAGTTCTGCTCGCTCCCACGCTTGTTGCCGGTGTATGAGCAGCGGCTCCGAGCCTGGAAGCTGCCGGAAGGCTTGCAGCCTGAAGCGACGCTGATCGATAGCGGGGCAATTTCGAAATTGCCTGAGCTGATTCGCTGCAGTCCGGACCGCGATTTTATGATTCCTGAGGCGCTGCGTGAGATTGCCGTAGGCGCCGCCGCCGCCACTCACGCTGCTACTCAGTCCCAGGCGGGGAGGTTCTTCCTGTTGTCGCGGAATTCCAGCCGCCGTCCGGAAGGTTCTACCGCGCCTGGGACGGTGAGTCGAGACTAACGGCGGTAACCACCACGCCGAGTTCACGCGCATCGCCGTTGAGTCCCGCCGACGATTTATCCAATCGAAAGTTCACCGCGACGAAGCCGGACCGAAGCATATCGGCCGTCACGTGAGCCGAATAGGTGTATTCATCCGACCTTGAAAAAGTGCGCGAGGGGAGTTCGTGGCCGCCCGCGTCCGCGCTGAGCGTCATCGCACCGAGACTCCGACTCTGGACCTCGGGAATATAGAGTTTGAGCGTCAGCTCAGCGCCGTTCCGTTCGGAACCAGGCGGAGCTTTGAGCAGGACGGAGAAGCTCCTCGCGGTCCAGCGCGATTTTCCCCCTTCGATGCCGTAGAACCCATTCAACAGTTGAGCCGCCTGCGCCGGATCGGCCATATTCACGCTGTTAGTGGCGCGGGGATTAGAGGTCTTGCGGTAGAGATCGTAGGCCTCGTCTTCAAAGACGCCGGTCTGCCAGAAAGTAGCGCCATCGAAATGCCGTGTGATCCCGTATCCAAGCAGGGCCAGAAGATCGGCCCAGCGCTGCTTCTCCGACAGATTCTTGTAACCGACCAGCACCAGCTCGCGCCGATCCGAAGCGAACAGCGCGGCTGGATCGCCGGCGGTGTTTCTTTTGGACCAATCCCAGTACGCCCCTTCGTGAAAATTGCTCTATATGTTCGCGGGAAAATAGGGCTGCACGGCCACGGGCGGGTAGCCGATGGCGTAGAGTCCGCCAGGTGGCAAGCCGGCCTGCCTGAAATATCGAGCTGTCGCTAGACTTCCCGAATATGCATGATTCCAGTCGTAACGGATGGCCGCCGTGGTCCAGTAACATTGAAATCCAATGGCGGCAATGAGGGCAAAAAGCGTGGGCGCAGTTACTCGGGTCTTGTATGCCGAGATCCAGATCGCAAACAGCCAGGCTAAGAAGAGGATGCCGAAGTGCCAAAGCTGCGTGTAGACAAGAGTCCCAAACAGGCAGAAAGCTGCGCTCGATAGCAGGAAGAATAGCCAACCGCCGCCTCGCCACAGGACCGGCCAGGAGAGCGCAATCAAGACCACGGACATGATCCAATAACCGGTGAAAGCTCCCGCCAAGCCCGCTTTGGCGACTTCCGGAAGCAGGTGCAGGTTGGCGAACCCGCGATGCTCGGCAAAAGCGACGTCCTTCGCCGGCCACGCGCAAATCGAGAAGAAAACGAGGACGGACCAGTAAGCCAGTCCCGCAAGCGCAACCTTCCTGCGTTCGGAAGCCTGCAGTCGGCCCCATCGGAACAGCAAGGGTCCATAAAGAGTAATCCAAATGCAGGCCGAGATCAAAAAGCCGTGAACGCTGACGCCTGCCAGCAGCGCCAGCAACGCGGTCATTAAGACCGGCCTGTGCAGCGCCTGCGTATAAACAACCGCAATTGCGAATAATAAAGGCGCTATGAGAGCATAGCTGCGCGCAATAACCGCATATTGGTAACAAAGATAATAAGTAAATGGCAGGGAAATGCGAATGAACAGCGGCAGCGGTGCAAATCGAAGCACCAGAACTGCAGCGGCGAGCTCCAGGCTGGCGGAAACAAAACTGTAGGCCGAGTAAGGCAGGCCCAGCCGAATCGATGCATGCACCACGGTTTGCCAAAGCCCGGGCGTTCCTTCATAGTGCAGCAGATGGCCCCACAATTGAGCCAGGCTCGCGTCGCGGCCCAGCAACCAGGATTGTGCCTCGTCGGCCCACGGCTCATGGTAATGAATCGTAAAGGCCACGATGACCGCATAGGCCCCGGCGAACAAAGCCAGTAAGGCGCGTTGTGTAACGTTTTGCATTCGCTCTGGTCTAATTCTAGACACAAAACTTTGCGTTTCAGCGGACTTGTATGGTGAGATGAATGGAGTATACGACTTCGCGTCCGCCCGTACTTCCGCACCACTTCCACTTATGACTGACACTTCCCGGGGAACGGCGGTAATCATTGGAGCAGGACCGGCTGGCTTGACCGCTGCACTAGAGCTATTAAGGCGGACTGGTATCAAGCCCCTGGTGCTGGAAAAGAGCGCGTACATGGGCGGTATCTCGCGTACCGTCGCTTACAAGGGGAATCGCATTGATATCGGCGGCCACAGGTTTTTTTCAAAGTCCGATCGAGTCATGAATTGGTGGACTTCGATGCTGCCGGTGGAGCAGACCAGCGAGGCCAACCACCGGCTGGTTTATCAAGGCCGGGAGCGGGCATTAGCTGCAAAGACAGCCGCAGCGAATGGCCCCGCGCCGAACCCCGAATTCGACGACCTTGTGATGCTGGTGCGGCCCCGCAAATCGCGCATCTTCTACCTGCGGAAATTCTTCGATTATCCGCTGAAGCTGGATTTTGCGACGCTTCGAAATCTGGGCGTGGTTCGCACGGCGAAAGCGGGCTTGAGCTATATGGCCAGCGCGATCCGCCCCATCCGTCCCGAGAAAACGCTTCAGGATTTTCTCATCAACCGCTTCGGCCGGCATTTGTATCGAACATTTTTTAAGAGTTACACCGAAAAAGTGTGGGGCGTGCCCTGCGACCAAATTAGCGCGGAATGGGGGGCGCAGCGCATCAAGGGCCTTTCTCTGCGCAAGGCCCTGGCCCACCATTTCAAGAAGCTCATCGACAGGCGTTCTACCGAGATCGGCCAAAAGGACACGGAGACCTCGCTGATCGAAAAGTTCCTCTACCCGAAATTAGGCCCCGGCCAACTGTGGGAAGAAGTCGCCGGCAGGGTCGCAGACGGCGGCGGCGAAATTCTCACCGGCTGGACGGTGTGTGGCATTCACACCTCCGGAGAGCGCGTGACGGGTGTCACCGCGCGCAATCATGCGGGTGAGAACCTCTTCTTTCCGGCGCAATACGTGTTCTCCACCATGCCCGTCAAGGAACTGGTTCAGGCTTTCGATGCGCCGCCTCCCGCGGAGGTATCCGAGGTAAGCGACGGCCTGATGTATCGCGACTTCATCACGGTGGGTTTGTTGCTCAAACGTCTCAAAATCCGCGAGCCAGGTGAACCGCTGCTGAAGGACAACTGGATCTACATCCAGGAGCCCGATGTGCTGGTAGGCCGCATGCAGATCTTCAACAACTGGAGCCCCTACATGGTGAGCGATCCTGAAACGGTCTGGATTGGGCTGGAATACTTCTGTAACGATACGGACCCGCTGTGGCATAAGTCCGATCGGGACATGATCGCGCTCGCGCTCCAGGAAGTCGAAAAGATGGGGATCGTCGCTAGTTCAGACTGCCTGGACGCCACCGTCATTCGCATGGAAAAGACCTATCCGGCGTACTTCGGGACTTACGACCGATTCCATATCGTTCGCGAATTTGTGGATCGCTACCACAACCTGTTTCTGGTCGGCCGCAATGGCATGCATAAGTACAACAATCAGGACCATTCCATGTTGACGGCGATGACCGCGGTGGACAACATTGTCGAAGGACGGCGCGACAAAGCCAACATCTGGGCGGTCAACACCGAGATGGATTACCACGAATCCCACGGCGATGCCTCCAAGGACGCAGGCCAGGAGCGCGCCGCTACGGCTGTTTACTGACGGCGGCCCGATCTGCGCGACCCGTAGCATTCTGCGAGAAAGGACTCGGGCCTGTCGTACGGGTGGTCGCTCGCTAGCCGGTTTACCGGTGGGCGGGAGGAAAGTCCGGTCTCCACAGGGCAGCATGCCGGCTAACGGCCGGGGGGGTTCGCTCAAAGCGGATTTCACGGAAAGTGCCACAGAAAATATACCGCCGGGGACTTGGGCGCAAGCTCGATTTTCGGTAAGGGTGAAAAGGTGCGGTAAGAGCGCACCGCGGATGGAGCGATCCGTCTGGCAGGGCAAACCCCATGCGGAGCAAGACCAAATAGGGGAGGAGGAGCGGCCCGCTCCGTTCGACTTCCGGGTAGGTTGCTAGAGCTTGGCAGCAATGCCTTGCCCAGACGAATGACCGCCGCCCTTCGGGGGCTGCTGAAAAAGGCCAAGGCCACCGGCTCCCTCACGGCCGCGATTCTGAGCCGTGCGCGTGAGCCCGTTTGTGGCCTTTTTCAGCAGCCTCTGCGGGGTACAGAAACCGGCTTACAGTCCGGCAGGCCCAATGAAATTATTCGCGGCGGCAGGGCGCGGTTCCAGGCGAGCCGTGAAGTGGAACGTACTGCCATGGCCTTCTTCACTCTCCACCCAAATGCGTCCGTCCATCATCTGGATCAGACGGCTGGCGATGGTCAAGCCGAGCCCTGTTCCGCCAAATCTGCGCGTGAAGGAGCCGTCCACCTGAGTGAATGCCTCGAAAATCAGGGACTGCTTTTCGGCTGGGATACCGATTCCTGAATCGCGCACGGAAAAGTGCAGCGCGTCCGCGCTTTCGGGCCAGCGCTCGATTGCGACGGACACCTCACCCCGGTCGGTGAATTTGATCGCGTTCCCGATCAGATTAACCAGAACTTGCCGCAGCCGCCCAGCGTCTCCGCACAGCAGCGCCGGCACATCCGGGTCAATATCGCACACAAGACTCAGGCCCTTCGCGCCCGCGGGCACTTTCAGGCCCCTCAGCATGTCCAGTACTACGGCGCGGAGATCGAACTCCCGCCGTTCCAGGCTCAGCTTGCCGGCTTCGATCTTTGAGACGTCGAGTATGTCGTTGATGATGGTAAGAAGCGATGCCGCCGAACCCTGGATCAGCGTCAAAAACTCATGCTGTTCGGCGTCCAGGCTGGTATCGAGCAAAACCTCGGTCAGGCCGATAATACCGTTCATGGGAGTGCGAATTTCATGGCTCATGTTGGCCAGGAATTCGCTCTTGGCGCGGTTGGCCGATTCTGCGGCTTCCTTAGCATGCAGAAGCTCCGCTTCGGCTTGCTTGCGCGGCGTGATGTCCATTCCGTGCGCAACGATGTTGCAAATGTTGCCTTGGCGGTCGCGGAGCGGCCCGAAGGTCATGTCGACCACCAAGTGAAACTGCCCCCGAATGAGAGGTCTGGTTTCGAACCGAACCACCTCGCCGGCAGCCGCGCGGGCCATCATTTCGCGCAGCAGATTCTGCTGCTCCGGGCTGTGCCGCCAGCCTTCGGTCTCCCAGAATCGCCGTCCGATGAGGTCCTCGGGCCGGACTCCGGCGGGCTCCAGCGTGCCATGGTTGCAGTCGATCAATATGCCGTCCAGAGTGAACACTCCCAGAAACCCGAAGAGAGATTCAATGATGTCGCGGAGCCGTTGTTCGCTGGCGGCCAATTTGGCCGCTGCTTCCAGCCGATCCGTCATGTCCCCGATGGCGCCGACAATGCGTATGGGCGCACCCTTCTCGTTGCGGACGATGCGTCCGCGGGAAACCACCCGGCGGTATGTGCCGTCACGGTGCTTGAGCCTCAGCTCGTCTGCGAACCTGTCCTTGGCGGGGTCTTGATTGTAGCGATCCACCGTCTCCGCCATCCGCGCGCTGTCCTCAGGATGAATGCGCCCGAAAAAGGACTCAGGATCGCTCGCCAGCTCATCATCGCCATATCCCAAAATCTCCTTGTAACGCGGCGATAAATAGTAAGCGCCCGACACCACGTTCCAATCAAAAATACCTTCGTGGATGGCCTCCGTCACCAGCGCATAGCGTGCCTCGCTTTCACGGCGCTTCGCTTCGGCCTTCACGCGCTCCGTGATGTCGCGGCCATTCCAGAGCAGATGAGTGCAGCGCCCGTGTTCGTCCAGCAGCGGAGAGACGGAGACCTCCACCGAGTCCCGGACCTGAGAGGGTGAGCTCTCAAAGTAAACCGTAGTGTTTTCTTCGAGGGCTCTCTGGTAAATGGATTGTCTGAACTCGATTTCCTCGGCCGTGAGCCCGCTTGCGGCGAGGAATTCCCGAAAATCCTTGCCGATGAAATCCCTAATGTCACCGCCAGGCCGGGTCTTGAAGTGCTCGGCCGTGGCCTGGTTTACCGTCTCGATGACGAATCCGATGCCCGGTTCGACCCGGACCAGGGTCTGCAGATCGGAAGTGCCGTTGAAGATCAGTTTCTGCCGCGCTTCGCTTTCCCGAAGCGCCGCTTCCGTCAGCTTCTGTTCCGTGATGTCGACGCAGTAACCGATAATCTCCAACGGATTGCCGGACGAATCCCTCACTAGCCGCACTTCGTCGTGAATCCAGCGATATTCTCCCCTCTTGGTGCGAAAACGATAATCGTATCCGCGCCTACCGTGCTCGAGCAAAAGAGGCAATTGGTCGAAAACCTGCGCCAGGTCTTCAGGATGAACCCGGTCTTTCCAGAAGCTTTTGTCGCTTAGGAATTCCTCGGGCTCGTATCCCCAAAGAATGCGAATGCCCTCGGTGACGAAGGTAGGGCCGACCTCCGGCCGGTAGGCATACATCACGACCGGCAGGCCATTGACCAGCGATTCCAAGCGTCCCGGTATGGCTTGCCCTAAGTCCAGATTCTGCGCCAGCGACGTCAAGGAGGTTTCCATGGAAATGGCGCTAATCTGCCGACCGGGTTGTGCGTATTTGACTGGATCTGAACGACATGGATCTGACCCTATCTACTAGGAAATCGGCTGGCCATCCGCCGGGCTTTAGGATAAATCCCGTCAAAGCTTGGGGTGTGCCATCTTGGAAGGAGTGTTGAAACCCTGGCCCTGGCTTCGCTCCGCGCTTGACCACGGCACGCACCAACAGGTCACCCGCATGGGTCTGCTGTTCACCTTGACCTGCGTTCTGGTGTCGCTGGCGGCGTTCGTCTCCGCCAACAACCTGCTTTTCCTGATTCTGGCGCTGTTGCTGGCAACCTGGATTGTGTCGGGATTTATCGGCCGCCTTTCCCTGGCTGGACTGGAACTGGATTTTCTCTTGCCCGAGCATCTGTGCGCCGGCCGAAAGCTGATAGGGCGCGTCGTCCTCCGCAACACCAAGCGCTGGATGGCCTCGTTCTCCATCCACGTGGCCGGGTCGAGCGACAGCGGGCTCTCCAAGCCGCTCTATTTCCCCGTGATTCCGGGCCGAGCGCGCATCGAGGCGCCGGTGGAGCTTTTCTTCGCGCGCCGCGGCGCCTATCGCCAGAATAACTTTCGCTTCTCCACCCGATTCCCGTTTGGATTCGCCGAGCGGCGCATCAACGTGCGCCTGGTGCGCGACATTATCGTCTATCCGTCCATCGATCCACAGGCCGGTTTCGAGGAGCTGCTGATCTCGTTACAGGGCGAGATCGCATCGTTTTATCGCGGGCAGGGAAACGATTTCTATCGCATCCGGCCTTATGAAGCGCTCGAAAGCAGCCATCATGTGGATTGGAAAGCCACGGCCCACACCGGCGACCTGCAGGTCCGCGAATATGCGCGCGAACGAGAACAGGCCATAGCGTTTTTCCTCGATCTCGATACTCCCGCCTCGGAATCCGTCTGGTTTGAATCGGCCGTGGACCGCTGCGCTTTTCTCGCGTGGAACCTTTCTCAGCGGGGATCGCGAATCCGCTTTTGCACCCAGGAAGTGGACTGGCAGCTTCCCGAGGAGGCCGATGTTTATACCATCCTGAAGTACCTCGCGATCGTCTCGCCGCGGCAAGGCAAGCGGCTGGCTGCATCGCAGGATCGCAACGTGTTCCAGATTGTCTTCTGCGCTTCTCCCCAACGGCTCGCCGAAGCGGGCTGGGAACTGGGCGGAAGCAACCTGCGCCTGTTAACGCCCGAGCCGGAGCGAGTGTTGAACTCATAACCGAAATCGAATCCAAGCTCTGATGTTGTTATACTGACCGTGGGCCGCTCTCATGGCGTCGAACGATCCTCGCTACAACTTTGAAGCCAACCCAACCTTGGACGAACTCATCGCCCAACAGGGCAAGGTCCCGGTTGCCGATGTGGGGCTTCTGCACGGAGACTTCTGGCCTGAAGACGAACACATTGAAGATTTCCTTGCTGCGCTACGCGAGTGGCGGGGGCACGAAAGCTCAAGCAAGTCCGACCCGGCGGCATGAGCCGCCTTGTTGTTGACACCGATGTTGTTTCATTCCTGTTCAAGAACCATCCCTTCGCCAAGCTTTACGATTCTGAACTGCTGGGTCACACGCTTATGCTGTCCTTCATGACCGTGGCCGAACTGGATCGCTGGGTCATTCAGCGGCAGTGGGGCGAGGCGCGGCGCACTTGGCTTAATCGTTACCTGGAACTTTTCGTGATTCTTCCTTACCATCGGGCGCTCTGCACCAAGTGGGCTGAAGTTACCGTTGCCGCTCAAGCGAGAGGATATCGAATCGAGTGCGCCGACGCCTGGATCGCCTCCGCCGCACTGCTCTACGATATTCCGCTTGTGACCCATAATGGCAACGACTACCGCGGGGTGCCAGGATTGACTCTGATTTCGCACCACTCCTGAGAATTTTTGCCATGCGTCAGAATTGCGAAGGGGCACTGTTACAGCGGCTTAAAACGGATCCCGACGCAATGCCAACCGGAATGCCAAGCTGAGTGGGTGCTTGCGTTCGCTCTAATCAGAAAATCAACTTCAGCCCAAATTGAATCTGCCGCGACGTGGTGGCCGTGGCCGTGATCAATCCTGCCGACGGACTGATGGCGCCGCGCGAAAAGACAGTGGCGTTAGGGTCTCCGAAGTTGCTATGGTTCAGCACATTGAATACCTCCGCGCGGAATTGCAAATTGGTCCGCTCGGTGATGGCAGTGCTTTTGAATAGCGAGGCGTCCACCTCCGCCAAACCGGGCCCGCTATACACACCCCGGCCCAGATTCCCGTACGTGCCGGCAGTGGGCAGCTTGAATGCCTGCGGATTGAACCACTGATTGGGGCTGCCTAACACCACCGGTCCGGAGAATGCGGGATTGATCGAAGGCCGGTCGGGATTTCTGATATCGCCGTCTCCGGATCGATTCGATCCAATCAGCGGTGTGAAAGGAAAGCCGTCCATCAGCGAGACGATCGTGTTGAACTGCCAGCCGCTCACCAGCCGGTTTCCAACGCCGCCGAAGTTGTTGGCCCACGCCTTGCCCTTACCGAACGGCAGCTCGTAGGTGCCCGAAATGCTGGCTTGATGGGGAATGTTATAGGCCGAAGGTCCCCAGTCCTGGTGCAGATTGTTGCGGTTCAGGATCATTTGCGCTTGATTATTGGCCTGCGCTCCAGTGAGTCCAGAATTCATATCCAGATCCTTCGACCAGGTATAGTTCGCGCGGAACTGCAGGCCGTTGCTGAACCGATGGCTCACGTCCACTTGCAGAGCGTTGTAGCTGCTGTTGCCTTCGGTGTACCAGAAGAATCCCGCGCCCAGATTGGGATTCGGGCGGCTGGCGCCGGGTCCGGGAATGTATTGCGCACCCTCCGGCACAATATGGGGGATGCTGGCCAAGCTCGCCGCCGTAGAGACGCCGCCCGCCGAACAGCCGCTCGGGTTGGAACAAATCTGCGCCGGAATGGTGTTGGGATCGATACTCAGAAAGCCGTGGTATCCGAACGATCCGACGTAGGCTACGCGCAGCACCGTGTCGTGACTCAGTTGCTGCTCCACCGTAAAATTCCATTCCTGGACGGTCGGAGTCTTGGCGTTGGGCTGCACACCCTGCGGCGCGTAAATGGTGCCGGGCGCCGGAGGCACGCCGGGCATAATGGGAACCAGCGAAGGCAGCAATCCGGTTTTTGAAATAGAACCGTTGTAGGGAGGAATCGAGTTGAGCAGGAAGCTCAGATCGTCGATCAACGAATAATACATGCCATAACCGGCGCGAACCGCGGTCTTCCCATTTCCAAAAACATCCCACGCCAGGCCCGCCCGGGGGCCGAGCAGGTGAGTGGCATTGTTTTGAGTAAAAACGGAACTCCCCACTTGCGGCGTGGTGATCCGGACCCGGTTCGGATCGGGCAGATAGTTGGCTGCTCTGCCCGATTCTTCGTTCCAGCCCGTGGTGAATTCGTAGCGCAGGCCGGCCTGGAAGGTGAGATTCCGACGCAACTTGATGGAGTCTTCGAAATACGCTGCGCCGAAAAGGCTTCGCCAACCCAGTTCGTTGGGATCCGCCACCGCTTGAAACGATGTCACCGCGCCTTGCAGGAACGTCGTCAAACTCGCGAAGCTGGCCTGTCCCAACTGGCGCGATGCGGTGTTCTCGTTGTCCTGAACGCGTTGGAACCAGATGCCGGCGGTGATCTGGTGGCGTCCTTTGACGATCTGCACGCTGTCGGTATAAGTGAAGAGATTTCTGCGGTTCCACACGTTAGAGGCGTTGTTGGGGCCTGCGGCAGTAATAGAGCCCCCCCCGGTTGTGGTTAAGCCTCCGCCGATCACAAAGCCGCCCGGTCCCAATCCAGTCACGAACGAAGTGCTCGCGGGAAACGGGACTAGATCCTGCGGAGCGTAGCTCCACGCGGCGCGCGAAAAGCCGGCCCGAAATGTGTTGAGGATCTCCGGTGAAATGACATGCGTCTCCTCCACGCTGGCTATTTGGCTGCGCAATGTTTCATCGGCCGCAAACAGCGGGTCGGACTGGGGCATGGTGCTATTGCCGTCGTCGATCGTGTAGGCCGCCGAAAAAGTGTCCCGGTCGCTGAGGATATAGTCGCTTCGAAGCGTTCCGAAGTCCTCACGAATGTCCTGCCGGGGATTGTTATAGGAAAGCGCCGTTCCGCTGGGCAGCCCGCCCACCGTCAGCTCCGCGCCATTCACCGCCGGCCAGAGTTGCATGTACTTGAGCATCGCGGTGTTCAGATTGGCCACGGGCTGATAAACGCCCGCGGCGTTCGGCAGCAATCCCTGCCGCGCCTGGCCGTCCGGAACCACGCTCACGCTGCTCAGCGCCAACGCTTGCCGGAATCCTTCGTAGTTGCCAAACAGAAACCACTTGTCCTTCTTGACCGGCCCTCCCAGCGAGCCGCCGAACTGATTCCGCCGGAACGGAGGAACCGAGCCTTTATCGAAAAAGTTGCGAGCGTCCAGATCGCTGTTGCGCAGAAACTCGTACAGCGAGCCGTGCAACTGATTGGTTCCCGATTGAGTGACCACGTTCACCTGCGCGCCGGCCCGTTTTCCGTACTCGGCGCCATACGTGCCCGCCAGCAGGTTGAACTCGCGAATGGCGTCAATCCCCAACAGTTCTCCACTGACGCCCCCGGGGCTGATGGCCAGTTGGCTGGTCCCCGTGTATTCGATGCCGTTCAACAGAATCAGATTCTCGTAGGTCCTGCGGCCATTCACCGAAAACGTATTGCCGTTGCTGGTGCTGGTTCCCGCGCTCTTCAGCGCGCTATAGTTCACTGCGCCGGGATTGAGTGTGATGAGATTGTCGAAGCTCCGCCCGTTCAGTGGCAGGTCCTTGATCTGTCGCTCACCCACCACGCCCGACACCGAGGATGTAGTGGTGTTGACTACCGGCGACTCGGCGGCCACCGTCACCTGCTGGACCAGTTCGCCTACTTCGAGCTGTAAGTTGACCACCGCCTCTTGGCCCACCAGAAGATCGATTCCCGTCCGCACCGCCGACTTGAAGCCGGCCTTCTCCGCCGTAACTTCTTGCGGGCCGAGCGGCAGCGAAAGCACCGCGTAATGGCCTGTCGAATCCGTCGTCGTTGCTCTGCTGGCCCCGGTTTCGAGGCTCTTGACCGTCACCATTGCGCCCGAAACGCCGGTGCCGGAGGGATCTATTACTCTTCCCGAGATGGCAGCGCCGACCTGCGCTTTTAGGGGCGTTAAGCCCGTGCAAACTGCAACCACACCAAGCACAATACCCAGGAACCTGATCCTGAAGCGTCGATTCAAACAGCCCTCCCCACAATGCGTTGTATTCGCGAAACAGTACTACGATTATATGGGAGCGCCCGCCGGAAGCCACGCGGTGGGTAAGCTCCCTAGGCAGGCGTTAGAAGGTCAATCGTTAAAGCGACATCCGTCGGGCTACAGGTCAGTTATGGTAAACGAGCCGACGCTAAACTCTCTTCGAATGCATCCACAGACTTGTCTGCGTGTTCCGGCGTTTCTACGTCGGCCAACTCGATGATATGGGCTCCTTCTAGGGAAACGGGCATCTTGTTCAAGACATCTCGCCTGGTGACTACCGGTATAATTGGCTTCTCAAGTGCCCAAGCGGCCCCGATCTCATGCATCACCCAACTGGAATCTACGGAATGTGGAGTCGATAGCGCGACGACCACATCACTTGAGGACAGCTCATTCCGGAGTTTAGATTCCCATTTCTCGCCGGCACTTAGATCCTCTGTCGTGAACACCTGAGCGTTCACGCGTTGGACCAGCAGGTTGCGCACGTGTCGTGCAAAAACCATATCTACGTTTGAGTGGCTGATGAACACCTTGACCTGTTGGCGTTTAGGATGTCTTGCTTGGCTCATGTCATCGCCCTACCTTTGTCCGTTTCAAGAATTGGTGGATATACTGATCGAAATCGTTAAGATCGATCGCCT
>VFSW01010671.1_pt1 | contig 13006 bp, 9 predicted proteins | sample 5358111 | NCBI WGS metagenome assembly VFSW01 (sample SAMN11554181, study PRJNA540505) | mine drainage metagenome | isolation source: sediment from site ElyBrook_90M | place: USA: Ely Copper Mine, Vershire, VT | collected 2017 | reverse complement strand
CCACGCGAATCAAGTCTCAGTTTTGCTTGGCCAAGCGCCCGTTTTAGGCCTTCGATCCCCGATAACGCACTCGGGGCCGCGGCACTGTCATTCTGAGCAGCTGCCCTAATGTCGGCGCCTATCGCTCGAGTGGGACCGGACGCATCACCACTGGAGCGCTCCGCCTCCAGATCACTTTTTAAACGACGACAAACTATTCGATACGGTTACGAAAAAGAATAGCGGCTTCAAACTCCGGCAAGATCACTTCGCGTAGAAAATTGTCGACGCATCTGGCCCATCCTGAATCATAATAGCTTGGATAGCAAACCGCCAAAAAACCCCATAATTGCAAGCGAAAACCGATAGTTTTCTCAGCGAACGCTCAGTGTGTGCGGAGTATTGCAATTGTCGCAAAGTTTCGCACAAAGATGACAAAATCCAGGCAAATGGCCGAACGCATCTAGCGAGAAAACGTCCTGCACGAACTCGCTCTATCAGCGTGCTTCTTTCTTACTTTAAATCTAGTCTGAAAGGTCCATACCATGTTCGAAGATATTGAACTCACGATCACCGACGACAAAAAGGGCGATGATCTGTTCCATTACCCGACCTCGTATCGTTGCACAACCCAGTGGTGGTGCACGCGTACCGGTTGCTGGGTAACGAGCTGCAAGTACCCCTGCTAAGTTCTTCCATTACATCTAGATAGAAAGATCAATATCATGTTTGAAGATATTGAACTCACGATTACCGACGACAAAAAAGGTGACGACCTGTTCCCTTCCTCAACTTTGTTTCGCTGCATAACCCAATGGCTTTGCACGCGTACCGGATGTTGGGGAACGAGCTGCAAGTACACCTGCTAATCGCTCGTTAATCCGTGAGCGCAGCGCGCGGGTCGATTTCGATCGACTCGCGCGTCTTTTTTTGCGCAGATCGCGCCAATGCCAGGGCTCGCAGCAGCGCATAGACGCGCGGCTCGTCAGCCGTTTCAATCCCCAGACGATTGCAATGCATATGAATGAGATCCGAAAGGCGACGCTCAGGCGCCTTTGCGGCCCGCGCCGCAGCGAAAATTTCGCGGGGCCGAGCACTGCCGACGTTGGCTCCAATTTCGCGAAGTGCAAGGCGATCTTCAGGTCGTAATTTTCCTTTGCCAATGTAGCGAAATGCGCTCAATACTAGCGCCGTTCCGTCCGGGTCGAGAAGGTGGGCGTTCATCGCTTTGGCCGCCTGCGCTACAAGTGCGTCACTACCCCTCGCTGCCGGCTGCAAAGTTGCCAAAACACGATCGCTATCGATGGTGAAAAGCGATTCCATCGCAGCCAGACCTTCAGCATCACCATACCGCTCGTATTCAGGTTGATAGGTATCAAACGTTATCCGGTCGACGATGCCGCGATCCAGTAAACCATTCGCCAATGAAGAAAGTTCTGCACGCACATGTTCGGCAGCCTGATCGCTCACCGCGTGAAAGCGCAATCGCACATGAAATGCCGGATCGGCGTAGCGTACGAAAAACCAGCGGTCAATAGCTCCCGTTGCCTTAAGCTCCGCGATCAAAGGCGCAAAGGCATCGAGCAAGACCGTATTTGCGATGATCTTTCCAAGATACACCTTTGCATAAATCCACGACGACCCTGGGCCAAAAGCCTTGCGATCACGGACGATTAGAGGAGCAAGTGTCTCGCCCTGCTGTTCTGGGCCTAAACGCGTAGAGATGCCCTCTGCGACAAACTCACATAAACGAATCCCACTGTCGCCTGCGAGCCACGTATCCTCTGGATTCGGCAACGCTTCGTACAATTCTATATGCGGTACTTTGCCTTGCATCTGATCGGCAATAAGATCGGCCGCAATCGGCGATTCAAGATCGATCATAAGGCGCCGATCATCTTGCACGAACTGAACGAACCGAGGAATATTCCAGTCAGATCTAGCCTTCTGAAGATCGAACGTATCAACCGGAAATTGCCAGCGTCGAGGAGAAAGCACGAGGCGCCCAATTCGTACGCGCGGCAAATAGACCGATTTTGCGACCGGTCCCCAGTCAAACTCACTTAATACTCGACAGCCGTCGTAACGGAGGAGGGCAAGGAAGCGGCACAAATCGGGAGCCTGCATCGCCGTTGCAAACGCATGCGTCTCGCGCACGCTCACGCGGCGTGATTGCGACACCGACCAGAGATAGAAGCGATTATCTTCGATTCCAACCCATAGATCATCAAGTGCTAGCGTATCTTTTTCCGCCCCACCGATGCCCACACGAATTTCATAATTGCACAACGATGGGCGGATGGCGACGTTATATGCTCGACGTTCGCGAGGCGGGAAAACAAATTCTGCATGGATATGCTGCGCTGGAACTTCCCGCGCAATGAGATCGCGAGTCCGCTCAACGAGCTCCGTGGGTAACGTATGGGCTAGCCGCCCTAAACTCTTCGCCGAAGTATCCGAATGCGAATACGATCCGGGAACAATGAGATACTCACCCGCATCTATTGCCTCGCGCGAGCGTGCGGCAATAGCGAATCCGATCTCAATTGAAGGAAATATTCGATCATCTTCTGCGAGTTGCGGCGCGAGCAACTCGAAGGTCCGATCATCTAAAAGCACCTCTTCCGTTCCCGCGCGCATGGCATCACAAGACCACTGGAGCAAAAGGGCATCTCGAACACTCGTGTCGCGTTCTTTTGATGAAACGCCTTCAGAAACGCCGATGCCGGTGTTTTCATCAATTAGCTCGAGGAGCGGTACCAGACGTTCCGTCCCTTCGTAGCGTTCGAGAAAGGATTGGTGCATCTTATGCAGCGTTGTTACCGGTGCGCTCCGTACGCAAAAATCCGCAAATCGCTCGACATCCTCTAAGACCCGATCGTGCAATTCGCCGGATAGTGGCATGCGCAAGTCGATCTGGACGGCGTACGGTGATTCGCCAGGGCTCAACCTTGCAAAGCGATCGCGGACGGACGCATAATTTTCGCGCGTTCGTTCTTGCAATGGCAAATGATCGAGGGCATCGGCATCCGCGATGGCTGCGCGCAGTTCGTCGCAAACCGAAGCACCCAGAGCATCAAAGCGCTTAACGAGCGCGGCGACGGGATCGCCAATGGGTGAAATCCGAAATTCGCTCATCAGCACACCGGCGGTAATGAGTTGCTCGACAAGCCGAATGGCATTGTGCTCTTCGGCGGAAAAACGTGTTTTTAGCGATTCGACGATTTCCTCAAATGCAAGTCCATCGCGACATTTCTCGCGCACAAAGACGACAGCTTCCGTATTTTTTAGAGCGATCGGCCGTTGTTGTGCGATGGTCATTCCATTTGCATAACCGTGATTGACGAGCGCTACATTGGTAACGAAAAGTCGTCCGCCGCGCTCCACTACGCACCCGTTCGTCGCATAGCGAACCATGTGGCGAAGTTCCGACCGCTCGACGGCATCGGCAACGTTTAGCATGAGTTCCATGTCTGGACGAGTCCACGTGCGCCGCTCATTGGAATTTTCGCGACACGCTAATGTCGTCGATGCGCCAATTTCAACTTCGCCAACTCCCGCACACAAGCCGAATGGGGTAGAGCGAGTCGCCATACGAAGAATATAGGCGATGACCCGTAACGGCGTTTTTGCATTGCGAAGAGGTTTACCCTCGAGCCAATCATCAAGTGCATCGGCAAGCGATGGCGAGGAGATCGCCAAAGCCTGTTGGACAATCGGATACTGCGAACAGATGCTCCGCACGGCACTGAGCGAATCCGATGATGCGAGTACATCGAGGGCAATCGGTAAAGGGAGCGTCGGCACACGCCCGACGACAATCGGGTTTGTTCGAAGATCGTAGGCTCGTTTCATGAATACATCACCTGTTGGGAAGCTTCTTCGGAGCGGGAGCGATACCACAAGCTCACCTCGCGAACGCGTGCGTGGTCTCCCATCACCGTGACGGCGCCGTTTTCAAGGACCGCAATACACGGGAATTTGGCGATAGACGCGAGTCGATGCGTTACGACCAGAAGGGTTCTGCCCTTCATCTCGGCGGCTATCGCATCGAGAATCGACGTCTCCGTCGCGACATCGACGCCGCTTAACGCTTCATCAAGCACCAAAATGTCGGCTCGCTGAACGATGGCTCGCGCAACACAAATGCGCTGCCTCTCGCCCCCCGAAAGTCGGAAGCCACGTTGGCCGACCCGCGTCGCTAATCCCTCCGGTAGCCTATCGACGACGCCGCGGAGATGGCAGATTTCGATCGCATGATCGATAGCCTCGTTTGAAGCGTCAGGATTTGTATATCGAAGATTTTCCAAAACGGATGCATCGAACACTAAGGGGTCCTGCGAAACGATGGCAACATGCTCTCGCAGCGCATCAAGACTGATCTCCGGTAACGGCGTACCGCCGATGGAGATCGAACCGCTGGTTGGATCATAGATACGCAGAAACATGGTCGCAAACGTTGTTTTTCCCGATCCACTCGGCCCCACAAGTGCAACATGCGAACCGGCCTCAAAATACGCGCTTGCGCGCGATAATATTGTTCGATCCTCACGAATTACCGAGAGGTGCTCTGCTACGAGGGGCCCATAGACGAATGGCTTTTCACCCGAGCTTTCCTCACGAAGTGAGAAAATATCGATCAGGCGATGAGCGAACACACCAAGTGCCGACATCTGCAGCGGGAGACCCGACATCGCCGAAAACGGCGCAGCTAGCCGCGCATGGAACATCAAAAATGCGACAATTAATCCTACTGAGTGAATACGATGAGTGAGCAGCAAGGTAGTTCCGATCGCAAGAATTGCCGTTGGTCCGAGAAACCCTAAGACCGTTGTTGCAAAACTTGCACCTTCAGCCGTAACAAGTTGCACGAGCTTCAACGAGCGCATCCGTTCGGTTAGGCCCTTTATGCTAAAGAGCTGGGCCTCGGCTGCGCGACGATTACGGAGCAAAGCAAGTGCCGAAAGGTTTGCATTTTCATTGAGGCTACCAGTAAAATCATCACGCATTGCGGAGAGCCGCTGTTGCTGTGAGCGAAGGCGCGGAGTAACGATTCGAATGGGAATAAAGACGAGCCCAACAAAAACGAACGAGACAAACGAAAGCGGAACGTTTTGCGTCAGCATGACAACTGCCGTAGCAATGATGGTAACGAACCCTTGTACGGTTGGGACTACGCTATACTCCAACTGATTACAGAGCGAATCGATATCCGAGGTTATGCGCGTGGTGATCTCTCCAAGCGACAGCGTTGTGAGATCATCAAATCGGGCGCGCTGAAGTGTCGAGATGAGGGCGATCCGTAAATTTCGAACCAACGTTTCACGAAATGCACTCGTCGCGTACGTACTGGCAAACTGGGCCACCCCATAGGCCAGCGTTACGACGACGTACATGCCCAGCGAATGCATCGCACCGGCTCCATTTGCATGGTCGAGCGCATCGATAATTCGGGCCGTAAATAAGGGGGGTATTGCGCCGAGGGCACCCACCACGAGAAACGTGGCCATGACGGCGACGAGCCACGGAAGCGGTGGGTGCGCACGGGCAATGACCGTGCGCACCTCGGCGAATGACTCAGCGAAGCGGCTGGAGGCCATGAAGTCTCATCCACGATGCATCCGCATCACGAGTTAACGTGAGCAACGCGAGAATAACGCCGGCCGAGCCCACGAGTTCATTAAACGTCTCGTATTTTTTCGAATCCTCTTGTCGAGACAGACATTTCATATCGTTTCCTTCTATATCGTCGAGCGTCTCAAGAACGAGCCGCTCCGATGCATCATGTAAAATCTGCGAGCCGGCAGCCGCGCCGACACTCGCAAAAACCAATGCGTTGCCGATTCTTCCGTGACAAATATTCGGTTCGTCAATTTCCCAACTTGGCGTAGGTTGCACGGAGACTCGCTCGAGCGAATGGAGCGCAAACTGAGCTAGCGTCGCATCGCCGATCAGTGTTGCCGTCGAATAGAGGGCAGCACAAACCCCGGGGCTCCCGTAGCACCAAGCCGCGCGAATATAGGATGGCATTTCGTCACACTCAACACTGGGCCAAACGATAAGGCCATTGCGATCAAACGACTGATCGGCAAGATCATAGGCGCAACGCGCAAGTTCATCGCGATACGGATCCGGGTTCTCCGCTGTTAACGCGATCGCGGCGAGAATCCCAGCAACGCCGTGTGCCATGCCGATATCATTTTCGGGTTCTCATCAACGAACGGGGTGGACGCACGCCCAACGCCGCTTATCTTCAAGGACCCAGAGTAAATGACCGACGAGACGATCATTTTCTCGTTTTCCGGTGACGCATTTTGCAAGTCGAGCTCCGCTCCAACCTCCAATGAGATCGTAGGCTGCAAAGGATTCCGGTTGCGTCGGATACTCCGGCACGTTGGCGGCAAGAAATGCGTCGCATTGATTCAATAGCTTTTCATAGCGAGGTTCAAGCGATAACGCAAGCTCCGTGACCGCACGCAAGCCAGACATGCCATCGAATAATCCGATGGTAGGATGATCGCTCACGCCAGCCGCCATGCGAATGAAGCGATGCATTTGCGCCTCATACTGCGATTCTCCGGTAGCCTGCGCAAGTGCCAGCGCAGCTAAGGCGTAGCCGGACGAACCGCTAAGGCTTCGGCATGGAATCCAGCGATCGTCGTCGGAATCTTTCGCATACGTTTCATCGAAGAGTCGCTCGGCCAATGCCTGAGCAACATGCAGTGCACGCGTGCGCGTTTTAGAACCTATCGCATACGGATGTGTCTGTATCATGAGGAGACGACCAACTGCGAAAGTGCGCGGCGTCGATACTCCGATGGGGTCTCCCCGGTAACTTCTTTAAAAGCACGGGAAAACGTGCAGCAGCTTTGATATCCGGCACGTTCGGCGAGCGCGGAGATCGATACATCGTGGTGTTCGAGCTCATTCATTGCGTGTTCAATGCGCAAAAGCTTCACGAGAGACGAAAACGTAATGCCGATTTTTTCGGCGAAATATCGCGAAAAACCGCACGGCGTCATGCCCGCGCGTTGAGCCACGTCTTCGAGTCGTATCGCGTTTGCGAGGTTTTCGCGTACGAACACGGCCGCTTGATAGGCTCGTGGGAAATAAATGAGTCGACGTCGTGCTTCATCATTGAGCAGCCTTGATTCAAAGGCTGCGGATTCAAAAGCAAAACCCCGCTGGTGGATACTATCCACAAAGCGCCCTCCATTAGCTTGCCCTAGAAGTGCAAACCCGAACTATATGTCAGATATCGACATCCTCCTTTCTTGACGAAAAGTTTTCTTTTTATCAATACTCAATTGCACCGATAACGCAAAAGAAACACACGTTTTAGCCTGATTTTCTCAGCATAATCTCAGAAACGCAAAAGGGAAGTGCTCCTGAATTCACTTCCCTTTTGCGTTGCGTTAGCGATAACGAAATTAGTTGTGTTTGGGCGGGTGATGCATCATTCCAGGCCCACCGTGCATGCTCGCCATCATCAAGAGAATCATGCCTGGATCATTCATTTTGCCCATGGCGCCCATGTGATGATCCTTGCCTTGCATTCCGGGCATTCCGGGCATCGGTTGCGATGGGCGTTGCGGCATATTCGCTTGCATTTGCTTGCGCATGTTCGCATGGACACTGAGAATTGTTGTTTTCTCGCTCGTCGAGAGGGCAGCATCGAGTTGCCTTGCGGCCGCCGCGATATCGGGCTTCTCTGCTACCGCAAGCTGACCGGCGAGCGTCGAAAGTAGCTGGCGATTTTGCGGCGTGAGGGCGGCGAGCATCTTGGCGCGCGCTTGCGCGTGCATTTGTTCCATTTGTTGCATCGATTGAGCCGACATGCGATGCATGCCGTTCATGCCATTCATGCCGTTCATCGGCGGGGGCGATTGTTGGGCTAGCGCTGCAAGCGGGGCGACCGCCATCGCCGCTACGAGCACCAATGCGAATTTATTCATGCTCTATTCTAGCGCCCAATTTCTTGGATAGGTCTGTGATAAATCATACAGTGAGGCGTATGAAACTCTTCCGAAAACCGCCGGTACCTATAGTTTATGCCCTTGTTTCAAACGCTTTTTGTGAATCGCAGGCGCCTGGGCCGGATTCTTCCGCTCATGCGCCACGCAAAGGTGCCCGTTGCTCTTAAAGTAGCAACGGGCGTGATCGCCGTACTCATTCTTTCGCCTTTGGATATCTTTAGCGATATTCCGATCCTTGGACTGCTCGATGACGCCGTTCTTTTGAGCGTGCTGTGCCTTGTATTCGTCGCAGTCGCAGAACGACTCGTTACTCGATCTTCTTCCCGCTCCACTGCCCTTGCGTACGCCCGCCGTTACCCCACGAATCCGTAAGCGAATTAGGCAACGCAGGCACTCAAAGCTTTTGCCAGGAGCGTATTGACTTCAGCCGCGGTGGCGGTGAGATCCGGGTTTCCCGTAACACCGAGCATTGCGATGGCATCGATCGCTTTCACGTAGACTTTACCTTCATGCTGCATGACAATCACGTTGCACGGAAGGAGCAACCCCAGATCAGGTTCCACTTGTAATGCTTTATGCGCGAACCCCGGATTACACGCGCCCAAAATGATATATGGCTCCATCTCTGCGCCGATCTTTTCTTTGAGCGTTTTTGCAACGTCAATCTCGCTCAGCACACCGAATCCACACTCTTTGAGCGCTGCCTTTGCATGCTCGATGGTTGCTGCGTAATCGCGCGGGCTAGTTACTGTCGATCCGTACTTCATACTCATCCCTCTGCGGCTCCGCCGCTGATTGATTCCAGAAGTTCATGCTTCGTCTCAGGAACGAATCTAGCAACGACAATCATCGTAATGACACACATTGCCGCATAGATTGAGAACGTCACCGGGCCGCCGAGGCCATGAAGCATAGTTAAGAAATAGAGTGAAACGACGAAATTTGCGAGCCAGTTCGCCAACGTTGCCACGGACATCCCGATTCCACGCACTCGCAAGGGGTAAATTTCGGAGATCAACAGCCAAACGATCGGCCCAAGGCTAAACGCAAAACAGCCGACGTAGAGCATGAGACTCGCCAGTGCAAGACCGGAAAGCGCTTCACCCGGCTGTGCAAACACATAGGCGAGGGCCAGGAGCCCCACGGCCATGCCACCGAGGCCCGCGTAGAGCAACGGTTTGCGCCCAATGCGATCGGCAAAAAATATTGCAATAAGCGTTGCCAGCACGTTCACCGCGCCAACCAACGCGGTTGCCAGAATTGCGGCTTCGGCGCCGGAGACACCCGTAGCGGCAAAAATGCGCGGCCCGTAATAGATCACACTATTAATGCCGGTGATTTGCTGCAACACCGCGAGTGCAATTCCGAGAAGCAGCGCCCCTCGAACCGACGGCGCAAAGATCTCGGTCCATGCACCTTGCCGTTGCATGAGGGCAGATCGTATGGTCTGTTCCTCAATCCTCCACCCATCGCCGTCGTGAATCCGTTGAAGCTCGTCTTCCGCTTCTCGATCGCGGCCGATTTTGAAAAGATAGCGCGGCGATTCCGGCATCGCAATCATGCCGATGAGAAGCAAGAGCGATGGGACGATCGCAAGCCCGAGCATCCATCGCCACGATCCATCGTGTGCAAGAACGTAATCCACGATAAAGGCGGCGAATATGCCGATCGTGATCGCAAACTGATAGAGCGAGACAAGGCCACCGCGTACTTTCGACGGCGAGACTTCGGAAATATAGAGCGGCGAGACAACCGAACTTAAGCCGATAGCGATTCCCACAACGAAACGGGCAAGAATCAAGAGTGACGGCGACGGCGCAAGAGCCGAAGCGATGGCACCGATGCCGAAAATAACGCCGGCGGAAACTAACGTGGCCCGTCGCCCAAAATGATCGGCACTCGCCCCGGCACCGATCGCGCCGAGCATTGCGCCGATCAGCACGACGCTCACGACAATCTCTTGCATGTGAAGGGGTAAATGGAAATCGTGCGCGATGAAAAGCATCGCGCCCGAAATCACCCCTGTGTCGTAGCCGAAGAGCAACCCACCGAGGGCCGCTACTCCGGCTACGAGCAGTACGAACGGTCTCATCCTAAGCGACTTAGGGCTTGACCTCTTGTGTCCCCGCTAACGCACCGAGATGCGCGGCTGCAAGTTTTGCAGAGAGCGCTTTCGCCGATTGCACGAAGGCATTGTAACGAACGAAGGCAGCGGCGTACGCGCGATCAAAGCGCGCTGCGTAATCGAGCGTTGCTGCCGTCGGCGGTTGCTGAACACCAAATCCCGTCCGCGGAATCGATTCGCGCAACGACCCGGGCCGTTGAATCGAATCCTCGTCGTTGTGATAATCGGCCGTAAATGCCGAGAACACATCGGCGAGATGTGATTGCGCTTGCGCGATCTGAGCGGCCAATGCCGCATTGCCTTTGGCCGCACTTGCTGCCTTGTTTAACGAGGCACGCATGGTATCGATGTTATTGAGCACAACATCGATTTGGTTATATTCGCGGAGATATTTCGTTGCGAAATCATAACCAACGCGATATTGGGCTGCGGTCCAATGGTCGCGCGGATCCGGCTTTACAACGACGTTCTGCGTGAACGTTTTTCCATCCAGCACCATCTTCACGATATACGTTCCCGGAACGACCATCGCACCCACATGCGGTCCGCGGTAGGATTTGCGCGCGGCGCCCATCCATAGCGTCGGGCCGTTTTCGTGGAAATCCCACGTAAGGCGATTGATCCCCGCCTTGTTCGGGACGTTGGAGATTTTCTTGCCTTTGACGGTATGCGTTCCGGTAATCGTCCGAATAACGCTACCGTTGCTAGTGAGGATACTCACCACGGGCGCCTTGCTTTGCGGTGCTTTCTGATAGAAATCGATAATCGCACCGGTCGGCGGATTTTTTCCGGCATACCGTGTGTAGATGCCCTCGTCGTTTGAGTGGCTGTGGTACATATACGCGGTGCGTGGTGCAAAAAGCATCGCACCCTTTTGCTCCGCTTGGGCTAGGTTTTGAAGCGAGGTAACATCATCGAGAATCCACGCCGCACGGCCGTGCGTTGCGATGACGATGTCGTTGAACTGCGGCTGCATGCGAATATCGCGTACGGACACCTGAGGAAGATTCATGCGGAAATTCTGCCAGTGCGCTCCTTGATCGAAGGAGATGAAGAGGCCATTTTCCGTTCCCGCATAGACGATATTCGGATTGTGAATATCGGGGCGAATGGTTCGCACATATTGATCATCCGGCAAACCGGAGATGATCTTCGTCCAGGTTGTCCCGCTGTTGTGCGTGACGAACGCGTATGGCGCGTAGTCGCCGAGCCGATGGTTATCGGCGCTCACATACGTCGTGCCCGCAACAATCGGCGATGGCGCCGTCGTTTCAACGCGCGCAAATTCCGGAACTCCGGGGGGCGTCACGTTATGCCAGTGCGCACCGGAATCAGCCGTCATTTGAACGAGGCCATCATCGGTGCCGACCCAAATTTGGCCGGTTGTCTTTTGCGAGCCTTCGATATAGAGAATCGTATCGGAATATTCGGCTCCGGAAACATCTTTGGCAAGCGGGCCACCGGTTGGCTTTTGATGATCTTTGATGTTCCGCGTGAGATCGGGGCTAATAGCATGCCAATGCTCGCCACGATCGGTACTTTGAAACACGACATCGCTACCGAACCAGGCGATGTGACCGTTCCACGGTGCAAACGCAATCGGCGAATCCCAGTTAAAGCGATATTTTGCCGTGCGCAGATCGAACGGGCCAAGGAAACTCCCCGGAAACGCGGTGAACGGCGTAATAAAGCGATAGGACTGTGCTTTGCGATCAAAAATCGCCGCAACGCCGTTCTCGAGATCGGACCAAATATAGTTCGGATCGACCGGATCGGGAACCGTCCATTCGCCATCGCCGCCGATAACATCCATCCAATCGCGGTCGAGTATACCTTCGCGATCGAGAGAGTTCGAAGGACCGCAGAAACCGTTATTATCTTGCAGCGCAACGCACACGGAATACGGATTCTCGTTTGAAAGCCCGACGTGATAGATTTCACCGATAGCGAGATTACGCGAGAACGACCAGTTCTTTCCATTATCGACCGTCAGCGCGTAGCCGCCATCCTCTCCGGTGAGGATTCGCTTGGGATTATTCGGCGCGATCCAAATGGCATGATAATCGACGTGCACATCCTTGGCGATTTCCTTAAACGTCTTTCCTCCGTCTTTGCTTTCCGAGAGCATTTCGGAAACGGCATAGACGTGATCAGCATTACTGGGATCGACCGCGATATGCGTAAAGTAGAACGGACGTTGATCGACAAGCGTATTATCGCTCATCATCGTCCAGTGCGCTCCTGCATCATCGGTGCGCCACAGTATTCCACCTTTGGCTTCGATCAGAGCGTACACGCGATTGGGATTGCTTTGCGAGATGGCAAGGCCGATGCGCCCGGTGAATCCATCGGGTAGCCCGTTGCCCGTCAGGCGCGCCCACGTTCGTCCGCCGTCGGTGGATTTAAAGAGTCCGTCATTTGGGCCGCCGCTGCGAAACGTCCACGGCTTGCGGCGGAATTGCCACATTCCGGCATACACGACATTCGGATCGCTGGGATCCATCGCGAGATCGCTCGCACCACTATCGGGTGCAAGATAGAGGCTTTTGGTCCATGTGGTGCCGCCATCGAACGTCACGTACACACCGCGATGTGTGGAGTCGCGAAATGGATCGCCGAATGCAGCGACGACGACGTGCTTTGAATTTTTCGGATCGATGGCAATGCGCGAAATATGTCGCGTAAGGGCAAGGCCGACACGCGTCCATTTCTTTCCGCCGTCGACGCTCTTGTAAAGACCGTCGCCGTAGGAGACATCGTTACGGGGATTTGCTTCGCCCGTTCCCGCCCATACGACGTTTTCGTTCGTCGGATCGATGGCAACCGCGCCAACGGCGGAAACGGCCTGGCCATTAAAGACGGGTTTCCACGTTGCGCCGCCATTTGCGGATTTCCAGACGCCGCCGCCAGCCGATCCGAGATAAAA
>VFSW01010670.1_pt1 | contig 13007 bp, 9 predicted proteins | sample 5358111 | NCBI WGS metagenome assembly VFSW01 (sample SAMN11554181, study PRJNA540505) | mine drainage metagenome | isolation source: sediment from site ElyBrook_90M | place: USA: Ely Copper Mine, Vershire, VT | collected 2017 | reverse complement strand
CGTCGATACGATTGACTCTCTCAAGACAGCCGAACGTCTCAACCTCGCCGCGCAGGGAAAACTCAAGGACCCCGCCATCCTCCGGCAGCAGATCGAGCGCATGCTGGCGAACCCCAAATCCGAGTCCCTGGTCACCAACTTCGCTTCCCAGTGGCTCTTCCTGCGCAATCTGGAGAGCGTGAATCCGGCCGGTGAGGATTTTCCCGATTTCGACGAAAACCTGCGCCTCGCGTTTCTTAAGGAAACGGAATTATTCGTCGGCAGCGTGATCCACGAAGACCGCAACGTGCTCGATCTGCTGAACGCCAACTACACCTTCGTCAACGAGCGTCTGGCGAAGCACTACGGCATCGCGAATATCTATGGCAGCCAGTTCCGCCGCGTCACGCTGACGGATGACGCGCGCCGGGGCCTGTTCGGCCAGGGCAGCATTCTCACCGTCACCTCCTACCCCACGCGCACCTCGCCCGTGCTGCGCGGCAAGTGGATTCTCGAAAACATTCTCGGCACGCCTCCGCCGCCCCCGCCGCCGAATGTGCCCGCGCTGAAAGATAACGACGAAGGCGGCAAAGTCACCACCGTGCGCGAGCGCCTGGAAGAGCACCGCCGGAACCCCGCCTGCGCCCCCTGCCACCGCGTGATGGACCCGCTCGGCGTCTCGCTCGACAACTTCGACGCGGTCGGCCAGTGGCGCTCCAAAGAAGCGGGCTTGCCGATCGACGCCTCCGGCCAGCTGGCGGACGGCACGAAAGTGAACGGAGTGGTTGATCTGCGCCACGACATTCTGGAGCACCCCGAACGCTTCGTCAGCACGCTGACCGAAAAGCTGATGACCTACGCCTTGGGCCGCGGACTTGAGTATTACGACATGCCGGTCGTGCGCGGAATCGTGCGCGACGCGGCCCGCGACGACAACCGTTTTTCTTCAATCGTAATGGGGATCGTCCGCAGCACGCCATTCGAAATGAAACGCGCGCACGAAGCGGAGCCGCCGCCGGTCAACACAGCGGCCCTCCGGCACTAAAAGCGGCGGCACGCACTCCTCACCGCAAATACCGATTAAAGAAATCGAGCGTGCGCTGCCACGCGAGCTTCGCCGCGGCTTCGTCGTAACGCGGCGTAGTGTCGTTATGGAAACCGTGATTGACGCCCTCGTAAACGTATTCCGTGTACGTCGCGTTATTCGCCTTCAGCGCCGCTTCGTAAGCGGGCCATCCCCCGGTAATCCGCGCATCGAGGCCCGCATACTGCAGCATTAACGGAGCCTTGATCCTGGCCACATCCGCGGCCGGAGGTTGTGCCCCATAAAAAGGAACCGCCGCCGCAAGATCCGATCCCATCCGCACCGCAAGCGTATTCGCAATGCCTCCGCCAAAGCAGAAACCCACCACGCCGATCTTCCCCGTGCAATCCGGACGCGCCTTCAGCCACCGCGCCGCGGCAATGAAATCCTCCGTCATCTTCGGCTTATCCACTTGCCCGAACAACTGCGCGCCCTTCTCGTCGTCTCCCGGATAACCGCCCGCGCTGGTCAGCCCGTCCGGCGCAAACGCCATGAAATCCGCCGCGCCCAGACGCCGCGCCACATCTTCGATATAAGGATTCAGCCCGCGGTTCTCATGCACCACCAGCACGCCCGGCAGTTTCCCGCCTGCATTCGCGGGACGCACAAAATACCCCTTGATGCTCCCGTTGCCCTGCGGCGACTGCACCGTGACGTACTCGGCCTTGATCCGCTTGTCGTCTTTCGGCACCTGCTGCGCCCACGCGTAGTTCGGCCGCAGGCTTTCGAAAATGGCCGTCGCCGTCAACCCGATTCCCGCGAACCGCTTCGCGCCGTCCAGGAACTCCCGGCGCCCGATTTCGCCGTGGACATAGTGATCGAACAGGTTCAACAGCTCCTGCGGATAATCGCTCGCTTTTTTCCGTTCCATCGAAAGTGATGACTCCCTTCCAGCGGGCAGAATATCACGGAGACGCTTCACCAGCCCGGCCTCACCAGCCCATCTGCGCCATGCGTTCCGAAATAATGCGGTCGTACTCCGTCAACCGGCCTGGCTTTCGCCGCAGTGGCGCGGGGAGAATCGAAGCCAGTTCAATCGCCTGCTCCCGCGTCAGCGCCCGCGCCGGAACGCCATGGTAATGCCGCGCCGCAGCCTCGGCCCCATAGACTCCAGGCCCCCACTCGATCGCATTGAGATACAACTCCAGAATGCGCTTCTTCGAAAGCACCAGCTCCGCAATCGGAACGATCGTAAACTCGACGCCCTTCCGAATCCAGGAACGGCCGGTGCTCAGGAACAGGTTCTTCACCAGTTGCTGCGTGATCGTCGACGCCCCGCGGCTTCGTCCCCCGTCCAGATCGTCCTTCATCGCAAGATGAACCTCCGTCCAGTCGAATCCATGATGCTGGAAGAACCGGGCGTCCTCAGCCGCCACCGCCGCATGTTGCAGGGCCGGGGAAATCCGGTCCATCGGCACGAACGCATAGTCCTTCCGGTAATGCGCCCGATGCATCCAGGCTTCGACACGCCGCTCCATCTGCACCGCGGTCGTCGGCGGATTCACCCATCGCAACAGCAGAAGGCTCAGGGTTACCAGCGCATAGAAAGCAACCACCGCCGCCACCATAGCCCGCGCGATTCGACTCGCCACCGACCGTCCGCCTGACTGTCTCGATTTCATGCCGCGCATAGTGATGGTATCTTGCATTGACACCAGGTAAAAAGGGCTGAATATGGCAAAAGCCAAAACCCCCGCGGCAAAACGCATCGGCGAGACCTCGCCCGGTCACCCCGGACTCTCGTTCCCCGTGGTTGCGATCGGCGCCTCCGCCGGAGGCCTCGCGGCGTTCACTGCCCTGCTGAAAGCGCTGCCGCCCAAATCCGGCATGGCTTTCGTCCTCATCCAGCACCTGGAGCCCAGCCACAAAAGCGCGCTCACCGCTCTTCTCTCAAAGGCCACCGCCATCCCGGTCGGCGAGGTCTCGAACGGCATGGCCGTGGCGCCGGATCGCGTCTACGTGATTCCCCCCAACAGGAAACTGTCCATCCGCAAGGGCGCCCTGCGTTTGTCGCCCCGCTCGCCGGCCGGCGCCGGACCCCGTTACCCCATCGACGACTTCTCCATCGCGCTCGCGGCGGAACAGGGCAATGCCGCCATCGGCGTTGTCCTCTCCGGCACCGGCTCGGACGGTACCAATGGCCTCAAAGCCATCAAGGCCGCCGGAGGCGTGACGTTCGCCCAGGACCCGAAAACGGCTCAATGGCCCGCCATGCCCGCGAGCGCGATCGCGGCTCTGTCCGTCGATTTCGTGCTGCCGCCCGCGCGCATCGCCGCCGAACTGGCGCGCATCGGGCGCCATCCCTACGTGGTCGATAAGCAGGAAGCACCCGAAGACAGAGTGCCCGAAGGCAGCGACCTCGACAAAATCTGCCTCATCGTCCGATCCGCCACCGGCGTGGATTTCCGCCTGTACAAGCAGCCCACCGTCCGCCGCCGCATCGCGCGGCGCATGGCGCTCCAGAAGATCGCGTCCCTCGCCAAATATGAACAGATCCTGAAGCACAATCCGGAAGAGGCGCGCGCACTGGCGGACGACGTTTTCATCCACGTAACTTCCTTTTTTCGCGATCCGGACTGTTTTCAGGCCCTGCGCAAACGGGTGCTGACGAAGCTGTGCCTGAAGCGGGCCGCCGGCGATCCGATTCGTATCTGGGTCGCGGGATGCTCCAGCGGCGAGGAGGTCTACTCCATCGCCATGCTGCTGCTTGAGGAACTGGGCGAGCGGGCCGGCCGCACGAAAATTCAGATCTTCGGGACCGACATCCAGGAGCGCGCCGTCGCGCACGCCCGCGGCGGGATCTACAGGGAATCGGCCGTCGCCGGGGTGTCTCCGGCGCGCCTGAAGCGCTTTTTCACCAAAACCGACAGCGGCTATCGCATACAGAAGTTCGTCCGCGATCTATGCGTTTTCGCCCGGCACGATCTGGCCGCGGATCCGCCGTTCTCAAAGCTCGATCTCATCGGCTGCCGGAACGTCCTGATCTACATGGGAGCCGCCCTGCAGAAGAGAGTTCTCTCGATCTTCCAGTACGCGCTCAAACCCCAGGGCTTTCTTTTCCTCGGAAACTCGGAATCCATCAGCGACTATGCCGATGTCTTCACGGCGGACGACCGCAAGCACCGGATCTTCCAGCGCAAGCCGGCGGTGGCCGCGTTCCGGGATCTCGCCGCGGCGCCAGGCAGTTCCCGCGAGCCGGAATCCGCCCGGTCAGGGATTCCCGCGCCCGGCGGCGCTCTCGATTTCCGCCGGGAAGCCGAAGCCGCCTTGCTCGAATACCACACACCGCCCGCTCTGGTCGTCGATCCGGATCTCCATATCGTCCACTTCCAGGGAGACACCAGCCCTTACCTCGCCCCCGCCACCGGACAGCCCAGCTTCCATCTCCTCAAAATGGTGCGCCCGGCGTTGACGGTCGAGCTGCGCACGGCCATCTACAAGGCGAAAAAGGAGGGCATTGCCGTCCACGGGGACGCAGTCCAGTTCGAATATCAGGGCGAGCCCTCCGCGGTGCGCCTCGAAGTGCGCCCTCTCGGGAAGCGCAATGGCGGGAGACGGAACCTCCTCGTGGTCTTCCAGGCCGAAGCGCCCGAGACCGTTGCCGGGGAGCGGACAGGCCGCGCATCCGGGAAGCATACCGATGAAAAAGTGCAAAAACTCGCGCGCGACCTCGAATCCAGCCGGGAGCACCTGCGCGTCCTGATTTCCGAACACGAAACCGCGCAGGAGGAAATGAAGGCGGCCAACGAAGAGTTTCTCTCGAGCAACGAGGAACTGCAGAGCACCAATGAGGAGCTGGAAACCGCCAAAGAGGAACTCCAGTCCTCCAACGAGGAACTCATCACCGTCAACGAGGAGTTACAGCATCGGAACGCCGAGTTGAGCCTCCTGACGAACGACCTGAATAACCTGCTCGTGGGCATCGACGTCCCGGTGCTCGTGCTGGACGCCGGCCTTCGTGTCCGCCGCTTCACGCCCGTTGCCGGTACCCTGCTGAATCTCATCCCGGGCGACGTGGGCCGGCCGTTCAGCAATATCGCCTCCAGCCTGGACGTTTCCGATTGGGAATCGCTGTTCGCGGAAGTGATACGCCAGGGCCGGGTCGTCGAGCGCGAAGTCACCCACCGGAACGGACGCCGCTATTCTCTGCGCGCGCGCCCTTACAAGACAGGCGATAACCGGATCGAAGGCGTGCTCGTGGCCATCCTCGACACGGATCTGCTCTACCGCGCCCGCGACGAGGCCCGCGAGTCCGGCGACTTCGCCCGCGCCATCATCGAAACCGCTCACGAAGCGCTCGCCGTGGTCGACGCCGGGTTCGAGGTGCGGAACGTGAACCAGAGCTTCTGCAACCTGTTCCAGGTTTCACGTCAGGCCATCGAAGGCCGGCCCTTCTTCGGCGCCGGCGCCGGCCAGTGCGCCGTTGCGTTGCGGAAACGTTTCGAAAACGATCTTTCCCAGGCCGCCGGTATCAGGGATCTGCAAGCCGACCGGAACTTCCCGGGCATTGGCCCCCGGCGTCTGGTGTTCAATGCCCACCGGATCGGGAAAACGGAAATGATTCTCGTCGCCGTCGCGGACAATACCGAACTGAAAAAAGAGCTGGAACAGAGCGAATCCACCATCCGCGCCCTGCTGGAATCCACCCCTCAATCCATCCTCGCGGTGGATGCGAGCGAAAAAATCATCCTTGCCAACGGCATTACGGAAAAAATGTTCGGGTACCGGCGCGAAGAACTGCTCGGGCAACCCCTCGACATTCTGATTCCGGAAAACGCCCGGAAGCGTCACGCCGCATACCACAAGACTTACTTCGCCGATATGAAAAGCCGGCCCATGGGGCTCGGTCTCGAACTCCAGGCCCGCCACAGAGACGGTACGGTCTTTCCGGTCGAGATCGGCTTGAGTCCCATCGAAACGCCCGCGGGCAAACTGTCGGTCGCGTTCGTGAGCGACATCACGCAGCGGCGGCAGATGGAGCACACGGCGCGCGCTCACGCGCAGGAGGTGCGGGCTCTGGCGGCCAGCCTCATGACGGCTCAGGAAGAGGAGCGCCGCAGAGTGTCGCGCGAACTGCACGACCAGATCTGCCAGCAGCTGGCTTCGCTGGCCATGGATATCGGCGCCCTCGCGGCCGATCCCCCGCGCCCCGACGCGCAACGCCGTCTCCAGGCCCTGCAGATCCGCGTGGCCAGGGTGTCGGAAGAAACCCGCCATATCGCCTACGAGTTGCACCCGTCCGTCCTCGACGACCTTGGACTGGTGGCTTCTCTGCGCGGCCTGTGCCGCGAATTTTCCGCCCGCGCCCCGAATGTCGCGCTGGACTTCAGGGAAAGCGTCGTTCCCGCCGCGTTGCCCCGGGAGGTAGCCTCCTGTGTGTATCGCATCGCACAGGAAAGCCTGCAGAATGCAGCCAAACACGCTAACGCCACGCACGTTTCGGTAGCGCTCGCCGTCCAGGGGGAGTCAATCGTATTGACGATCGAAGACGACGGTGTCGGCTTCGACCTCGAAGCGGTCAAAGGGCGGGGAGGGCTCGGCCTGATCGGCATGGAGGAACGCGCGCGGCTGGCAAAAGGGAAACTGACCGTCGCGGCCCGGCCGGGTCATGGCGCAAGGATTGCACTGGAGATTCTCCTCCCATCCGGCGCCTCATGAGACGAACCAGAATCTTATTGGCCGACGACCACAAGCTGACGCTCGAAGGCATTCGCGCGGTCCTCGAACCTCATCACGAGATTGTCGCCGCCGTGACGGACGGGCGGGCTCTTCTCGACGCGGCCGTGCGCCTGCAACCGGACCTGGTCGTCCTCGACATCGCCATGCCTCTGCTGAATGGCATCGACGCCGCGATTCAAATCCGCAGGGCGCTGCCCGCCGTGAAGCTGCTGTTCGTCACCATGCATGTCAACCCCGCCTATCTGGAGGCTGCCCTCAACGCCGGAGGGACCGGCTACGTACTGAAATCCGCCGCCCGCGAAGAGCTTCTCGATGCCGTCAGGTCCGTCATGAGCGGCCGCATCTATGTCACTCCGTGTCTTGCGGGTGAACGCCTGGAGCGGCTCGGGGACGCGTCGCGCGCCGCCGCCGCTCTGCGCCTCAGCCCCCGCGAACGCGAGGTTCTGCAGCTGATCGCCGAGGGCCGGGCCGCCAAGGAAATGGCGTATATTCTGAGTATTTCCATTAAAACGGTTGCTTTTCATCGCGGCAATATAAAAAATAAACTGGGCTTGAAAACAACGGCCGAGCTCACCAGGCACGCCATCGAGCAGGGTCTGATTTAACCGGAAATTCAAAAAAACCTAGCACTTGATCCAGTTATTACGCAATCCGGATCCTGATACCGTGAAAGTTCCCGTAATTGGCGGAGCAGGCATTTCAGGACCGTTATGGAACCGATCGGCGACGCCCAGATCCGCATCGGTGAGCTTGTGGAGAACGCTCCCGACGCGATTCTCGAACTCGACAAGGATGGCCGGATCCTCCTTGCGAACCGCATGGCCGAGCAGATGTTCGGTTATACGCGCGCGGACATGCTGGGGCAAACGGTGGAGGTGCTCGTGCCCGGAGCCTTCCGCGAGGCGCGCAAAGCGGCAATGCGCCCCGCGGGCTCCGGCCTCAAGCTGGAGGCCCGCCGCCGGAACGGCTCGCACTTCCCCGTCGAGATCAGCCTCGGTTCGCTCGAGTCCGGCGCCCGGCTCCGCGTCACGGCCATCGTTCGCGATATTACCGAGCGCAGGCAGATCGAAGACCGCCTCCGCGCCGCCGAGGAAAAGTATATCCGCGAACTGGAGTTGCGCAATCGCGAAGCCGAGCGGGCCAATCTTCTCAAGACCGAGTTTCTGGCCAACATGAGCCATGAACTGCGGTCGCCTCTCCACACGGTGATCGGGTTTGCCGAACTGCTGGCCGAGGAAAAAGACGGGCCGCTGAACGAACAGCAAAAGCGCTGCCTCGGCTACATCCGCAAGGATTCGCTCCATCTGCTCGACCTGATCGACGACCTTCTCGACCTGAGCCGGATCGAAGCCGGGTACCTCGAGTTGCGGTACGAAGAAATCCATATCGCCGCGGTCATCGAGGAAGCGCTCTCTTCCATCCGGCCCCGCGCCGCGGCGAAGTCCGTGGGAATCGGCACGGACGTTTTGATCCCGGCCCCCGTGCTCGCCGACCGGGTTTGCTTCAAACAGATTCTGCATAACCTGCTCACAAACGCCATAAAATTTACTCCGGAGGGCGGCAAGGTCCAGGTCCGCGCGGCGCGGCGCGGCCAGTTCGCCGAGATCTCCGTCTCCGACAACGGAATCGGTATTCCCGAAGACGAGCAGCAAGCCGTTTTCGATAAGTTTTATCAGGTGCGCGCCGCCACCAGAAGCGGGCTCGAAGGCACGGGCCTCGGTCTCGCCATCACCAAACGCCTCGTCGAGCAGCATGGCGGAAGCATCTCGCTCAAAAGCCGCCCGGGGAGCGGAAGCTGCTTCAGCTTCACCATTCCGCTCGAAAAGGCCGGCGCAGCCTGACTCACCGCCGGCTTCTCGCCAGCAGATCCCCGACTTCCGCGTCGCTCACCTGCGGGAACTCCCGGTACCATTCGCCCACCGCGTAAAAAAACTCGGGCGTGGCCAGGCAGACCAGTTCCTGCGCTTCCTCGCGCAGGCGATCGCACGCTTCCCTCGATCCCACCGGGACCCCGATGACGATCTTCGCCGGTTTCAGGCCGCGCACGTGCCGAACCGCGGCCAGCATGGTGCTTCCCGTAGCCAGGCCGTCGTCGATCAGGATGGCGGTCCGCCCTTCCAGGTCCTGCGCCGGCAGGCCTGCGCGATAGAGTTCTTCCCGCCGCTTCATCTCCGCCTCTTCCCGCGCCGCGACCGCTTCCACATCTTCCCGCGAAATGCCCAGCTCGCGAATCGTCGCCTCGTCCAGAACCCGCTCCGCGCCCGCAATCGCGCCCATCGCCAGCTCCGGCTGCCACGGAACCCCGAGCTTGCGCGCAACCACGATATCCAGCGGCAGATGCAATCGATCCGCCACGGCGAACCCCACCGGCACGCCGCCGCGGGTCAATGCAAGGACCACCGCATTCTTGCCCATCCCGCGCCGCGAAAGTTCGGCGGCCAGCAGCCGGCCCGCTTCCAGACGATCCGCAAAAGGAAGGTGAACCATGGTGAGTCTCCCCCGACCCGGTGTTAAAGCAGGTCAATCGCCATCTGCGATAGAATTCAGAGCGATGAAAACCAAATACCTGGTTGCCGTGCTGGCCCTCGCCGCCTGGGCCGCCACCGCGCCGGGCGCCGGAGCGCAGCAGCGGTCGTTCTATCAGCAGTCCGGGTACAAGGGCCAGGAGATCGGCAAGCTCACCGGCGACGTCTACTACGCCCGCATGGACGATTACGTCTCGGCCTTCATGGTCACCCCCGAAGGCATTGTCCTCGTGGAACCCATCGGGACCGAATTCGCCACCTGGCTCAAGAGCGAACTCGCGCGCCGGTTCAACGTGCCGGTGAAATACGTCATCTACAGCCATTCGCACTGGGATCACGCCTCCGGCGGCGCGGTCTACGCCGATACGGCCCGTTTCATCGGCCATGAGAACATGCTCAAAAACATCGCCATGCCGCCCGCCGATACGCCGCTCCCGCCCAACGTGCGCGCCCAGGATAAAAACGGCGACGGGCGCATCCAGCCGGACGAAGCGCAAGGCAACCTCAAGACCATGTTCAGTTTGTACGACGCCAATGGCGACGGAGCCCTGAGCGGCGCCGAGATTGCCCGCGGACCGCTCGAATACGTGCGCGCGCCCGATCTCACCTACACCGACCGCCTGAACATCAATATCGGCGGCAAGCGCGTCGAACTCATTTCAGGACCCACCGCCCACGCCGGCGACAACACGCTCGTGCGCTTCGTCGATGGAACCAACGTCCTTTTCGCCTCCGACTGGATCACCGTGCACCGCCTGCCCTTCGGCCCCATCTCACCGGACGAAATCCCCCAGGTCAGGGCCGTCGAAGCGATGGATTTCGAGTACTTCGTCTGTAGCCACGGCAAGCTGGGCACGAAGGCCGATGTCACCGCGAACATCCGCTATCGCGAAGAAGTGCGCGACGCGGTAGCCCGCGCCATCGCCGCCGGCCAGACGCTGGAGCAGGCGCAGGCCAGCGTCCTCATGGAGAACTACAGGGACTGGGAGTTCTACGACGTGCAGCGCGCGCAGAACGTAGCAGGCAACTACCGGGCCCTCACCGCAAAGCGATAGATTTGCGCTTTTGGCGTGTTCCGGGCGTATTCTGAAGGAAAGGAAAGGAGCGCGAATCGTGGCGAATCTCGACTGGTCGCAATGCCCCGCCGTGGAGAGCGTTCCCGGCAAGATGAGCGGCGCGTGGGTGCTGAAGGGAACGCGCATGCCCGTCTCCGCAATCTTTGAAAATATCGAAGCCGGAGCCAATATCGACGACATCATGGAGTGGTTCGACGGACTTGACCGCGGCCAGGTCGAGGCGGTTATCGAGTTCGCCGCCCGCAGCCTCGATAAAGCGCCCGCTTACGCGCCGTAGATGCGTGTTATTTTCGACCAGGCAACGCCCGTGCCGATCCGTCCATATCTTGAAGGCCACACGGTCCGCACGGCAGCGCAGCAAGGCTGGGACAGGCTTCGGAATGGCGAGTTGCTGGCCGCGGCGGAACAAGCCGGCTTCGACATATTGCTCACAACGGACAAGAACATCCGCTATCAACAGAATCTTGCGGGCCGAAAAATAGCGATTGTGGTGCTCGGCCGCCAGCAATGGTCCCAGTTGCGGTCTCACATTCCACGAATCGTGGAAGCTCTGAATGCTGCCATGCCGGGCAGCTATGCCGAGGTTGACATCCCTTTCAAATAATCCGTTGGAAGGTTGTCCACGCTAATCGATCTCTGTCGTCCGGCGCGTTGCACCACGCCGGTGTGCGTGCGCGCTGTTGACCGATAAGTAGCCGCAATATCAGTTCATTACAACGCCGGCCTGGCCTTGACACCGGTATCCGGAAAGAATAGAATTCGCTCTGCATGCAGGTAGTCCGCCCGTCCCGATCGGCACGAAAAACCAAAGCATTATTCACCGCAGTCTGTCTGCTGTTCGCCGCCCTTCCACTCACCGCCGCGCCCGCAACGGACCAGCGCGCCCTCCTCGACAAATACTGCGTCGCCTGCCACAACCAGAAAAGCAAAACCGCCGGCCTCGCCCTCGACAAACTCGACCTCGCCAACATCCCCGCGGGAGCCGAAACCTGGGAAAAGGTCATTCAGAAAATTCGCGGAGGCATGATGCCCCCCGTCGGCCTGCCGCGCCCCGATCGCGCCGCCCTCGATGCCTTCGTCGCCTCCCTCGAACAGAAACTCGATCAGGCGTACTTCGCCAGAATCAACCCCGGCCGCGTAGGCCTCCATCGCCTCAATCGCGCCGAATACGGCAACGCCATCCGCGACCTGCTTGCCCTCGATACCGACGTCTCATCCCTGCTTCCCGCCGACGACGCCAACTTCGGCTTCGATAACATCGCCGATTCGCTCACCGTCTCGCCCATGCTCATGGAACGTTACGTCACCGCCGCCTGGAAGGTCAGCGGCCTCGCCGTCGGCGACCCCAAAATCGCGCCCACCACTTACACCTTCCGCAACCGGCCCGATCTCTCGCAGGATCGCCACGTCGAAGGCCTCCCTCTCGGCACCCGCGGCGGCATCCTCGTCAAATACAACTTCCCCGTCAACGCCGAGTACCGCTTCAAAGTCCGCTTCTGGGGCAACACCGTCAACACCGTGCGCGGCCTCGAACTGCCCAGCCAGGTGGAAGCCACCATCGACGGCGTGCGCGTCAAACTCGCCACCATCGGCGGCCAGCAGGACGCGGATCTCGGCAACACCAACCCCACCGCATCCGCCGAGCAGGTCGCCAAACGCATGGAGCTGCAAATCCCCGTCACCGCGGGCCCGCACGACGTCGGCTTCACCTTCCTGCAGCAGTCCTCCGGCCCGTCCGTCGAGTTGCTGCAACCCTACCTGCGCGAAAAGGTAGACCCCATCAACACCGCGGGCATTCCCGAAATCGACTGGCTCTCCATCTCCGGCCCTTACAAGCCCACCGGCCCCGGAGACACGCCCAGCCGCCGCCTGGTCTTCACCTGCCGTCCCGCCGCGGCCCCCATCCCCTGTGCCCGCCGCCGTCTCATCCCCGTCGCGCGCCGCGCCGACCGCAGGCCGCTCGCCGATGCCGATACCGAGCGCCTTCTCACCTACTTCCAGCGCGGGCACAATAAAGGAGGCACTTTCGACGCAGGCATCGAGAACGCCCTCGCCTTCATCCTGGTCAACCCGCAGTTCCTCTTCCGCGCCGAAACCGATTCTTTGAAATCCGCGCCCGGCACCCCGTATCGCATCGGCGATCTCGAACTCGCCTCGCGCCTCTCCTTCTTTCTCTGGAGCAGCATCCCCGACGACGAACTGCTCACCGTCGCCGTCACCGGCAAGCTGAAAGACCCGGCCGTCCTCGAACAACAAGTCCGGCGCATGATCGCCGACCGCCGTTCCGACGCCCTCATCCAGAACTTCTTCGGGCAATGGCTCTACCTCCGCAACCTCAAAGCCGCCGTGCCCGATCAGCAGGTCTTTCCCGATTTCGACGACAATCTCCGCCAGGCCTTTCTCCGCGAGACCGACCTCTTCACCGAATCCATCGTCCACGAAGACCGCAGCGCGGTGGACCTCCTCACCGCCAACTACACCTTCGTGAACGAGCGTCTGGCAAAGCACTACGGCATCCCGAACGTCTACGGCAACCAGTTCCGCCGCGTGACCCTCACCGATCCCGCGCGCCGCGGCCTGCTCGGGCAGTGCAGCATCCTCACCGTCTCTTCCTACGCCAACCGCACCTCGCCCGGGCTGCGCGGAAAATGGATTCTCACCAAC
>VFSW01010669.1_pt1 | contig 13007 bp, 13 predicted proteins | sample 5358111 | NCBI WGS metagenome assembly VFSW01 (sample SAMN11554181, study PRJNA540505) | mine drainage metagenome | isolation source: sediment from site ElyBrook_90M | place: USA: Ely Copper Mine, Vershire, VT | collected 2017 | reverse complement strand
ATGAGCCGGGCACGGGTCGACCGCGGAGGCTGGGGCCGAAGACGAAACGAACGACCAACACAACGATCCAGAGCGCCGCGGCGTAAGCGGAGTACCAGAGGGCTTCCTGACCGGCGGACACGCGCGCGGGGCTGAAGACGACAAGAGAGCCGGTGGAGACAGCGTGGAGGATCTGTGCCAGGAGAACGCTGTTGGTGTTCGTGCAGAGCCATGCGATCAGCACGCGCATGGCGGTCATGGCGGCGGCGAAGGCGAGGAAATACGGGAGCCAATACGAGCCGTGGGGCGTGGCAGTGCCGAGATAGTCGATCACGGGCGCATGCCAAAGAGACCAGAGCAGTCCGAGGAGGAGGGCTGCGCCGAATGGACTTCGCTTGCGCATCATCGCCGGGAGTGCGAAGCCGGTCCAACCGATTTCCTCGACGAAGCCGGCGATCACTCCGAAGGAGATTCCGACGAGGAAGAAGTTGGGTGTGTAGGCGGGCGAGACCAGTGCGCGGAACAGGGCGAGAACGGAGAGGATCAGAGTCGGTGGGATCAGGAGGACGAGGAACCAGCGTGCCGGCACGCGGATGCGGCGCATACGGACGCCGAGGTCACGCAGACCGGGGCGGCCGGCGGTGAGCACGGTCATCGTGATGCCGGCCAGGAACGGGCCGAGCAGCATGACGGGGAACATCATAAGGCCGGTGAATTTGGGGATGGATTCGCCGCGAAGGAGCTGTGGGGCGATCAGAAGGAAAGCGCCGGTCCAGGAGAGGGTAAAGGTCAGTGCAAAGTAAGTCAGGACCGGATGGCGCCGGATCCAACTGAGCGGTGGAGCGGAGAGGACGGGTTCGCGGGTCATAGGTCAAGCCTTGTTGCCGGATTACGCAGCGAGCGGGGGCCGGGTTCCGTGCGCCGATCCTTAAAGGAGTGGTAGGGTGTTGGCATGAAAAAACTGGCGATGTTGTTTGTGGTTGGGTCGGTGGCGTGTGCCGGGTTATGGGCGCAGGAGGGGGGATCAGTGGCCGGGACGCCGATGCAGGCGACGGCGAAGGATGGATACGCGTCGGCGCGGAGCCTGGAGTTGTATCGCGAGGGCAACGCAAAGATGTTCATGAACGACTTCGGGCAGTTGGAGCGGTATCACGGCGACGATGTGAAGCTGGGATCACCGGCGCCGGGCGAAAAGCGCGTGATCTTCTTTGGTGATTCGATCACAGATATCTGGAAGCTGGACGAGTCGTTCCCGGGAAAGCACTACATCAACCGCGGCATCGGCGGGCAGACTACGCCGCAGATGCTGGTGCGGTTCCGTGAGGACGTGATCGATCTGAAGCCAGCGGTGGTGGTGGTGCTGGCAGGGACCAATGACATTGCCGGCAACACGGGCGATGAGACGCTGGAGCAGATCGAGGGCGATTACGCGACGATGGCGGAGCTGGCGAAGGTGAACGGGATCAAGCTGATCTTTTCGTCGCTGACGCCGATCAATGACTACAACCAGCGGGCGATGTGGTTCTTTCTGCAGCGGTCGCCGGAGAAGATTCTGACGCTAAATGCGTGGCTGAAGAAATACTGCGCCGATAATGGGCTCATCTATCTCGATTACTTTTCCTCGATGGTGGATGGGCGTGGGATGCTGAAAGCGGAGTTAACGGAGGATGGGCTGCATCCGAATGCGGCAGGCTTTGCGGTGATGGCGCCGCTGGCGGAGACGGCGATTGAGCAGACGGAGAAGTAAAAGCAAAGAAACCGCAGGTCCCTCCGGTCTGCGCTGCGCGCTCCTGTCGGAATGACAGGTTAGTGTTGGTATTGCTGATCGTCCAGAGCCAGGTTCAGTTCGAGCACATTGACGCTAGGTTCGCCGAGGAAGCCGAGTTGACGGCCCTGAATGTGCGACTCGACGAGCGAGCGAACAGTAGCTTCGGGCAGGTGACGGGCGGCGGCGACCATCGGGACCTGATAGAGGGCGTCGGCGGGCGAGATATCGGGATCAAGACCGGAGGCGGATGTTGTGACCAGGCCGATGGGAACCGGCTGGCCGGGATTCTGCTTCTGCCAGCTGGCGACGTCGGTGTCGATGCGCGTCACGAGTGCTTTATTGGATTGCGCTAAGTTGGAGCCGCCAGAGTTAGTGGCATCGTATCCGTTGCCGGCTGCGGAGGGACGGCCGTGGAAATAGCGGGTACTCGAAAAGCTCTGGCCGATGATGGCCGAGCCGATGATCTCGCCGTTGCGTACGACGAGCTGACCATCGGCTTTGTTGCGCATGGTGAGCTGCGCGATGCCGGTGATGACCAGCGGATACAGGATGCCGAGGAGCAGGGTTGTCACCAGAGTGTAGCGGACCGCGATGAGCAGGCTGCCGCGCGTCGTCACACTGGGGTGAGCAGCGGTTGGCGTGATGAGCCGATCGTCGTGTGTGTAAGAGGTAGTTACCATTGCCGATCTCCTTGGCGCTCAGGCCAGGTGCAGGCCGATGATGGCCAGGTCGATGAGCTTGATTCCGATAAACGGCACGATGATGCCGCCGATGCCGTAGAGGATGAGGTTGCGCCGCAGCAGCGCCTGCGCCGACATGGGCTCGTACTTGACTCCCCTGAGTGCCAGAGGGATGAGCGCGATGATGATGATCGCGTTAAAGATCACTGCGGAGAGAATCGCAGAGTGCGGTGTGCCGAGGTGCATGATATTCAGCGCGTTGAGCACCGGGAAAACGCCGGCGAACATGGCGGGGATAATGGCGAAGTATTTCGCGACGTCGTTGGAGATGGAGAAGGTCGTAAGCGCGCCGCGGGTCATCAGCAGTTGCTTGCCGATCTCGACGATCTCGATGAGCTTGGTCGGGTTGGAGTCGAGGTCGACCATATTGCCGGCTTCCTTCGCCGCCTGGGTGCCGGTGTTCATGGCGACGCCGACGTCGGCCTGGGCGAGGGCGGGGGCGTCGTTGGTGCCGTCGCCGGTCATAGCAACCAGCTTGCCCTTGGCCTGCTCGCGCTTGATGAGGTCCATCTTGTCTTTGGGTTTGGCTTCGGCGAGGAAGTCGTCGACGCCGGCTTCGCGCGCGATGACGGCGGCGGTGAGTGGGTTATCGCCGGTGATCATGATGCTGCGAATGCCCATGGCGCGCAGGCGCGCGAGGCGATCCTTGAGGCCGCCTTTGACGATGTCCTTGAGGTAGACGACGCCAAGGGCGGTGGAATTTTCCGAAACGACGAGGGGTGTGCCGCCCTGGCGCGCGATTTCCTCGACACGGTCGGTGACCTGGCGGGGCAGGCTGGAGCCCTGCGACTCGAGCCAGCGCGCTATGGCGTCGGCCGAACCTTTACGGATTTTGCTGCCCGGCAGATCGACGCCGGACATGCGGGTTTGCGCGCTGAAGGGGACGAACTCAGCCTGCATGCCGCTGATGTCGCGTCCGCGGAGGTTGTACTTTTCTTTGGCGAGCACGACGATGGAGCGGCCTTCAGGAGTCTCATCGGACAGCGACGCGAGCTGGGCAACGTCGGCGAGGCGCTCCGTGCTGATGTCGGGCGCGGGGAAGAATTCCGTGGCCTGGCGGTTGCCGAGCGTGATGGTGCCGGTCTTGTCGAGCAGGAGCGTGTTCACGTCACCGGCGGCCTCGACGGCGCGGCCGGACATGGCGAGCACGTTGTACTGCACGAGGCGATCCATTCCGGCGATACCGATGGCGGAGAGCAGCGCACCGATGGTGGTGGGGATGAGGCAGACGAGCAGCGAGACGAGCACAAAGATCGTTTGCGGCGCGTGGGAGTAGATCGCATAGGGCTGCAGCGTGGCGACGGCGAGCAGGAAGATGACAGTCAGGCCCGCGAGCAGAATGCTGAGCGCGATCTCGTTGGGGGTCTTCTGGCGCGTGGCGCCTTCAACGAGCGCGATCATGCGGTCGAGGAAGGTCTCGCCGGGGTTCGAGGTAATTCTGATTTTCATCCAGTCGGAGAGGACGCGCGTGCCCCCGGTGACAGCGGATCGATCGCCGCCGGCCTCGCGGATGACGGGCGCGGACTCACCGGTGATGGCGGATTCGTCGACGGAAGCGACCCCTTCGATGACCTCACCATCGCCGGCGATGAACTGGCCAGCTTCGACCCTGATGATGTCGCCGGCGCGCAGCTGCGAACTGGAGACAGCTTCAGTGGAGCCGTCGGCCCGGAAGCGGTACGCCATGGTCTCGCCCTTGGCCTTGCGGAGCGTGTCGGCCTGGGCTTTGCCGCGTCCTTCGGCGATAGCTTCGGCGAAGTTGGCGAAGAGGACCGTGAACCAGAGCCAGAGCGTGATCTGGAGATCGAAGCGCACGGGCAGGTGGTGGAGAGTCTCCTCGACGAGAAGTGCCGTGGTGACGACGCTTCCCACTTCGACCACAAACATGACCGGATTCTTCATCATGAGGCGCGGGTCGAGCTTGCGGAAGGAGTCGATGACTGCCTGGCGGAGAATGTCAGAGTTCCAGAGGTTTTGCTTTTTAGCCATGTCAGTTATCCGAAGTTAGGAAAACAAGGTTCCGTGCTGAAGCAGTAAGTGCTCGAGGATAGGACCAAGGCTGAGCGCCGGGAAGAAGGTCAGCGCGCCGACGATGAGGATCACGCCGGTGAGTAAGACAGTGAACAGCGCCGTGTTGACGGGGAACGTTCCCGGTGAAGGGGGAATGCTCTTCTTGCGGGCAAGATTGCCGGCGAGGGCGAGCATGGGAATCATCATGAGGAAACGGCCCGCCAGCATGGTGAATCCAAGAGTGGTGTTGTACCAGGTGGTGTTGACGCCGAGTCCGGCAAAGGCCGATCCGTTATTCCCGGCGGCAGACGAGAAGGCGTAGAGAATCTGGCTCAATCCATGAGGGCCGGGATTGGTAATGCCGGCGAGGCCCGCGGGGTAAAGAACGGAGATCGCGCTGAGAGTAAGAATGACCAGCGGGAAAATCAGCACGTAGAGCATGGACATCTTCACGTCATAGGCTTCGATTTTCTTGCCGAGATACTCCGGGGTTCGACCGACCATGAGGCCGGCGATAAAGACGGAGAGGACGACGAAGACGATCATCCCGTAGAGGCCGGAACCGACACCACCGAAGATAATTTCGCCCAGCTCGATATTGAGCAGCGGGATCATCCCGCCCAGTGGCGTGAAGGAGTCATGCCAGGAATTGATGGCGCCGCAACTGGCATCGGTGGTGATGGTGGCGAAGAGCGCCGAGTCGGCGATCCCGAAGCGGGTTTCCTTGCCCTCCATGTTGCCACCGGCCTGCAGTGGGCCGGAATTCTGCGCGATGTTATGCAGGGTTGGGTTGGGGTGCGACTCGGCCCAGTAGGCAACGGTGAATCCGGCCGCGAACAGGATCGACATGCAGGCGAAGACCGCCCAGCCGTGGCCGGGGGAGCCGGTCATGCGTCCCAGGGTGACGGTGAGAGCGGCACCGATAAGGAAGATGGAGAACATCTCCAGAAAATTGCTGAAGGGGGTTGGATTTTCGAAGGGATGGGCGCTGTTCGCATTGAAGAAGCCGCCGCCATTGGTGCCCAGCATCTTGATGGCCTCCTGCGAGGCGACCGGGCCCTGAGCGATGGTTTGCGTCTGGTGCTCCAGGGTATGAGCGACGGTGTAAGGGTGGAGGTTCTGGATCACCCCCTGGCTGACCAGGACGAGTGCATAGACGATGCAGATGGGAACGAGGACGTAGAGGCAGGCACGGGTCGTATCGACCCAGAAGTTGCCAATGGTCTTCGATTCGCGGCGAGCGATACCGCGCACGAGCGCGATGGCGACGGCGATGCCCACGGCTGCGCTGAAGAAATTGTGATAGGCCAGGCCAGCCATCTGGGTGAAGTAGCTCATGGTAGCTTCGCCGGTATACGCCTGCCAATTGGTATTGGTGGTGAAAGAGGCGGCGGTGTTCCAGGCGAGGAGAGCACTTACACCGGGAAAGTGCTGCGGATTCCAGGGAAGGTGGAATTGCAGGCGCTCAATGAAGTAAGTCAGCAGCAACGAGACGAAACTGAAGAGCAGCATGGCCGCTGTGTACTGGCCCCAGGTCATCTCTTTGTCGCTGTGAACGCCGGAGACACGGTAGACAAGGTTCTCGAGTGGGCCGAGGAACTTATATTTGCCGGCGAAAACGCCGTTCATGTAAATGCCCAGCGGGCGCATGCACACCAGGAGAACAACAAAATAGACAAGAAACTGGAACCAGCCGTTGAGGGTCATGTCAGAACTTCTCCGGGTAAAGCAGGGCTGCGACCAGGTAGGCGAGGAGGAACACAGTAATGGCGAGGATGGTGAGAGTCGTGATGCTCATGGATTACCTCAGCTTCTCGCAGGCGGCGATGTACAGCAGGGCAACCGTGAAGAAGGCGACGGAGTAGACGATCATCAGAAGGTCGGACATAGCGTTTCGTAATTTAGTAAAACGCCGGCGCTGCAAGAGCGCGGTAAGGGAGGCATAAAGAATTCGTAAGCGGCGGGGCGCTGGCCGCTATTCGGCGGCGCCTTCGGGAAGAAAGCGATAGCCGACCCAGGGCTCGGTCTGGATGTATTCCTTCTGCGCGTCGCCCTGGAGCTTTTTCCGGAGCTGTCCGATGAAGACGCGGAGGTATTCGGGCTGTTGCGCGGACTGCGCTCCCCAGACCGTAGTGAGGAGAACGCGATGGGTGAGGACTTTGCCGGCGTTGCGGGCAAAGAGCAGGAGCAGGTCGAACTCCTTGGGAGTGAGGTGGACCTCGTGTCCGGAGACGGTGACGATATGCGCCGCGGGATCTACGAGGAAGTCGCCGACCTGAATGGCGGCATCTCCGATGCGTTCGGGAGCGCGGCGCAGATGGGCGCGGACACGGGCGAGCAGTTCCTGGATGTTGAAAGGCTTGGTGACATAGTCGTCGGCGCCGGCGTCGAGAGCTTCGACCTTGGTGTGTTCCTGATCGCGGACGGAGAGGACGAGGATCGGCGTGGCTGAGGAGCGCCGAATGGCGCGGCTGAGGTCGACACCGGACATGCCGGGCATCATGAGGTCGGTGATGACAAGGTCCGGCTTCCACTCCTCGAAGAGGCGCAGGGCCTCCTCGGGATCGTTCGCGGTGCGGACGTCGTAGCGCTGGGCGGAGAGAGAAGCGCGCAGCACACGCGTGATCTGAATTTCGTCGTCGACTACAAGGATGCGCTCGGTCATGACCAAGGGCGAAGAAATTCCCGGCGGCGATGTGTCGTGGCCGGTTTATGATCGCCTGTCATGGAGAAGGATACGCCGCGATTCATAAAGATTCTGTTGCGGTACGTGATCCTGACGGCGGCAGCGCTGCTGGTCGTGGTCCTGCTTCGGAAAGTAGCGGCGGCGAACCCGACGACGGTGGCTCTGTGCTTCCTGATGCTGGTGCTGGTGACGGCGTCGCGCTGGCGTTTGGCGTATTCGGTGTATCTGTCGCTGCTGTGTACGCTGCTGTACAACTTCTTTTTCCTTCCGCCGGTGGGGCGGCTGACCGTAGCAGAGCCGAACAACTGGGTCGCCCTGGCGGCTTTTCTTGGGTGCAGCGTGCTGGTGAGTCATTTGTCGGAACGCGAGCATCTGCACGCCGAGAACGCAGAGGGCCGGCGGCGCGAGGTGGAGCGGCTGTACGAATTCAGCCAGCAGCTGCTGTTGCAGGAGGACCTGCGCGGGGTGGCGCGGACGACCGCTTCAGTGGCGGCAACTGTGTTTGACTTTACGGGGGTTGCGCTCTACGTGCGGGACGAGGACGAGGTGTATTCCTCAGATCCGCACAACGAACTGGCGTCGCGGGTGGATCTGAAGCTGGCGGCGAATCAGGCAGAAGCCGGGGTGACGTCGCGGGATGGATTCCACGTGATTCCGGTGGCGCTGGGGATGCGTTCGATGGGCGTGCTGGCGGTGATGGGCGGAGAGTACTCGCCGCAGATTCTGGAGGCAATCGGGAGCCTGGTGGCGATCGCGCTGGAGCGTGCCGTGACGATCGAGCGTAGCAGCCGGCTGGAAGCATCGCGAGAGAGCGAGCGGCTGCGGAGTGCCTTGCTCGACTCGGTGACGCACGATCTGCGCACGCCGCTGACGGCGATCCGCGCCGCGGCGACAACCATGGTGAGCGAGCCGGATTTGCCCGAGGCAGAGTGGGTCGAACTGGCAACGGTGGTGGATGAGGAGAGCGCGCGGCTGGACCGGCTGATCGGCCAGGCCGTGGAGATGGCACAGCTGGATGCGGATGCAGTGCGGATCGACGCCAGGCCGCAGGACGTCAGGGAACTGATTGAGATGACCGCGGAGGAACTGCGGCCTCTGCTGAAGGATCGCGCCGTTGAGGTGCAGGTGGCCGAGGATGTCTCGCGGGCGCCGATGGATCGGGCATTGGTGCACCGGGTCCTGCGGCACCTGATCGAAAATGCAGTGAAGTATTCTCCGCCCGGGTCGCCGATTGCGGTGAGTGCGAACCGGGACGAACACCGGTTGCTGATGACGGTGGCGGATCGAGGACCGGGTATCGATCCGGGCGAACAGCCCTTTGTCTTTGACAAGTTCTTTCGCGGCCGGAAACAGCGCAGCGGATCGACGGGGACGGGGATGGGACTGGCTATTGTCAGGGCCATTGTCGAGGCCCACGGCGGCGGCATCGAGCTGATCAGCGAAGCGGGGAAGGGGTCACGGTTCACGTTCTGGCTTCCGCTGGGACTTGCCGTCCAGTCAACGGCGCTTCGCGCAACAACGCGACCGGAGATCGATCAGGAGAGACGAAGCGAGGCGTAATCCTGGTTGAGTTCGGCGCAGAAGGCTTCCACGACGAGTTCGTGGTCGGCGCGCTGAGGGAGGCCGGAGACGGTCACCGCGGCGACGAGGCCCGCATTCCGCCCGCGAATTGGAAAGCCGCCGCCGTGGCTGGCGTAGTCGGCGGTGGGAAGGCCGCGGGCTTCCACGCTGGATCCCTTTTGTTCCAGGTCAAGGCCGACCGCGTACGAACTGCGGTGGAAGCGGAAGACGACGTTGGTCTTGCGGCGAACCCATTCGGAGTTATCGGGCGTGGTGCCGGGGAGCGCGGTGTAGAAGAGCTGCTGGGCGGGACGACGAACGTCAATGACGATGGAGAGACCGCGCTCGATCGCGAGAGTTCGCAGACGGTTGCCGATGCGCCATGCGGTGTCTTCGTTGAATTCTGAGAAAACCAGCTCACGCTCCTGAAGCGCGATGCGGGCGAGATCGTCGGCGATGGGCATGGCAATAGGGTACAGCGTCGGAAATGGAGGGCGAGCGAGTTGGGTGGTGTGAATTGTGGGAGAATCGAGGCAGAGGCGACGCATGACGATTAAGATTCAACAGCCGGAACTTCAGGCCCTTATCCTTGAGCGGATGCAGCAGGGAGGCTTTGCCAGCGTGGAAGACGTTCTGCTGGCGGCATTGAAGACATCGTCGTTGGCGTCGCGCGAGAGTAAGCACGGAGAGACGCGAGAATCTACCGGCGCCGATCTTGTTGCTGCGATGCAATCTTCACCCTACAGGGAAATTGCGCTCGAGCCGTCGCGCGAGGGAATGCCGGTGCGTACGGTTATCTTCTGATGGCGTGGTTGCTGGACACAAACGTTCTGTCGGAACTGCGCAGACCGAGGCCTGATGCGAAGGTTGTTGCTTTTGTGGAAGACAGCCTGCTTGCGGATCTCCACATCAGTGTCGTCACCCTCGCCGAGATTCGGTTCGGCATTGAGCAACTCGCCGAACCAGATCGCCGAGCGGCCTTAAATGAGTGGCTAACGCAGAAAGTACGGCCGATGTTCGATGGCAGGGTGCTGCCGATCACCGAAGACATCATGCTCCGCTGGCGGCTCCTGGTTGAAGAAGGCAGGAAGACGGGGCACACGTTTTCTCAACCGGATCTGATCATCGCGGCTACAGCTCTGCACTATGGTCTCGTTGTGGTCACGCGGGATACGAGCCACTACGAAAAGGCAAGTGCGGCCGTGTTCAATCCCTGGGGCAACTGAACAACTGAACGGTCAGCGTGCGAGCAGAGGGCCCAACCGATCAGTTGCGTTTGCGCGCCTAGACGGCGGTGGTTTCCAGTTCGTGCTCGCGGCTGCCGTATCGGCTCTTCACATAATCATCGAGGATCTTCTTGAAGTCCTGGACGATGGTGTCGCCGCGCAGGGTAGTCACGAGGCGGCCGTCGACAAAGACCGGGGCCTTGGGCTCTTCAAAGGTGCCGGGGAGCGAGATGCCAATGTTGGCGTGCTTCGATTCGCCGGGGCCGTTGACGACGCAACCCATGACGGCGAGCTTCAGCTCTTCCACGCCGGGATATTGCTGGCGCCAGATGGGCATGGAGGTACGCAGGTAATCCTGGATTTGTTGGGCGAGTTCCTGGAAGAACGTGCTCGTGGTGCGGCCGCAACCGGGGCAGGCCGTGACCTGGGGCGCGAAGCTGCGGATCGAGAGCGACTGCAGGATCTGTTGTGCGGTGAGGACTTCTTCGGTGCGGCTGGATCCGGGCTTGGGCGTGAGTGAGACGCGAATCGTGTCGCCGATGCCATCGAGCAACAACGGCGCGAGGCCGGCGGTGGAGGCGACGATGCCTTTCATGCCCATGCCGGCTTCGGTGAGGCCGAGGTGGAGCGGATAGTCGCAGCGGGCGGCAAGCATCCGGTAGACATCGATGAGATCGCGGACGCCGGAGACTTTGCCGCTGATGATGATCTTGTCGTGGCCGAGGCCGTAGCGCTCGGCGGCGGCGGCGGAGTCCAGCGCGGAGCGGCACATGGCTTCGAGCATCACGTCGCGGGCAGGCGCGGGATTAGGGAGCTTCGAATTTTCGTCCATCAGGCGAGTCAGCAGCGCCTGGTCGAGCGAGCCCCAGTTCACGCCGATGCGGACGGGCTTGTCGTTCTCGACGGCGCACTCGATCATGGTGCGGAAATTGTCGTCGTCCTTGCGGCCGATGGAGACGTTGCCGGGGTTGATGCGGTACTTGGCGAGCGTCTGAGCGCAGGCGGGATACTTCTTCAGCAGCAGGTGGCCGTTGTAGTGGAAGTCGCCGATGATGGGGACGTTGATGCCGCGCCTGGCGAGGCCTTCGACGATGTGCGGGACGGCCTGAGCGGCTTGGTCGTTGTTGACCGTGACGCGGACCAGCTCGGAGTCGGCTTCGACGAGCTCGGCGACCTGCTGGATGGTCGAGGCGGGATCGGCCGTGTCGGTGTTGGTCATCGACTGCACGACGACGGGGGCCTCGGAGCCGACTTTGACGTTGCCAATGCGGACGGTAACCGTCTGCCTGCGCTGGATTTCGGGCATGGGGAACCTCAAGTACAGGGTACAGGGTGCAGGGAACAGGGTCCAGGGTCCAGGGTCCAGGGTCAGCCGCGTTCAGAGTCAGCTCAGTGCCTGGTCTTCGAGGACATCGAGGCACTCTGCGTTCAGGCGATCAGCGGCTGCGTTGATGCGGCGCAGATCCCGTGCACTCACGCTATGCCGGAGGAATTGGTGCCGGGCTTTCGATATCCAAGCCAGGAGGATATGCACATTCTGAATCATAGCCGGGCTCGCGCCACGTCCTACCGCAGCGGGCCGAGGTTGCGGCGGAGTTCGCTCAATGGATAGAAAGTTCCCCTCCAGACGACGCCGCGACGGACCAGCGTGACCACGGTTGAGCGCAGCATCGCATAGAGAACGAGGAGGACGGCCAGAGGAAAGGTGAGGACGTAAACGAGTCGAATGCGGTTGTAATGGCGGGACGCGACGGCGTAGAGCAGCGCAACCATGGCAACCGAGACGAGACTGGCCGAACGGATGGGCCAGGGGGCGAAGAGTCCTGCGAGCGGCGCGAAGCAGAGAACGGCGAGGCCGAGCCACGCTGCCAGCAGCAGGGAAATCCGGAAGCGGAAGGTGGCGAAGGTGTTCTTGGTGAGGTTGTGGAGCATGCCGATGGCGCCGGCTGCCCAGTGCAGCTGGATGAGTCCGCGGCCCAGGACGAGATGCTGGCGATAGCCACGCTGTTTGATGGCGTATCCGAGGCGCAAGTCTTCGAGCACTTCCAGCGGCGCCGCTTCAAAGCCGCCGATGGAGTGGTAGACCTCGCTGCGAACGAAATTGAAGGCGCCCATGCCGATGGATTCGCCTTTGGTTTTGGGATCGGCGATTTTCCACGGGCGCCAGGCGAGCAGCGAGAGGGACTGGAACACAGCGGACATCATGCGCTCACCCGGAGTTTTGAGAATCAGCGTGGGCATCAGAACCAGGTGGTCGACGGCGGACTGCTGCGCGTAGCCGAGGGCGCGCGCGAGAGTGCCGGGCTGAAACTGAACGTCGCCATCGGTAAAGAGCAGCCATGGGGTTGTAGTTTGGCGCGCGGCCAGCGCCATGGCGTGGTTCTTGCCCATCCAGCCGGCGGGAAGGGAATCGATATGGATCACGCGAAGGAATTTGCCGTCGGATGCGGGCTCCTTGGCGATGCTGTCCATGATGACGCCGGTCGCGTCGGTGGAGCGATCGTCGACGGCAAGAATTTCGAGGGGGATGGTCTGCGCGAGGAGCGAACGCAGTGAGGCTTCGATAGCGGCGGCTTCGTTGCGGGCGGGAACGATGACGGTGATCTGAGGGCGGCGGTCCTCGGAGACCTGCGCTGACTGAGGCTCATAGCGGCGGTCGAGGAGATTGGGGATGCGCGGGAGGTTACGCGCCGCGCTGAGCGAGCGCTGCGTCCAGACGAGAGCGAGGATCCAGGAGATGACGATCAGGAATAAGTACACGGGTGTGGGTTTAGTTTCGCAGAATCTGGCGCGCTCCCGATTCATCGCGAGGAACACGAAGAGCTGGAGGTGCTCCGCGGATCGCGCTGACACGCCATCTGCCAACCCCGGGCACTGGGATTATTCGAGATCGGGCAAACGGGGTGCGAAGCGAGAGCCGGCAAAGAGGATAGCGCCGGAGAGCACGAGGGCGATGAGGGTGTCGCCGAGGCCAACGCGCAGATTGGTGGCTTCGGAGATGCGGCCGATGAGGCCGGGGGAGACCGAGTCGCCGAGAG
>VFSW01010668.1_pt1 | contig 13007 bp, 6 predicted proteins | sample 5358111 | NCBI WGS metagenome assembly VFSW01 (sample SAMN11554181, study PRJNA540505) | mine drainage metagenome | isolation source: sediment from site ElyBrook_90M | place: USA: Ely Copper Mine, Vershire, VT | collected 2017 | reverse complement strand
GGATGACGCTCGTACCGCGCTGCCCAGAAGTAAAAGAGGACGAATGGCACGAACATGTAGAGAGTGACATAGAAGTAGCCCATGTGTATGTTGGAACCGCCGGCGAATATCAACGGGTATGCAATGCCGGCCATAGTGGATACGCCGCCGATAAACCCAGCGGCGGCTCCTGGACGGTCGGGGAACAACAGGGGCACCAGGGCGAAGGTGCCACCGGTGCCAAAGGACAGAAAGACGCCGAGGGCAACCAGCAGCGCCACGGATAGATGCAGGGAGCCGGAGAGCCCTGCGAACGTCAGGCCGGACATCGCCAGGATGATGCAGAGCAGTGCAATCCCCAGCCAGTGAAGGCGGGGCGCGTAGGGGAGGGTTCTGGCGATGAAGGGCAGAGGCGTCCAGCCCTTGCGCTGGAAGAGGTCCGACATGAAGCCGGAAAAGGGACGGAACAGGGAGGCGTTGAACGACTCGACCGCAGCGAAGGTGCCGGCCGCGATCTGCATGCCGGCCACGCCGGAGAAGCCGAGCGCCAGGATCGCGCCGTGAAAGCCGCGCGAGAAGTAGCCCGGTAGCCACGCGTTCATGGCAATCTCCAGGCCGAAGGACATGGCGTAGGCGAACATCAACGCGATGGCGATGTAGCGGCTCCAGACGAACACGGTGTCGCGCAGGTTGCTGCGCCTGCGCACCAGGTCTCGCTGCTCTGTGGACAGGGCGGCGCTGCCACGCAGCAGATACCAGCCTGCGATAGCGATGGCGACGACGCCGAGCCACAGGAACGCGCTATGGTAATCGGTGGCGAAGATGCGTGGCAGAAGCAACGCTCCCATGCCCGCGCCGACATTGCCCGTGCCGGCGTAGAGTCCCTCGGCGGTGCCGATCTCATCGGCGTCGAACCATTGGGCGACATGCTGGATGCCGACCACGAAGGAGACGCCTGCGGCGGCAACGGCGATCCGCTCAATGAAGAGGAGCCGATAGCTCGTAGTGCAGGCGGAGGCGATCGACATGAGCCCGCAACCCGCGAGGATGAAGGCGAAGGTGCGCGGCGCACCGAAGCGGTCCGAGGCCCATCCAGCAACGATCCTCCCGACCGGCGCCATCCAGATTGCGGAGCTTGCCAGCAGGCCCAGGGCCTTGATGTTCAGATGATAGTCGGCGGCGATGCTGGGGCTGAACGCGGCGGTTGAGAACCACATGAGAAAACACCAGAAAAAACCTACCGTCGCGATGATGAGTTGTTCCACTTTGTGCGTAGCCATAGCTTTATCTCCTCCGATGGGAGTGGACCGTGCAATGAACGGCGCGAGCCGGGAGCGTGCAGCTTCGGTTGTGGGAAAACTCCGTCGAGAAGGCCCGACGGGCGGTCCCACGCAGAAGCAACCTGCAGCACGCAGGGAAGTACCATCTGGCGTGATCTCTGCCGCGCACCGAACGATGCGGGTAGGCGCGGCGGAGTGCCGGAATGGATGCATTGGTCGCGCGGCGTGGCGCGGGTCTTGCCTGGGTGGTTTGTTGTAGGCGCTGTGCGGATTGCACTACACCGGAGGCGCGTCAAGGCGCCTGCGAACAGGAAGCAATTGAGGAGAGTGTATATCGAGGCGGCAGCCGATTCAAGCGTCATTTCGTCGCGTCGCGGGTTTGTCCGTCGCGCAATGTGCATTCCGCAATGCGCATTCGGTCCGATATGCACGAGGCGCGCGGCACGCTCTTGTGCAGGCAACCGATTTGGATTACGATAAAGCCACTTCCCTCTGCCGTCACCAGGTCCGTGCCGGCTGGAACCACTCCAAGATGAGAATTTGAGACGGGCTTTTGACCCGAAGCACACGCTTCGCGGCAGAGCTGCACGTCCGATCCATACGCTGGACAACCTGGCGAGAGGACTCGCACGCCTTATGGCGCGGAGGGAACGATGGAACTGCCCCTTTTGGAACGAGCAGCGCAGGATGACGGACTGTTTTCCGTGACTCCCTCTGGGGTTGCGGCTGGGCAGGCGGCACACTGTGCGCCGTTGACGCCAGACCGGCTGCCGTTGCCGGGCGAGCAGTACCGCTTCCATCTCGACATGAACCAGTGCATCGGCTGCAAGTGCTGCGTGGTGGCGTGCAACGAACAGAACGGGAACCCTGCCGACATCCAGTGGCGGCGCGTGGGGGAGATCGAAGGGGGCATGTACCCGGAGACGATGCGGCTGTATCTCTCGATGGGATGCAACCACTGTCTGGAGCCGACCTGCATGACCGGCTGCCCGGTGGACGCCTACACAAAAGATTTGCTGACCGGCATTGTGCTGCACAGCGCGGAGCAGTGCATCGGGTGCCAGTACTGCACATGGAACTGTTCCTACGGCGTGCCGCAGTACAATCCCGAGCGCGGCGTGGTTGGCAAATGCGATATGTGCCACGAACGCCTCGCCGATGGCCGCGAGCCGGCGTGCGTGGATGCGTGCCCGGAGCAAGCCATCCGCATCGAGATCGTGAACGTGGACAGATGGCGCCGCGAGTATGCCTCGCAGGCGAATGCGCCCGGACTGCCCTCCGCGGACGACAGCATCTCGACGACGCGCGTTACGATACGGCGCGAGACGCCTCCGGACATTGGCCGGGTGGACACAGCGCGCGTGGAGCCGGAACAGCCGCACTGGCCGCTGGTCTTTATGACCGTGTTCACGCAGATGGCCGTCGGGGCGATGGCGTCGATGTGCGGCCCGCAGGCGATGATGGGCGCGTCCGTTGGGCGCGTGCCCGCGTTGGCGGTGGTCCTGGTCGCGCTGCTCGCCCTGGGCGCCTCCACCTTGCATCTGGGCAGGCCGGCGTATGCCCTTCGCGCGCTGAGTATGTGGCGACGGTCGTGGCTGAGCCGCGAGGTGTTGCTCTTCTCGCTGTTTGCGCTTGCGGCCATGGTCTATGCCGGCCTGGTATGGACCGGCTGCGCGGCCAGCCTGGCGGCGGGCGCGGTTGCGGCAGCGCTGGGGGCCGCCGCGGTCTATGCCAGCGCGCGACTGTACCTGGTGGCCGCGCGCCCGATGTGGAACAACGCGCACACCTACTTCGAGTTCTACCTGAGCGCGGCCTTCACGGGAACGTTGGCCGCTTCCTTCTTCATGCCGGGCGCACAGCGCGTCCTGCTTGATGCTTCCTCACTCTCCGCCGCGCTTCTGGCCGTGCAGCAGACGGCAAAGATCGCATGGCTGCTGCGCTCGCGCGTCTTCGAGTTGCGCGCGTCGGGAGAGTTGCTCCGTTACCGGCTCTCGTCCCAGTTCGTCACGCGGCTTTGCAGCCTGCCTGGCATCGCGCTGGCATTGGTCTTTTTCGGCGGCAGCCTATGGATGCGGACCTTCTGTCTGGCCGCGGCGACCGGAACGGAGATTCTCGGACGGTATCTGTTTTTCGTCGGCGTGGTCCCGAAGAGCATGGCCGCTCCCTATCTGCGGAAGGAGCGCGCTGCATGAATGTCCGCAAGTGGCTTGGACTCGACATCGCGCGCGAAGAATATGCCTTCGCCGAGGACCCGGTCGCCGGGCATATCTCCGCTCAAAAGGCCGCCGACGAATGGGTGAAGACCACATGCGGCTATTGCTCGGTAGGCTGCGGTATGCTGGTCGGCGTGCGCGACGGAAAAGCTGTGACCTCGCGTGGCGACCCGCGGCATCCGGTCAATCGCGGCAAGCTGTGCCCCAAGGGCCTCGCGGAGCACTACACCATCGAGGCCGAAGGCCGCGCCCGCTATCCCCTACTGCGCGGAACGGAGGGCCTGCGCCGGACGACATGGGATGAAGGGTTGGCCCGGATGGCGTCCGAGTTCCGTCGCGTGGCGCGGCAGCATGGGCCGCAGGCCGTGGGCGTCATCGGCACGGGACAGTTGGTGACCGAGGAGTTCTACACGCTGGGCAAGCTGGTGCAGCTCGGCCTGGGAACGTCCAACTACGATGGCAATACGACACTGTGCATGTCGACGGCTGTCTCTGGGTACAAGCGATCATTCGGAAGCGATGGTCCGCCGGGAGCGTATGAAGACCTGAGCAAGGCCGACGTCATCCTGCTGATTGGCGCGAACATCGCGGAGAACCATCCCATTCTCTGCCAGCACCTCGACACCAACCCGGCCAAGACGCTCATTGTGGCCGACCCGCGCGTGACCAAGACGGCGATGATGGCGGACCTGTATCTTCCCGTGAAGCCGCGCTCCGACCTGGCGCTGCTGAACGGGATCGCGCACATTCTGCTGCGCGACGGGCTGATCGACCGGACATATATAGAGAGGCACACGAATGGGTTCGAGCAACTGAGCGCATTTGTACAGAAGTACGAACCGGACCATGTGAGCCGTATCACCGGCCTTGGCGTGGAGACGATCGAGAAGACGGCGCATCTCTACGGGGAGGCGAAGGCGGCATTCATCGGCTGGACGATGGGCGTGAACCACAGCTCCAAGGGCACCGAGACGGTGAATGCCATCAACAATCTTGCGTTGTTGACCGGGAACGTGGGCCGCGCCGGCGGTTCGCCGTTCTCGATCACAGGACAGTGCAATGCGATGGGCACGCGCGAGGCCGGGTTCGCGTCCAGCCTGCCCGGGTACCGCAAGTTTGAGAGCGCCGAGGACCGCGACGAGTTGGCCCGTATCTGGAACGTTTCGGTGGAGCGCATCCCCACACAGCGCGGGCTGGCGTATCCCGACATCATCACCGCAGTGCTGAAGAAACAGATTCGCGCGCTGTGGATTGTCGCCACCAACCCGCTGGTCTCTTTCCCCAACATCGATGTGCTGAGACAGGCGCTTGGCGAGTTGGAGTTCCTTGTGGTGCAGGACGGCTTCCACCCCACGCCGACCACGGAGCTTGCGCACCTTGTACTGCCGGCGGCGGTCTGGGGAGAGAAAGAAGGCACCTACACAAACTCAGAGCGCCGCGTCAGCAAGGTGAATGCGGCGGTCGCGCCGCCGGGAGAAGCACTCAGCGACTTTGAGATATTCCTGCGGCTGGCCAAGCAGATGGGTTGCTACGACGAACTGTTTGCCGGCTGGAAGACGCCCGCGGATGCGTTCGCGGAGTGGAAGCGTGTGTCGGCTGGCAGGCTCTGCGACTACTCCGGCATCGGCTATGCGGAGCTGGAGGAGTGCGGAGGGATCCAATGGCCGTACCCTGCGGGATGCGATGAGGCGCCCGGGGCGACTCGACGGCTTTACACGGATGGCCGGTTCCAGACAGCCGACGGAAGGGCGCAGCTCTTCTGCGTGGACTGGGAGCCGTTTCCCGAACAGCCTTCGCGGGGTTTCCCGCTGGTCCTGAACACGGGCAGAACGGTGGAGCACTGGCACACACGGACCAAGACGGGAGCTGTGCCGATCCTGGAACAGCTTGCTCCGCGCGCGTGGCTGGAGATGAACCCCGCCGACGCGAAGCGGCTTGCGCTGCGTCCGCACGAACTGGTGGATGTGGTCTCCACGCGCGGGCGGGTGCGCAACGTGGAGCTGCGTGTAACGGAGACGGTCGCGCCTGGGCAGGTCTTTGTCCCGTTCCATTTCAGCGAGTGGAACATCAACCGGGTGACCCAGGATATCTTCGACCCGATCTCGCGCGAACCGAACTATAAACAATGCGCGGTGCGCGTGCAAAGGTCGTGGGTTTCTCCGGCATAGGCACGGCAGCAGTGGAGACCTATGTGGGTTAAGTGATGCCGGCGGTCTTGCGCAGGTCTTCGCTGAGGAGAATGGCTTCTGCAATCTCGCGCATGTTCTTGCGGCGCTGGCGGCTCTCCTTCTGCATCATGCGGTAGGCCTTCTCCTCGTCGATGTCCAGCTCGCGCTGTAGCACGCCCTTGGCGCGTTCCACCAGCTTTCGGGTCTCAAGCTGGTTGGAGAGGATGTTGTTCTCGCTTTCCAGACGCGCCATCTCGATCTCGGCACCCACCAGGAACCCCAGCGTGGAGATGGTCTGCACCTCCCACGGCGTGTAGTGGTGGGGCTGGCGGTGCTGCACGTTGATGACGCCGACCAGATGTCCACGGGCCAGGATGGGCACGGAGAGAAAGGCCTCGAAGGAGTCTTCGGGAAGGTCCTTGAAGAACTGGAAGCGCGGGTCGCGCAGCGCGCCCGAGTCGATGCAGACCGGCTCGTGGTGTTCGGCGACCCATCCGGTGATGCCCTGGCCGATCTTCATGCCCAAGTGGTCGATCACATCGGGGTGCGGGTTCTTTGAGGCGCGCAGGACCAGTTGACTGCCTTCGAGCATGTAGAGGAAGCAGGAGTCGCAGCGCAGCAGCGCCTCGATGAAGATGACGATGTGGTCGAGGACAGAGTGCAGCGGGTCGGAAGCGGCCATTCTGCGGCCGATGACGTGCATCTGCTCGATGGCGCTGGACTGGCGTACGGCGTGGGCGCTCTGCGCAAGCGCCGCGGCAGGGCGGCCAGCCAGCGCAATCGTCGCGACACGCGCGCGCTTGGACTGGAGCAACTGCGCCACGCAGGCGGCGGCCTCGTTGACCAGAAAACCCATCTTGGGATGCGAGGGCTCGAAGTCGGGTTGGATGCAGTGGCGCTTCAGCTCTTCGCTGGTGCTGGGCCCGATGGAGAGCAGCACCGTGCTGCGCATTCCTTCGCGCAGGGCCTCGGTTGCGCCCATCGCTTCGGCCACCTGGAAGAGATGGGCTGCCTGAACGGCGGTGAGGAAGACGATGGCGTCCACCTCGCCCGCGGCGATGGCGCGGATGGAGTTGCTGAGCGGCCCCAGGTCCTCGGGCAGCGCCCATTGGTAGACGGGCACGCGCGTCCACAGCACCCCGTGGCGGCCGAGAGCATCGAGGAGATCGGGATTGGAGCTGCCATACTCCTGCACTGCGGCGCGCAGACCTTCGAGCGAGGGCCCGAATGCCCCGTCGAGCGCGCCGATCATCTCGCGCCAGGTGCATGGCTCGGCCGCGCTCACTGCGATGGGCACATTCAACTCGCGCAACGCAGCGCTGACCTTGGGGCCGCGGGAGGCGACTTTGACGCGGCGCAGGGCTTCAAGAAAGGCTGTGCGGTCGTAGTGCGTGCTGGCGATCTCCGTGAGGCGGCGCACGCCCACTCCGGTGAGGAAGATGACCAGATCGAACTCGCCTTCAATCAGCCGGCCGGCGAAGTCGACCGCTTCGCTGTTCGATCCGGCGGAGACCTCGCGCAGCGCTGGGGCGACCGTCGGCTCTCCGCCGTAGGTGCGGATGAGCTTGGCGATCTCCGTGGCGTGACGGCTTTCCAACGCCAGGACCCGCAGTCCCTGAAAGCTTCCAGTTGCCATTTAAAGGTCTCCAGAAACGGGGCGGCGGACGACAATAACTGCAAGGCCCGAAGTAGCTCTGGCGGCTGAAAGGGAGGGGCGAGGACGCCCCGCCACCAGGCCGGTCTCTACTTCACGATACCAGAATTTCCGCTACGACCCATGCCGCCCGCCAGTGGCAAGGCCATGACTGCAACGACGCAAGCCTGTTGTGACCTTTCATAGCCGCTCCTTTCATAGCCGCTTATTTCAAAGCGCGGCCCCAACTGTAGACGAACTCCACATAGCCGTACTGCATGTTGCGGCCGGACGGATAGAGGTCCGCGACCACAGTCTTGCCCTGGACGTAGGCGTAGTAGGAATTGAGCGCGATGTCGCGGGTTGCCTGCCAGTCCGCGCTGATGTCGGCGACCGATGCCAGCGAGGCGGAACCGTTTGCCGGACGTCCGACGAAGCCGAAGACCTTGTTGTCGAAGGCCCCGCCGCCCTGGTACCAGAGGTCGTTCGCCGAGGTGAGCTGCAGCCAGTGCAGGTCGGCGCGGAGGGCGACCTGCTTCACCGGCTTGTCCATGAGCTGCACAAACCCGTCGGTGCTGTTCATCAGGTTGTAGAAGGGCAGGCGGGCGTAGACGCGGGGCGTGGGCAACATCTGGAAGAAGGTGTTGTGAGTTACGTCGGAGGCATTGTTGTCGCCGCTGGAGCGGAACCAGCCGCCGCGCAGCCAGGGAGCCGTGGCCAGATTGTTGAGCTGGTAGCCGCCTTCGAGCGCGACGGCATTGGCGCTGTGACTCTGCGCTCCCCAGCTCCCGTTCTGTAGCGCGCCCCAAAAGAGGAAGTCGAACTTGCCCGGCCCCATGGGGACGGCCGCGAGCAGGTCGCCGCCGTAGGTCCCGATGCGGATATCCCGATGGTCGGCGGCGCGCAGGCCCAGGGCGCGATTGTCGGTCTTGGCCAGTCCGGTGCGGCCATCGTGATAGCCGGAGGCAAAGGCGCGCCAGAGGATGCGCTGCTTCCACTGCGAACGGGTGAGGGCGAGATACTGTAGATCGACATTCAGCTCCGGGTTGCCGTTCATGTTGAAGACGCCCTGGTCGGCGCGGGCGGCCATGGCGGTGATCTCCCATTCGCCGGAGTCCAGGTGGGCGTCGAGGCCGTCGAAGCTGCGCTGCGCATTGGAAAAGCCGAAGTTGCCGATCAGGCGCTGGGCGATGCGGTTGGTCTGCAGCCAGCCGATGGCTGGGTCCTTGGGCTTCGTCTCCTGGCCATCGAAGAACTCGAAGCGGCCCATGCGTACGGTGTTGCCGTCGCCTGCGAAGCGGTAGCGCACAAACCCCTGCTTGAAGAATGCGGCGGCGGGCTCGGTGTTGTTGGTGTTGGATGCGTAGTAGGTGCCGCCCAGCCCCAACTGACCCTGCGCAGCGGGCAGAGGGACGACTGCGTCATTGGGAACATCCAGCACGGCGGGTTGCGCCAGCTCCAGTTGCCAGTCCCAGCGGCGGATGTGCTGCGTAACGCCGATGCGCAGCAACGATTCGGTGTAGCCGTAGGTGCTGGCGTAGGGCGGATCGGCGAACCACTGCCACGCGTCGGCGCGCGTGCGGTCGTAGACGAAGACGTTGACCGGGGATTTTCCGGGTGCCGCCGCTTGCGCGTGGCAATGCACGGGCGCGGCCAGAAGGAACAGCGCGGCGACGGATGCCAGGACGGATGCCAGGACGGATGCCGGGTTGCGAAGTATTCTGTGCATTTAGTCTCCTTGATTGCGGAATGCCGTTGTGGGACCGATGTGCTTCGGCTGCCCGCCGCAAACTCGGACGGTGGACGGCCGAAGCGGCCTGGAAGACAAGCGTGGCCCGGAAGACAAGCGTGCTCTGGAAGACAGACAGGGGCCGGGATCAGGCTTCAAGCGCTTCCGGCCGCTCCGCCGGATGCGGTTCGACGAGCAGGACAGGGCCCGTCGATGCGCTCTTTACATGCTGTGTGTCGCGGAGCCAGAGCATCGGCAGGCCCACAAACAGGACTCCACCGGCGAGGTTGCCGAGAGTGACGGGCAACTGGTTCCACAGCCACCATTCGCGCAAGGAGACGGGCGCGCCCATCCAGATGCCGGCGGGGATGAGGAACATATTGACGACCGAGTGCTCATATCCCAGCGCGAAGAAGGTGAAGACGGGCAGCCAGCAACCCGCGATCTTGCCCAGCGTGGAACGCGACGTCATTCCCATCACCACGCCCGTGCAGACCATCCAGTTGCAAAGGGCCGCTTTCAGGATGGCAAGCCAGAGACCGGTCGGCCCGAGCTTCTCGTAGCCGAGCGTCTTTGCCTGCGCCGCGGCCACGATCGACGCACCGGCACCGCTGGCGGGAATATGGTGGAACTGGGTCTGCACGGCGGCGTACATCCACGCATACAGGCAGCCGCCGGCCAGGTTCCCCGCGAAGACCCAGGCGAGACTCCACAGCACGCGGAGCAGGCCGGTCTCTCCGGCCAGCCATGCGGCAGGCAACAGGGCGAAGCTGCCGGTGACGAGTTCCAGACCGAGAATGACGATCATGGCGAAGCCGACGGGAAACAGGATGGCACCGACGATTGGCGGCAGACCCTGTGCCGTAGCGGTGAACGCAACGGTTGTGGCGAACCCGAGCAGCGCGCCGGAGAGAGCGCCGCGCAGCAACAACTGGCTTGCCGGCAGTCCCGACTTGGACGCGCCGCTGGCGACAAAACTTCCAGCGACCTCTGAAGGGTAGATGCAATCCATATAGACTCCTCCCGTCCGTGTGTAGGTATTTGCATGTGCAGACACGCACGCGTGCGCGTGGCGCGTAAGGATTCAACTGCAATGTCAGGGGTTGCTCAACGGAGAGCGGGAGTGATCTTAGTGGACCGACAGCGGGCACGGCTCGGTGCCCTTGGCACTTTATACTGATTGGACTCTGTCTGCAACGAAGGTATCATGCCCGCGATTGCGTTTCAAGCGGCATTCAGGCAGGCCGCGAGAAGCGGGCGTTCGCCGGCGCATGGAACTGCGGCCGGACGCGACACAGTGCAATTGCGCTTGTATGGGAGCCGTCAGCGCAGTATCATGCAAGCAGGAACGATATCCGGCAGGCCGGGTGACGCCGGCGCAAAGAGCGCGGCGCAAAAGCCTGCATCGTTCCGATGGCACCCTGGATCGTGCCACAAGTAATGGACGGTTGCGACCCAAAAGGCGCACCCGTCTCCCATCGCTCCGAGACGAGCCTTCAGAAACCTGTTCAATGTTGAGCAAGCTGCGCAACGTCGCCGGTAAGGCGCGCGTGTGCAGCGCGGCTGTCGGCGCTATGCCGTTGTCGCATCTCTTCTTGGAGGAATTCGAGGCATGGTACCGTCCATCGTCCCAAAGGAAATGCACGAGACATTCACGGTGCAGCAGAAGGAGTACCTGGAAGGCTTCCTGCTCGCCGTAGCCAAGCGCGGCGACACGCTCTTCGCTGGGCACACCGCGTCCGGATTGATTACGGCGGAGCACGCGCCGGGCGTAGCGAACGCCGCCGCGCAGCCGGAGCAGGAGACGTACTTCGGCACGCCGCTCGACGACCTGTGCAAGGAAGAGCGCCTGAAGTACGAGGAGAACCCGCTCGACATGTGGGACAAGCTGGTCGCTCATGCCAACGAGGACCGGTTCCCCGAGGGCGGCGACATCTTCCGTTACAAGTTCCACGGGCTGTTCTATGTCGCGCCGGCGCAGAACTCCTTTATGCTGCGCCTGCGCGCGCCTGGAGGCCTGCTCACCGCGGCGCAGATGCTCGGACTCGCGGAGATTGCGGAGGCGTGGGGGGCAGGCGTGGCGCACATCACGACGCGCGCCAACATGCAGATCCGCGAGCTACAGCCGAAGGACACTGTGCGCGTGCTGTCGAAGGTGGCCAGCCTGGGCATGAGTTCGCGCGGCGCGGGCGCGGACAACATCCGCAACATTACGGCAACGCCCACCAGCGGCATCGACCCGAACGAGCTGTTCGATGTACTTCCACTGGCGCAGGCGCTCAACTTCTACATCCTGAATACGCGCGATCTGTATGGTCTGCCGCGCAAGTTCAACGTGGCCTTCGATGGCGGCGGCTCGGTCAGCGTGGTGGCCGACACCAACGACATCGCATTCACAGCGGCCCGCGTGCCCGAAGGTCGCAGCGTGCCGGCGGGCGTCTACTTCCGCGTGCAGTTGTGCGGCATCACGGGGCACCGTCAGTTCGCCAGCGACTGCGGCATCTTGCTGACACCCAGTCAGACGGTTGCGGTAGCGGCAGCGATGATCCGCGTCTTCAACGACAATGGCGACCGCACCGACCGCAAGAAGGCGCGGCTGAAGTACCTGATCGACCGCTGGGGAACGGAGAAGTTCCTGGAGGAGACCGAGAAGCGGCTGGCCTTCCCGCTGCTGCGCTTTCCTCTTGACGAGTGCGAGCCGCATAGGCCGGTCGATCGCCTTGGACATCTCGGCGTGCATGCACAGCGCCAGTCTGGACTGCGCTACATTGGCGTGGCTGTGCCGGTGGGACGGTTGAGCGCGGCGCAGATGCGGGCGATTGCAAAGATTGCGGATGAGTACGGCACGGGCGAGATTCGCCTGACGGTGTGGCAAAACCTGGTCCTGCCGAATATCCCGCAGGAGAAGCTCGCAGCGGCGCGGCAAGCCATCGCCGCGGCGGGCCTGCGCGATTCGGCTGGGACATTCGCTGCCTCCGCCGTGGCCTGCACCGGCAATGCGGGCTGCCGCTATTCATCGACCGATACCAAAAGCCATGCGGTGCAGTTGGCGGATTTCCTCGATGAGCGGTTCAAGATCGGGCAGCCGCTCAACCTGCATGTCACCGGCTGTCCGCACTCCTGCGCGCAGCACTACATCGGAGACATCGGACTGCTGGGGATGAAGGTGAACGGCGAGGAAGGCTACCAGGTGTCGGTCGGAGGCGGCTCGGACGATCGCCAGGGACTTGGCCGCGAGCTGATCCCGGCAATGCGGTTTGAAGACCTTCCCCAAGCAATGGAACGGCTATTCCGCGTTTATATGCGGCTGCGGCATGAGGAGGAGTCGTTCCTGGATTACACCCGGCGGCACGACATCGAAGATCTGAAGGGGCAGCTAGCCATCGAGGAGCGGGGATGAGCATGACTCAGACACTGGTGCCGAATATACCGGAGGATGCGCCCTTTGCGCCGGCGCAGCGCGCGTGGCTGAACGGCTACCTGGCCGGGCTCTACTCCTATGCGCCCGCACCGCCAGCGGCCGCTTCCTTGCGCGTCTCCATTCTCTACGCCTCGCAAACAGGGACCGCAGAGGGCCTTGCTCGCAAGTTGGCGAAGCACCTGAAGACGTGCGGTCACGATGCTGTCCTAAACTCGCTGGAAGGGTATGTTCCGGCGACGCTGGCGGCCGAAAAGCATGCTGTCTTCATCGTCTCAACCTATGGGGAAGGAGATGCGCCAGACACGGCCCAGGCGTTCTTTCAGCAGCTCTGCGTTGAGCATTTTCCATTGCTGGGCGAACTCTCCTATGCCGTCTTGGCGCTCGGAGATTCGCACTACGAGCATTTCTGCCAGTTCGGAAAAGATCTGGACAAAAAACTGAATGGCCTTGGCGCGACGCGGCTCTTGGAGCGGGTGGAGTGCGATGTAGAGACAGATGCGCCGTTCGCTGCCTGGAAGTCCGCTGTTGAGGGCCGCATGCTTCAGATCGCGTCCAGGTCCGTGCCCCCCGTGCCCCCCGTGCCC
>VFSW01010667.1_pt1 | contig 13007 bp, 16 predicted proteins | sample 5358111 | NCBI WGS metagenome assembly VFSW01 (sample SAMN11554181, study PRJNA540505) | mine drainage metagenome | isolation source: sediment from site ElyBrook_90M | place: USA: Ely Copper Mine, Vershire, VT | collected 2017 | reverse complement strand
GCGCGGCCCTGGCGGCGGCTCCGCTGGCCCTGGCCGGGATTCGCCAGCCGCCCGGCAGCGCGGCCGCATCCATCGTCCTGATCATGGCCGCCTACGGCCTGCTGAATATGTACTATGGCCTGGTGTACTCGGCCATTCACGATATCGTGGCGCCGGCGCTGCGCGGCACGGCCATGGCCGTCTACTTTGTGGCCATGTACCTGTGCGGCGCGTCCTTCGGACCCCTGCTGACCGGGCGGCTCAGCGATTACCTGGCGCGCCAGGCGGCACGCGCGGCCGGCGCCGCCGCCACCGGCGAAGCCTACCGCGCCATCGGGCTGCACCAGGCCATGTACGCGATCCCGGCGTTGTCCGCGGCCCTGGCGCTGGTGTTGTATGCCGGAGCGCGCACCATCGCGGCCGACATGCTCCGCCGCGGCCAGCCCGGCGGGCACGCGGTGGCCGCCTGTTAAAGGGACCCGGCACATGCGGGCACTGATCTTCTCCGACATTCACGGCGACCTGGCGGCGCTGTCGCGGCTCATGGAGACGGAGGCGGATTATTATGTGGCCGCGGGCGACCTGGTCAATTTCGGGCGCGGCCTGGACCGTTGCGGCGAGATCCTGGCGCCGCGCGCCGGCCGCGTCTACGTGCTGCCGGGCAACCACGAAACCGCCGCCCAGACAGCCGCCCTGTGCCGCGATTTCGGACTGCACCATTTCCACGAACAGCAGGCCCAGTGGGGCCGCTATCGCGTGGCCGGGCTGGGCTACTCGAACCCCACGCCCTTTCACACCCCGGGCGAGTACACCGAAGCGGAGCTGGCCGAAAAGCTGGATCGTTTCGCCGGGCCGGCGCCGCTGGTGCTGATCTGCCATTGCCCGCCCTGGGGCACGGCGCTCGACCAGATCCGGCGCGGGCTGCACGGGGGGTCCACGGCCGTGCGCGATTTTCTCATCCGCGAGCAGCCCGAGCATTTCTTCTGCGGGCACATTCACGAAGCCGGCGGCGTCCGCACCGAAATCGGCAAGACTCAGGCGACGAACGTGGGCAAGCAGGGATACCTGCTGGAGCTGGATTGACCCGCGCCCGGCGGAGGGCGCGCTTATTTGGGCACGGCGTCGAGCACGGCGTAGAGCACGGCGAGCAGCACCAGCGCGGCGCAAAGATAAACGAGCACGGTGCCGCATGTGGTCAGAGCCGCGTAGGGCAGTGCGCCGGAGGCGCCCAGCACCACCAGCATGAGCAGCGCGCCGGCCAGGGCGATGGCGGTCCAGAGCATGGGCGCTTCGAGACGGCGCCTGCCGGCCCGCGGGCTTGCGCCGCGCGCCGGGTGAGACGTTACCGCGCTGGATTCGGATGTCATTGGATTAGGGTCGGCCCTCCCGCGCCCCCGCTGAACGCCGTCTTGGGCGACGCCGTGAGGTAACTGTTGCCCACGAAGGTCAAGGTATTGCTGATGAGCATGGTGCTCAGCGACTGCGTGGCGGAGCCGCCGGTGTAGTTCAATCCCGCGGCCGGCGCGTACACCACGCCGGTGACGAACTGGGCGGCGCCGCCGACAATGCTCACCGTGTTGGTGTTGGCGCGGTTTTGAAAGATCGTCACTCCCATGTACGTGCCGGCGATGGGAGGCGACAACTGAACAATGCCGCCGCCGGAGATGGAGATGCTGCCGGACTGGTTATAGAGCGTCACGCCGCCGCCGGTCAGGGACGCGCCGCCGCCCACGCTGATGCCGCCTTCCAGGACATACGTGCCGGGATTCAAGGTCAGCGATCCGTTGCCTCCCACACTGACGCTGCCGCAGTAGACTCCGGGGTTAATAGTCAAAGTGCCACCGTTGAGGCTGACGCCGCTGCTGGTGCAGGCCCCGATGGCCGGCGCGGGCATGAACTGCAGCGGGTCGGGGGCGGTGGCCATGCCGGTCTTCGGCGCCGGCGAGACCTGGGTGCTGCTATGTGCCGAGTAATTGCCGACGATCTCGATGTCCGCTCCCGAAACCGTGATCTGAGCGTTGTTACCGACGACAGTAAGCGCGCCGGAGTCGCTCGAATCCACATACACGCCGCACTTAGTCGAGACGATGTTGTTGCCGTTCAGGCTGACCCCGACGCCGCTGTTCGACAGCGAGTATACGCAGTCGCCGGGCGCCGGGAAGACCGCCGCGGTGGCCAGCGCGCCGATGGTAAGGAAGCGCTGGCCGAAGATGGAGGAGAAGGTCTGGGGGTTCTTCTCGCTGACGCTGACGGTGATCCAATAGGGCACCTGCACGCCGGATACCCCGGGGGCCGGGCTGGTGGTGTTGGCCGAGATGAGGACGTTCTGGCCATTGGCGGCGCTGAAACCGTTGCTCTGCGCGTAGAGGCAGCCGACCTGCAGGTTGTTGGCGGGCGGGCTGGGAATGCTCGAGCCGCAACTGGTGGGAGACTGGCAGGCGATGCCGTTGGAGCCGCACACGAAGGCGTCCGGCGAGGAGGTCGACGCCGCGGCCGCCGCCAGCGCCGCGGCATCGGCGGCCGCCTGGGCGGCCTGGCGGCGGAAGTACGCCCAGCCCACGTCCACCACCAGTCCCAGCACGCCGATCATGAAAACCAGGCTCAGCGTGAACATCACCACGGTCGAGCCGCGCCGGTTGCGATCAGGATGCATAGATTCTCCTCAGAACATGATCTCCTGGGCCGTCGAAGCCCCCAGCACATAATTGGGAAAGATGCTGCCGCGCGTGCCCGGCCACACCATGCCGATGGCGGGGTTCCAGGTGAACGAACCGGTCACCGTAAAGATCATGCCGGGCCCGTTGTACGGCGAGGGAGGCCACACCGTGCCGTTGCCCAGGCAGGAACTCAGCGGACTGCACCTGGTAGCGGCGCCTCCCGGCGGCGTCAGCGTGACGGTGAGCAGCCGGGGCGGCATGCCCACCGCATAGGTGGCAATCTGCTGGGCAATATTGCCTATGGTGACCTGACAGGTATTCCCGTTCTGCGTGCATCCCCTGCCGTGCACGGCGACATAGCGTCCGGCCTGCTGCAGGGCCGAGTCCAGAGTGTGATACTGCCACATCCCCAGACCCATCTGCACGGTGGAGATGAGAATGAACAGCGCCGGGATGCCGGCCAGGACGAATTCCAGGATGGAGGATCCCCGCCGTCCCCCGCGGCGTGGAGCGTGACAGGCGCGCGGCATGGCTATGCCCTCAGCCTCATCTGCACCACGCGGGTGATGCTCACTTGGCCCGCCAGCAAGCCGGGAATCGGGACCAGCACGGGCGTCTGATAGGTGACCGAAACTTGCGACGCCGGCGACCCGTCGGGGCCGGACACGGCCGTGACGGTCACCGTCAAGGGGGCGGCCGAACACGCCGCCGAACCCGAGCCGGCGCCCTCGGGCGAGTTGACGTAGGGATTGCCGGCGACGTTCGGCGCGTAGGCCAGTTGCGCCGCGGCATACAGACAGGCGCCCGCGGAATCCGCGGCCGTCCCCGAGTTGGAGGACGTGTACATGGCCGCCACCCGCGCGGCGTTCTCCGTCGAAATCAAGGCCCACGAGTAGAAGCCCCAGTCAAATACGCCAACGAACAGGAAAATCACCCATGGGAGAAAAAACGCCAGTTCCAGAACGCTGTGACCCCGGCTCCCCGAACGCATAAACCCTTCCTTTCGCCAGATTGCATTGGCTCCCGCGGCGCGGAAGGCGAGAAGACAACCCGCCGCCGGCGGCCGCCGATTCACATCATGGCAGGGATGGGCTGCGCTGGCAATACTGCGTTTGGATATTGAAATAAGACGGAATAGTACCGGATTTTCTTTACACGCTTTTTAAAATCCGCATCGGTTCCGCGCCGATAAGATGCTATCCAATGTATGGGGTACAGCGCTCCTGGCGGATAACATAGCCGCGCGGGGAGGCGGGCGCAATACTGCCGTTAGTAAGCAGTAAGACGGTCGAGCCGCCCCATTTATTTACAGCGGCGCCCGCGCGCCCCAGGAGTTATCCAAAGCGAACTTGAAGGAGAGGCCGGCCGCCGCTAACATCGTGCTTGTTGACCGAGACTACGGATACGGGGGACGCGCCCGGCGCCATCGAGCGCGAGGTAATCGCCATCTACCAGGCCCACGCCAGCGGACTGCTCCACTATGCGGTGTCTCTGCTGCACCAGCCTGAAGACGCGCGGGACGCCTTGCAGGAAGTCTTTCTGCGCTACTTCCTGGAGAGGAGCTGCGGCGGCCAGGTGGACAATCCGCGCGCCTGGCTGTACCGCGTGCTGCGCAATTACCTGCTGGACTGGCTGGACAAGGCCGCGCGGAAACACGAGGTGCCCGGATCCAACGCGGATGAATTCCCGGATGCGGCCGGCGACCCCGAAACGCTGATCTACCGCGCCCAGCTAGCCGTCCAGATCCAGTCGGTGTTGTCGGACCGGGAGCTGAATTGCCTGCTGCTGCGCGCCGAAGGACTGTCGTACCTGGAGATCGCGGACGTGTTGAACCTGCGCATGGGCACCGTGGGCGCCTATCTGGCCCGAGCGCAGAAGAAACTCCGCGGCGCGGCGGAGGAGGATGAGAAGTTCCACTCGGGGGCGGCCCAGGCGTTGGCTTTGCTGTGCCATGCAACCACCGCATGATTGGATCTCGCCCGACACGCCGCGGGCGGCGCCATCCCCCGCCCCGGACGACCGCGAATTGCCGGAGATTCTGGCGGCCATTCGCCGTCATGAAGCGCGCAGGTCCAACACCAGCGACGCCGCGTGGCGCGTGCCGGAGGCGGAGGTGGGCGCATTCCTGGGACCCCGCGCGGCCGCCCGCCTGCTCGCGGGGGTCCTGCCGGACGGCCGCAACCTGCTCGCCGAGGTGCAGCCGGTCCTGAGCCTCTTTCTGGGACGCCGGGCGGCCGGCCGCCTGGCGACGCGTCTCGTGGAGTCCTCGTTTGTGAGAAGCTGAGACGTGCGTTTTCCGCCGGCCACGCCGCCGCTGAAGCTCGTTTCGCGCCGTTCCACCTGGATCGTCGCGGTGACCGGCGGCGGCGCCCTGCTGGGTGTGGCGTCCTTCATCGCCTGGCAGGCCACCGGCAGCCAGAGATGGCTCGATCTGTTCTTTCAGGGCCCCGGCCTGGTGCTGATGGTAGCTCTGCCGGCCGTTCAGGTGTGGCTGAGCCTCGCGGTGCGCGGCGCCTTCCTGCCGGACGAGCCCTTGCACGCGGCCTGGAGCCTGATCGCATTCGCCGCGGTGTGCGAATTTCTGGGCAGCGTCTGGGTCCAATGGCTGAGCTCGCGGTCGCCCCTGAACCCGCTGCTGCATACCGTGTGGTGGGCGCCGAACACGCCGTCTGAAATCCGCCAGATAGGACTGTTCGTGGGCGGAACGCTGCGCTACGCCCTCCTTTCGGCGGGGCTGCTGGCCGTGCTGCGGATCTACCGCAAGGCCGGCTTCCTGGGGCGCCTGGGCGTGATCGACTGGATTCCGATGGGCCTGGTGCTGGCGTATGTGCTCAACGAGGCCGTCGAGTTGGCGGCCGCCATCAGGCGCGGAAAATCGCCGGGCCTGTTTGAAATGCTGGGCTGGCCGGTGGACCCGCTGCTGTGCCTGCTGCTGTACCAAACGCGCCTGCTGGCGCGGTCCATCGAGCGCATGGGAAAGGGCAGCATCGGGCGCTGCTGGCGGTCGTTCAGCATCGCCATCCTACTGGTGTGGCTGGGCGACACGGGCATCTGGGCCACCGCTTTCGGGCACCTGCCCTGGGAATGGACGTCGCTCAGTTGGTACGTGTGGCTGCCCGCCGCGGGCGCCTTCGCGGCCGCGCCCGCCTACCAGTTGGAAGCCATCGCCGAGGCCATGCGCGAGCGCGGCGGACCGGGGCAGTAGCCCTTACGCGCGGCCGCGGACGGCGCCGCCGGCGGCACAGCGAGCCGCCCGCGCGGTGAACACCGCCAGCCCGCGGAAGATCTCCTCCGCGCCGGCTTCCCGCTCGTCCGGCGGCAGCGCCAGGTGGGCTTCCACGCGGCGGCGCAAGGCATCGTCCGGGAACTGTTCGAACAGCAGCCGGTGCGCGCCTTTACGTTCCATCACCTCCATGCCGTCCAGAATCTGGCGGTGGCTGGTGCCTTCCCAGATGGTCAACACCATGGCCTCGCGGAACCATCGCTCCACCGGATATTCCGCCAGGACCCCGAGGGCGCCGTGCGCCTCCATGGCCCAGCGCGCGATATCCGGCGCCACCTCCGAGGTCCAGTATTTGGCCAGGTGCGCGACCAGCCGGAACAGGTGGTAGCGGTCCGAATAGGGCGGCTTCCGGCGCCACACTTCGTTGAGCCGGGCGATGCTCTCCCAGCCCAGCGCGAAAGCGTCGCGCAAGGTTTCCAGGCGCGCGGCGAATTGCCTGGCCATCAGCGGCTGCTCGAACACCGGCTTGCCGAAGGCCACGCGCCGGCGCGCGAACGCCGCCGCTTCCGCCAGCGCCCGCTGGGCGATGGCCGCGCTGCCCAGGGAATTGGTGGCGCGCGACAGGTTCAGCACTTCCAGGATCAGGTACACGCCGCGCTCCCCCTCGCCCAGCAGCCAGCCTTCGCTATCGCGCAGCTCGACTTCGCCGGTCGGCACCGAGCGCGTGGCCACCTTGTCCTTCAAGCGGCGGATGGTGTAGTTCAGCGAACCGTCCTGGCGCAGCCTGGGCAACAGAAACAGGGCCAGGCCGCGGACCCCGGCGGGAGCGCCCTCGGGGCGCGCCGCCACCACCGCCAGGTCCGCGCCGGCGTTGCTGGCGAAATACTTGTCGCCGGTCAGCAGCCAGCGCCCGCCCGCCGGCCGCGCCACGGTCTCCACGTTGGCCCCCAGGTCCGAGCCGCCCTTGATTTCGGTCATCCACGTGGCTCCCTGCCATACGCTGTCGTCGCGGCGCAGCAGCGGCGGCAGAAAGCGCGCCTTCAACTCCTCGTCTCCGTGTCGATCCAGGGCCACGGCGGTGGCCAGCGAGACCACGTACGGACAGGTCAGTCCCGGATCGTAGTAGCAGGTGATGTAATCCAGCAGGGCGCAGGTTTCCAGGGACTGGTCTTCGAACGCGCGCCACACCACCCCCGCCTTGTAGCCCTGGCGCAGCGCCCGCCAGTATTCGGGCGCGAACAGGATTTCGTCGACGCGCCGGCTGGCGCGGTCGAACATGCGCAGCCACGGCGTGCCCGCGCGGTCGGTGGCGTCCGAAATGGCGCGGCCTTCCGCCTCCCACCAGGATTGGTATTCGCGCAGCGCCGCCTCGTGCGGCAGGCTGCCCAGCATTTCGCGCAGGAAATCGACTGGTGAACCGAGCGATTCGCTTGTCATGATTGGAGCCATCCGCATTCACTATGGCGCGCCGGCGCGCGTTTGGCAAGCGTGGCCTACAGGCTCATCACTTCGCGGAACTTCTGGGCCTGCCGCCGCGACATCTCCACTTCCATGCCGCCCTTCAGCCGCACCAGGAACCCGCCGTTGGCCCAGGGGCCGATGCCCTCGATGAAGCGCAGGTTGAGGATGTGTTTGCGGCTGGCGCGGAAGAACACCGCCGGGTCCAGGCGTTCCTCCAGGTAGTTCAGGGAGCGCAGCACCAGCGGCCGGTTCCCGGCGAAGTACAGGCGCGCATAGTTGCCTTCACTCTCCAGGAGGGCGATCTCCCGCAGGGCGACGAACCAGCAGCGCTCGCCGTCCTTGACGAAGATCCGCTGGCCGGCATCCACGGCCGGGCGGGCCTTGCGCCGTGCGGCCCGCGCCAGCGCCGCCGCCAGGCGATCAGGCGCCACCGGCTTCAACAGGTAGTCGAGCGCATTCACCTCGAAGGCGCGCAGGGCATACTCGTCGTAGGCGGTGGTGAAGATCACCAGCGGCACGTGTTCGAGTTCCTCCAGCACCTCGAACCCGGTGCGCCCCGGCATCTGCACATCCAGAAACAGCAGGTCCGGCTTCAGATCGCGGATCAGGCTCAGCGCTTCTTCGCCGTCGCGCGCTTCGCCGGCGATCTCGACCTCCGCGTGGGCGGCGAGCAAACGCCGCAGTTCGGCGCGGCCCAGGCGCTCGTCGTCCACAATCAGCGCGGTCACGCCGGACCCATCGGGATGGAGATCTCCGCCACCACCGCGTCGCCGCCCGCATTGCGCAGCACCAGCGACGCGGCCTCGCCGTACAGCAGCCGCAGCCGCTCCCGGGCGTTCTCCAGGCCGAGGCGGGTGGACCCGCCGGCTTCCACCAACTGCCCGCTGTTGCGCACCTGGATCTTCACCGCCGCGCTCTCCCGTTGCGACGCCACCCGGATCTGGCCGCCCCGCGGCAGGCGGGCCACACCGTGCTTGATGCCGTTCTCCACCAGCGTCTGCAGCAGCATGGGCGGGATGCGCGTGGCGAGCGTCCGCGGATCCACCTCCATGCGCACCTGCAGGCGTTCTTCGAGGCGGATGCCTTCCAGTTTCAGGTACGCCGCCACGGCTTCCAGTTCCGATTCGAGGGGCACCGTCCTGGTGCGGCCCGAGTGCAGCGTGTAGCGCAGTATGTTGGAGAGCTCCGTCACCATGCTCTGCGCCCGCTCCGGGTCTTCCACGATCAGCGCGCGCAGGCTGTTCAGGCAGTTGAAGATGAAGTGCGGGTTCACCTGCGACAGCAGCACGCGCAGCTCGGCGTCCTTGGCCGACACTTCCAGCCGCAGCTTCTCCAATTCGGATGTCTGCAGTTTTTCAAAGTAGTGCACGCCGAAGTAGATGACTTCCCAAAGAAACACGGTGATGCTCCAGATGAACACCACCGGGACGACCCAGGTCCAGGGACCGTTGCGCAGGTTGGCGGCGCCGAACGCCAGCGGCCATGCCAGGGTGACCAGCGCGGTGATGGCCACTCCGCCCGCCACGCTGGCCGCGAACAGCCGGGGCAGCGCGCGCAGCGGCGAAAGCCGAAGCCATTGGCGCCGCCGGATCCGGGCGCGCAGCAGGTGCGTGGTCAGGATGCCCGCGAGCGCGCCCCAGCCATAGACCGCCACGCTCTTCCACGTAACCGGCGAGTCCATCGCCGTGAACAGGATGTTGCCCGCCGCGTGCGCGTACCACCCCAACACCTGGCACAGCAGATACACGTGAAAGCGTTTCATGGACTAATGCCTGGCCGCCCCCAGAAACCCGTCCAGCGCCTGGAAGAACCCCTCCGGATCGTCCAGCATAACAAAGTGGCGCGCCTTGTCCTCCAGCACGAAATCGTATTTCTTCAGTCCGGCGTACTGGGCGCGGAAGTTCTTCTCCACCTCCTCGCGCGTGGCGTACTGTTTGTAGGCGATCCAGGCGCCGATCAGCAGCGTGGGCGCGGTGATCTTACCGAGGTCCGGCCGCAGATCCGTGGTCATCATTTCATACATGGCTTGGCCCATGGTGGCGCGGTCCGACTTACGGGTCCATCCCATGATCATGTCGAAGTCCGCGGGGCTCGTGACCATGGACCGCACCGCGGTCTCGCTCATCTTGTCGGCTTGCGGATTGGGCGGGCCGCTATACATCTTGCGCATCTGCTCGGCCTGCGGGCGGACGCTTTCCGCCGTCGCGGCGGGATCCATAACTCCCGCCAGAAACGGCAGCGAATCCACGATCACCAGCCGCCCCACCAGGTCCGGCTCCTTTTCCGCCAGCCACATGGCCAGCACGCCGCCCAGGCTGTGTCCTATCACGACGGGCTTGTCCAGTTTCCTGCCGCGGATGTAGGCGGCCAGGTCGTTGCGCACGGTTTCGAGCAGCGGCCCGGCGATGGGCGGCTGGCCGGCGAAGCCCGCCAGCGTCAGGACGTGGCATTCGTAGTGGTCCTGGTAATGCGCCACAGTGCTGTCCCAGGTTTTGCCGGAAGAGGCGAAGCCCGGAATCAGGATCATGGCGGGACCGTGTCCGGCGACCTCCACGTGGAAAGACTCCGGCCGTCCGGCGGTGGCCGCGCCCGCCTGCGCCGCCAGCATCGCGCCCAGGGCCAACTGCATGGTGAAAGAACGTTGTGTCATGAAAAAACCCTCCTCAAGTGAGACTCTACGCCGCACGGCCCCGCGCGCGGCGGCAAATCGGGTGAGTGGTCAGGCAGGCGGATGGACGGTCTTCAGGCGATAGCGGGCGCCGCGCCACTCGATGCGGTTGCCGCAGGCGGACGCGGCCAGCACGATCAGCCAGAGCCATGTGGCCAGGGGAACCCACAGCGCGTGCACCCAGGCGTGGCGTTCGAACCAGGCCCGGTACGCGGGCAGCTCGGCCTTGGCCAGCACCGCCCGGTTGGCCCCCTTGAGCATGCCCGGCGAAAGCTGCGCGATCAGCACCCACTCGGCGCCGCGGCTGCCGTGCACCGAGGCGAGAACGGCGGCGGCCATCCCGCCGCAGTAGAAGATGTGGGCCGCCAGCGCCGTCCACCAGAGCCGCGGCCGGTAGACCCGGGTGATGGTAAGCTGGCGGCGCGCCCACCCCAGAAATTCCCGCGCGCCGGCGCGGCTGGAGTCGACCGCCATGGCCCCCGGCGCAAACGCGACGCGCAGCCCGGCCCGCCGCACGGCCGCGCTGAGGGCGTAATCGTCGCTCACCGTCCCGCGCCAGAACTCCGGTACGCGAATGGCATAAAATGTTTCGCGCCGGATGGCCATGGATCCGCCCCAGGCGAAGGCGGCGGAGTCCGAGACCAGGCTGCCGCCGATGACGGCGTCCCACACGCCGCGCGCCAGGGACCAGAAATCGGGCGGCTCCGGCGCGTACCAGCGGTATCCCGTGCTCGCGCCCACCCCGCCGTCCGCCAGCCCGGCCGCCAGCGCCCGAAGCCATCCGCGCGAGACCCGCCCGTCGGAATCGGCGAACGCCAGGATCCGAGAATGCCGGCGCGCGTAGCCGACCGCCGTGCGCAGGTTGAGCACCTTCTCGCCGGTGTCCGGCTCTTCCGCGTGGGCCAGCAACACCCGCGCGCCCGACGGCAGCACGTCCGCCGGAATATCGGCCGCGCGCCGCGCCACCACGATCAATTCATATTCGGGATAATCCTGCGCCGCCAGCGCCGCCAGGTTCTCGCGCAAGCCGTGGTCGCCGCCCTTGACGGGAACGATCACGGTGGCGGCGGGCAGATCCGCCGGCGGCGCTTCGGCCAGCTTCCCGGCCACGTAGGCCGCCCGCTTGTGTTCGCCGCGCAGCGAGATCAGCGCCAGCGCCAGCGCGGGACCCGCGAAGAACCAGAACCAGAACACTCGCGCCCGCTACTTGCGGCCCTTGGCCCTGGCCTTGGCCGCGGCCTTAGGCGCGGCTTTGGGCGCGGCTTTGGGCTTGGGCTTCACCGCGGCCTTCGCCGCCGCCTTCGCCTTCCTGGGCTTGACCTCTTCTTCTTGCGGCGGGGCTTCCCCTTCTTCCTCCGGCGGGATTTCCGCCTCCACCTCCACCTCCACCTCGTCCGGCGGCTCCCCGATCGGATCCGGATCGGGGACCGCGGCCACCGGCGGCGCCACCTTGGCCAGCACCTCGTTGAACAGGGATTGCTTGCGCGTGTCCACCTTGGGCGGAGGGGGCTGCTCGTGCCGGTAATCGTGATCGTTGTGGCAGGTCCGGCAGCGAACCTTGGCCGGCTCGCCTTGCAGCATGGAGACCACCGCGTGGTTCATGATGCGCTTGCACTTCACGCAATAGTCGTCGATGATGTCGCCCAACCGAATCTCGCGCATGCGATCTCCCTTTCTTAGACCTGCACCGTGCCCGCGGTCTCCCCGGCCGCCGCCGGGGCGTCCCTGGCCTCGGCAACTACCCAGCTTGCGGACTCGAAGCCCACGTACTTGCAAATGCGCAACGCTCCGTTCTCCGCCTCCAGCAGATCGCCCACCGCCAGCGGATGTTCGGATGCCCGCAGGCTGCTCCAGGCATGGTATTCGCTGTCGGCCCGCACTTCGCCCTCGGCTTCGTAATCCTTCGGCTTGACGCTGGCCGCCCCGGATACGTGCGGCGCCCAGCGGAACTGCTGGCGCGGCGCGTCTTTCATCCGGTACACGCGGTATGTCGGCATAGAATAGCCTATTTTAAACGAAACGGTCCGCCGCGGCGCTAAATTGTGGATCGCGCAGGAGCGCTTCGGCGTCGGCCTGGCCCCAGCCGGCCCAGCGCCGGATGTTGGCCGGATCCCAGGCGATGGCGTCGCGCAGCGTGCCCGGCGCGCGGGCGGGCCCCAGCCGCAGCACTTCGACCCCGGTCATGCGCGGCTCCCGCGGCGCCAGCAGCCGCACCAGCCGGACCGCGGCCCGCAGGGTATTCAACGGCATGCTGGGCAGGACGTTGACGGCGATGGCCCGCTCGACTCCGAAGCGCGGCGCGGCCCACAGGGGCATCACGCTCAACAGGCCGCCGTCGCAATACAGCTTGCCGCCGATGCGCACGGGGGGGAATCCGCCGGGAATGGCGCAGGACGCCACAATGTGGCGCCAGGTGACCTGGGGCGTCTCGACCAGTTCCAGGCGCAGCCGCGGCAGCCGCGTCACGGCCAGCGCGAACGGGACGCGGGGCGTGTACGTGGCGGTCAGTTCCTGGACCATCAGTTGCAGCGGGCCGGGATCGAAGTAGGCCCGCCAGGGGCGCCAGGGCGAGCGCGGGGTCATGAGCGTCGCGGTGCGCGGATCCAGCCACGTGTTCACCAGCTCATCGCCCGATATCCCCGAAGCGATGGCCCACCCGTTGATGGAACCCGCCGAGCAGCCGATCACCACGTCCGGCCGGAAGACCGGTTCGAGCGCCTTCCACACGCCCGCCTGGTAAGCCCCGAACATGCCTCCGGCGGACAACACCAGCGCGGTTTTCACATCCTCCATGGTAGCGGAAGAGGGCGCTACGCGCGGTGGGGGGGTTGGAGGAACGAAGCTGAGGGTACCCCCCATTTGCGCACGTGTATCCCCCCAAAAGTTTGGCTTTCAACTGTAATTTTGGATTTGGAGGGGGGCGGTCCCTCAGTTTGAACAGTAGCCGGAATTGAATTTTCAAAGAGCGAGGGGCGGACACCGCCAGGACGCGGTTGGGGCGAATGGCAGGCTACCACGT